>ERZ501011.40-NODE-40-length-41353-cov-12.245823_pt1 | contig 41353 bp, 38 predicted proteins | sample MGYA00248833_ERZ501011 | MGnify/ENA primary metagenome ERZ501011 (study PRJEB25958, sample SAMN03398530) | human skin metagenome | study: EMG produced TPA metagenomics assembly of the Human Skin Microbiome Metagenome (human skin metagenome) data set. | reverse complement strand
GCGAGCTCGCCTCCGCCCGCGAACAACTCGAGATCAGCAGGCTGGCGGCCGACGTCGTAGTCGGTCGCGACCCGGTCGCCAACACCAAGGACTGCGTCCAGGTTCTCGGCGGCATCGGGTTCACCTTCGAGCACGATGCCCACCTCTATCTGCGCGCCGCACTCGCCGCGCAGGCGTCGCTCGCGAACGCGTCGTCGCACGCCGCCGCCCTCGCCCGGCTCGGGCTCGCGGGGGCGCGACGGCGCTTCCGTCTGGACCTCTCGCAGGTCGAGGACCGGCGCGACGAGGTCCGCACCACCGTCGCGAGGATCGCCGACGCCGAACCCGATGATCGTCGCCGTCTCCTCGCCGAGACCGGCTACCTGACCCCGCACTGGCCGGCGCCGCACGGTCTGGGGGCGGATGCCGCGATGCAGCTGCTGATCGACACCGAGCTCGAGGCGGCCGGGATCGAGCGGCCCGACCTGGTGATCGGCGCATGGGCGATCCCGACGATCCTGGAACACGGCACCGACGCGCAGCGCGAGCGGTTCGTCGCCCCGACGCTGGCCGGCGACATCGTGTGGTGCCAGCTGTTCTCCGAACCCGAGGCCGGCTCGGACCTGGCCGCGTTGCGCACACGGGCGGAACGGGTCGACGGCGGCTGGCGCCTGGACGGCCAGAAGATCTGGACCTCGCAGGCACACAACGCCCAGTGGGCGATCTGCCTCGCGCGCACCGATCCCGAGGCGCCGAAGAACAAGGGCATCACCTACTTCCTCGTCGACATGGGTTCGCCGGGCATCGACATCCGGCCGCTGCGCGAGCTCTCCGGGCGGGCCAACTTCAACGAGGTCTTCCTCGACGGTGTGGTCGTGCCGGATGACTGTGTCGTCGGCGAGATCAACGGCGGCTGGCGGCTGGCCCGCACCACCCTCGCGAACGAGCGGGTGGCGATGGGCGGTACCGGTCTCGGCAAGGAGATGGAGTCGCTGCTCTCGCAGGTGCGGTCGATGGATCGGGAGCTGACCGCCGAGGGGCTCGCGTCGCTCGGCACCCAGCTCGCCGACGCCCACGTCGGCCGGGTCCTCGACGCGCGGGCGGCGACCAGGCAACTGGCCGGGCTCGACCCCGGTGCGTTGTCGAGCGTGCGCAAGCTGATCGGCGTCGAACATCGCCAATCGGTACCCGATCTCGCGCTGCGGCTCCTGGGGGTCGCGGGTCTGGCGGCGACCGAGGCGTCCGACGCGGTCCTGCAGAACCGCTGCCTCTCGATCGCGGGCGGCACTACTCAGATCCTGCGCACGGCCGCGGCGGAACGCATTCTCGGTTTGCCGCGGTAACCGGCTGCGGCGAAAGTGCCGAAACCGCAGATAAACGCCGATTCCGACACCCTTGCGCGCGGACTCTGATACAACTAGAACAGGTTCTAGTTCTTGACGGGTTCATGGTGAGGGAGGCACAGGGTGGACTTTGCCCTGGACGGCACGGCGATCGCGGTTCGCGACGTCGCCGAGGACGTGTTCGCGCGACGACAGCCCGACTGGGAGTCGACGTTCGGTGGGCGTCATTCCGGTGGGACGGCAGCGGCCGAGCAGGAGGCGACCCGCGGCGGGTTCGAGGCCGATGGCTGGCAGGCGCTCGTCGACGCCGGACTGCTTGCCCTGCCCCTGCCGGCCTCGCTCGACGGTGACGAGGTCGACGAGTCGGGTCTGCTCCCGTTGTTCCGCCGGATGGGCCGGGCCGCGGCGGTGACGCCGGCGCTCGGATCGCTGACCGCGGCGCTCGTGTTCGCCAGGGCCGACGCCCAGGACGGCGAGGGATCGGTGTGGTCGCGGTTCGGCAGTTCGCTCACCGGCGGCAGCTGGGTGTCGGTGGCGATCGGCGAACACGGCGACGCCCTGACGGCGCATCCGCGGACCTCGGTCCGTGACGGGCGGCTCACCGGCACGAAGGTCGGCGTCCTGCACGCCGACGGTGCCTCGCTGTTCCTGGTGGCCGCCGATGCCGGTGTCGTCGCCGTCTCGCCCGCCGCCGACGGGGTCACCATCACGCGCACGCCGACCTCGAGCGGCTGGGGCGAGTACACGGTGGCCTTCGACGACGTACCCGTCGACGACGCCGACATCGTGGTCCGCGACCTCGCGATCCTCCGTGACCGCTACCGCCTGGCGCTGTGCGCCTACGCCGACGGCCTGGTCGCCGGCGCCACCCGACTGACCGCCGACCACGTCTCCACGCGCGAGCAGTTCGGCAAGCCGATCGCCTTGTTCCAGGCGGTGGGCCAGCAGCTCGCCGACATCTACGTCGTCGGCCGGTCGATGGAACTCGCGACCACCTCGGCGGCCTGGCGGTTGTCCGAAGGTCTGGACGCCGCAACCGATCTCGCGATCGCCGCCTACTGGCTGGCCGAGGAGGTCCCGCCGACCACGCGGACGATGACCCACCTGCACGGCGGCATCGGCGTCGACATCACCTATCCGCTTCACCGCTACTTCTCGCTCACCAAAGACCTCGCGCGTCTGGTGGGCGGAGCGCACGTGCGGCTCGACGAGCTCGCCGACATCACCGACGTCCCCGCCGACGACACCCGTATCGCAGAGGTGCCCGATGTTCATTGATCTCACCCCCGAACAGCGCGCGCTGCGCGCGGAACTGCGCGAGTACTTCGCCGACCTCGTCACCCCCGACGAGGCGGCGGTGATGCTGACCGAACGCCACGGCCCGACCTACCGCAAGGTCATCAAGCGGATGGGTGACGACGGCTGGTTGGGCGTCGGATGGCCGACGGAGTTCGGCGGCAAGGGTTTCGGTGAGATCGAACAGCAGATCTTCACCAACGAGGCCGTGCGCGCCGACGTCCCGCTGCCGGCGGTGACGCTGCAGACCGTCGGGCCGACGCTGCAGGTACACGGCACCGAGGAGCAGAAACAGAAGTTCCTGCCCGCGATCCTGGCCGGTGATGTGCACTTCGCCATCGGCTACACCGAACCCGAGGCCGGCACCGACCTGGCGTCGTTGACCACCACCGCCGTCCGCGACGGCGACCACTATGTGGTCAACGGCCAGAAGATCTTCACGACCGGCGGTCACGACGCCGACTACATCTGGCTCGCCGTCCGCACCGATCGGGATGCTCCCAAGCACAAGGGCATCTCGATCCTCATCGTCGACACCTCCGACCCCGGTTTCACGTGGACGCCGATCATCACCGCCGACGGCGCGCACCACGTGAATGCCACCTACTACCAGGATGTTCGGGTTCCGGTGTCGATGCGGGTCGGCGAGGAGGGGGGCGGGTGGAAGCTGATCACCACCCAGCTCAATCACGAGCGCGTGATGCTCGGCCCCGCCGGCCGCATCGACGGACTCGCGGCACGGGTGCGTGCCTGGGCGCAGCGGCCGGGCCCCGACGGGACGGTCATCGCCAAGCATCCCGACGTCCGTCGCGCGCTCGCGACCATCGACGCCTACGGCCGCATCAACGAGTTGCTCAACTGGCAGGTGGCCGCGACAGGTGAGGCCATCTCGATGGCCGACGCGGCGGCCACCAAGGTGTTCTCGACCGAACGCATCCAGACCGTCTGCCGGATGGTCGACGAGATCATCGGGCGCTACGGCGATTTCGCCGATCCGGAGACCGCGGCGCTGGTGAACTGGCTCGACGTCCAGGAGAAGCGCCACGTCGTCATCACGTTCGGCGGTGGCGTCAACGAGGTCATGCGCGACATGATCGCGACCGCCGGCCTCGGACTCCCGCGGGCCAAGCGGTGAGCGCGCCCGAGCTCGCCCGCGACGGCGTCGCCGGAGACGAGGCGATCCGAACCGCCGCGCAGGAGATCATCGACGCCGGACCGAGCGCACCGGTCGCCGGGCGGGACCCGATCAATCAGCCCATGATCAACAACTGGGTCGAGGCGATGGGCGACACGAACCCCGTCTACACCGACGACGCGGCGGCCCGGGATGCCGGCCATCCCGGCATCGTCGCGCCGCCCGCGATGGCGCAGGTGTGGACGATGCGCGGCCTCCACGGGGTGCGGACCGCGGACGATCCGCTGGGTCGCGCGAGCGAACTCTTCGACGAGGCCGGCTTCACCTCTGTGGTGGCGACCAACTGCGACACCGTCTATCACCGCTACACCCGTCCGGGCGAGGAGGTCGCGCTGTCGGCCGAACTCGTGGAGGTGGTGGGACCGAAGAACACCGCACTCGGTGAGGGCTGGTTCTTCACCACCCGCAACGTCTGGTCGGTCGGCGGAGACGACGGGGCGCGTGAGGTCGTCGCCGAGATGCGGTTCCGCATCCTGAAGTTCCGCCCCGCCGCACGCGCTGCTGCCGAGCCGGTTTCCGACGCCGGGGTGCCCGACGATCTCGACCCGGCGCGGCTGCTCAAGCCGAGCGCATCCCGGGACACCGCCTTCTTCTGGGAGGGCGTGGCCGCCCACGAGTTGCGCATCCAGCGCGACGGCGACGGTGCACTGCGGCATCCGCCGGTCCCGGCGACCTGGAAGCCGCGCGAGGCCGACGGAACCGTCCCGCCAACGGATTACGTGGTCGCGGCCGGTACCGGCACCGTCTACAGCTATGTCGTGCATCGAGCGCCGAAGGTGCCCGGGCGGCGGTTGCCGTTCGTCGTGGCCCTCGTCGAACTCGACGAGGGAATCCGCATGCTCGGTGAGCTCCGGGGCGTCGAACCCGAGGAGGTGGCCATCGGCATGCCGGTGCGCGCCACCTATCTGGATTTTCCGGCCGATGACGAGGCCGGGACCCCGGCCTGGACCCTGCACGCGTGGGAGCCGGCCGTGCCTACCGAAGGGGAGCCCGCATGACAAGCGTTGCCACCGACCCCGCTGCCGTCGGAACGACGCTGCCGGCGTTGACGATCGAGGCGACCCCGACGTTCGTCGTGGCGACCGCGCTCGCCACACGCGACTTCCAGGACGTGCATCATGATCGCGATCTCGCGCAGGCGAAGGGGTCCAAGGACATCTTCGTCAACATCCTCACCGACACCGGGCTGGTCGAGCGGTTCGTGACCGATTGGGCTGGCCCGACCGCCCGAATCCGCTCCATCGCGCTGAAACTCGGTGTGCCCTGGTACGCCTACGACACGGTCACCTTCACCGGCGAGGTCACCGCGGTCGACGCCGGGGTCATCACCGTCGCCGTGACCGGGACGAATTCGCTGGGCAAGCACGTCATCTCGACCGTCACGCTGACGATCGGTGCGACCGAACCCGACACGGTCGGTTCGCCTGCGGGTCGAGGAGAGGGACTCTGATGGGATCACTGTCCGGTCAGGCGGTCATCGCCGGTATCGGTGCCACCGAGTTCTCCAAGGATTCCGGGCGCAGCGAACTGCGACTCGCCGCGGAGGCGGTGTCCGCGGCGATCGCCGACGCCGGTCTCACACCCGCCGACGTCGACGGTCTCGTCACGTTCACGATGGACACCAACAGCGAGATCTCCGTCGCCCGGGCCGTGGGGATCGGGGACCTGACCTACTTCTCGCGCATTCACTACGGCGGTGGTGCGGCGTGTGCCACGGTGCAGCAGGCCGCGATGGCGGTGGCGACGGGTGTCGCCGACGTCGTGGTGGCCTACCGCGCGTTCAACGAACGGTCGGGACTGCGCTTTGGGCAGGTGAATTCGGCGGTGGCGAACCAGGAGAACTCGTCCGGCACCGAGAACGCCTTCACCTACCCGCACGGGTTGTCGACACCGGCCGCGTTCGTCGCGATGATCGCGCAGCGCTACATGCACGACTTCGGCGCCACCAGTGAGGATTTCGGTCGGATCGCCGTCGTCGACCGCAAACACGCGGCGGTGAACCCGGACGCGTTCTTCTACGACAAGCCGATCACCCTGGAAGACCACCAGAACTCGCGGTACATCGCCGAGCCGTTGCACCTCCTCGACTGCTGCCAGGAATCCGACGGCGGTGTCGCGCTGGTGATCGTGTCCCCGGAACGCGCGAAAGACCTGCCGCACAAGCCCGCCGTGATCGCGGCCGCCGCGGCCGGCAGTGCTGCCGACCAGTACATCATGACCAGCTATTACCGGGACGAGCTCGCCGGTCTGCCGGAGATGGGGCTCGTCGGCCGGCAGCTGTGGTCGCAGTCGGGTCTGAACCCCGACGACATGGACATGGCGATCCTCTACGACCACTTCACCCCGTACACACTCCTGCAGCTCGAGGAGCTGGGATTCTGCGGTCGGGGCGAGGCCAAGGACTTCGTCCGGGAACCGGGTGCCCTCGAGGTGGGTGGCCGGTTGCCGCTGAACACGCACGGCGGCCAGCTGGGCGAGGCCTACATCCACGGCATGAACGGGATCGCCGAAGGGGTCCGGCAGATCCGCGGGACCTCGGTCAACCAGGTCGAGGCGGCCGAGAAGGTCGTCGTGACCGCCGGAACCGGCGTTCCCACAAGCGGATTGGTGCTTACCGCATGACAGCTGACTATCCGATGCACTTTTTCTCCACCAATTCACTCCGTAGAACCAAGGAGCGCGCACGATGAAGTTCAACCTCGCCGATGTCTTCGAGACCGTCGCCGACTCGGTGCCCGAGCGGATCGCGCTCAGCTACCAGGGTCGCCAGATCAGCTATGCCGAACTCGACACCCTCTCCAATCAGGTGGCGCATCTGTTCGCCGGCGCGGGGATCGGTGCGTTCGACAACGTCGCGCTGTTCCTGAAGAACAGCATCGAACACGTGACTAGCCTGCTGGGACTGCTGAAGGTGCGCGCGGTCCCGGTCAACGTGAACTACCGCTACACCAACGCCGAACTGCAGTACATCTTCGACAACTCCGACTCCCGCGCGATCATCGTCGAACTGCCCGAGCACCAGCGCAGCGTCGCCGCGCTGCTCGCCGAGACCCCCACCGTGCGAACGGTGTTCGTCATCGGGGACATCGTCGAGGAACTCCGCGCGGCGGTCGCCGACCTGCCCGACGGGCGCGTCGTCGAGATCGTGTCGTTCGCCGACGCGGAGTCCAAGCCCGACGGCCGGGACTTCGAGCCGCGCACCGGCGAAGAGCTCTACCTGCTCTACACCGGCGGCACCACCGGGTACCCGAAGGGCGTCATGTGGCAGCACGACGACTTCTTCCGCAAGCCGCTGTCGGGGGGCAACCCGTACGGCGAGGCCCGCAAGGATCTCGCGGAGATCGGCACGGCGGTCAAGGATTTCCCGCCGATCGCGTTCCTGCTCGCGGCTCCGCTCATGCACGGCGCGGCGTCGTACTCGTTGTTCACGTTCTTCACCCTCGGTGGCCGGCTGGTCATCCAGCGCGACTTCGACCCCGAGGCGATCGTGACCGAGATCGAGAAGGAGAAGGTCAACATCGTCCTCATCGTCGGCGACGCCATGGGCATGCCGCTCGTCGAGGAGCTCGAGAAGCGCAAGGACTCCGTCGATCTGTCGTCGATGTTCTCGATCACCTCCGGCGGCGCGATCTGGTCCCAGCACGTGCGTGACCGGATGCTCGCGGTGAAGCCGGATCTGGTGCTGCGCGACAACTTCGGCGCCTCGGAGTCGGGTAACGACGGCGAGATCATGATGGACGAGAACGGGAATCTGAAGGTCCCGCCGACGGACCGGATGATGGTCGTCGACGAACGGCACAACAAGATCGAGCCCGGCTCGGGCGAGGTCGGTTACATCGCGCGCATCGGCAACGTCCCGCTCGGCTACTACAAGGACGAGGAGAAGACGGCGAAGACCTTCCCGACGCTGGCCGACGGCACCCGGATCTCGATCCTGGGCGACATGGGCACCGTGGAGGCCGACGGTTCGATCGTGTTCCTCGGACGCGGTTCGCAGTGCATCAACACCGGCGGCGAGAAGGTCTACGCCGAGGAGGTCGAGGCGGTGCTGCACGCGCATCCGGCGATCGCCGACGCACTCGTCGTCCCGGTTCCCGACGAGAAGTACGGCCAGCGGGTCGCGGCGGTGGTCAACGTCGCCGACGGGGCCGACGAGCCGTCGCTGGAGGAGATCCAGGACCACTGCCGGGAGACCCTCGCCCGCTACAAGGTGCCCCGCACGGTCGTCTTCGTCGACGAGGTCAAGCGGACCCCGGCCGGCAAGGCCGACTACCGCTGGGCCAAGGCCGCGGCCGCGGCGAACGAGGCCGCCCCGGTCTGATCAGCCCTCGAGTGCCAGGCGCACTCCGAGCCCGATCAACGCGACTCCGCCGATCGCTTCGACGCGACGGCGGATTCGTGCGCTCTGCAGCCATCCGGCGATTCGGCCCGCGGCGCCCACCAGCACGGTGAAGTACGCGGCGGTCAGCGCGATGTAGATCGCCCCCAACCCGAGGGTCGTCCATCCCGTCGAGTAGCCGTCCGGCACGAAGCCGGGCAAGAGACTGATGAACAGGATGCCGATCTTCGGGTTGAGGATGTTGGTGAGCAGGCCGGCGGTGAAACCGGAGAACAGCACTCCCGCCTTCCGGCCCGCGGGCGGCTCGACCACGTCCTGCGATGCCGCGAGATCAGGTGCGGCGCGCAGCAGCGCGCGGACCGAGCTGATACCCATCCACACGAGGTAGCAGGCCCCGACGATTTTGAGCATCTCGTAACCGGTCTCGCTGGCCTGCAGCAATGCCGACAGGCCCAGGACGGCGGCGGTGACCCAGACCATCAGTCCGCACACGATGCCGGCGGCGGTCCGGAAGGCTTCGCCGCGTCCACCGCGGACCACTCCGCGCAGGACCACCAGGGTGTCCGGACCCGGCAGCAGCACGATCAGCGTCGCGGTGACGATGAAGGACAAGAGGGCGGCGAGCATGAAGGTCATGGTAGGAACCGGGGCGCGGGCGAGCGCGCCGGGGCCGGTGGCCCCCACTGCTGGCCGAGCAGCGTCGACCGAGCGCAGCGAGGACGCCGCGTCCGTCGAGGTCACCTGCGTCAAGCCACAGACGTCAGCCGCAGCACGCCCCACAGCGCGACCACCGCGACGACGAGCGTGGCGGGAACGGTGAGTGCGCCGAGGCGTAGGTACTCGCGGGAGGTCGGGGCGCCCCTGCCCCCGCCGGAGCCGTCGCGGTGCATGATGTCGCGCCACAGCAGATTGGCCAGCGACCCGAAGTAGGCGAGGTTGGGTCCGAGGTTGACGCCGAGGAGCATCGCCAGGACCAGGCCGGGTTCGTGGGCGACGAGCGGGATGAGCAGCAGGGTGGCGGGCAGGTTGTTCACCAGGTTGGCGAGGACCGCGGCCAGCGCGGCGACCGCGAGCAGCGCGAGGAGTGATGAGTCATCCGGGATCAGGTTGCCGATCCAGTCGCCGATCGGGCCGGTTCGCACCGGGAGGATGACGACACCGAGCACGGCGACGAATCCGAGGAACGGGATGTTCAGGGCTTGCACCGTCTCCCGCACAGTGGGCAGCGGTGCGTCGAGCAGCCGCGGCACCGTGAAGGCGACCGCGCCCACGCCGGCCACCGCGCCCAATGGGACGCCCAGCGGTTCGGTCACGACGAAGGCGAGCAGCAGCAGGCCGAGCATCACCAGCATGAGGGTGGGGCGGGGCGGCGCATCCACCGGAGCCGGATCGCCGGCGATCGAATCGGCTGCCGGGGCAGCGCGCGCGAGCGAGTCGGCGAAGTACATCCGGAAGATGAGGTATTCGACGACGATCGCGGCGACCCAGGGCGCCAGCATGACGCCGGTGAACCCGAGGAAGGTCAGCCCGGTCGCGGTGAACGCCAGGAGGTTGGTCAGGTTCGACACCGGCATGAGGGTCGACGCGGTGTTGGCCAGGTGGGCGTTCGCGAACGCGACCGGGGTCACCGGCGCCCCGATCCGCCGCGCGGTGGCGACGGCGACCGGCGTCAGCAGGACGATCGTGGTGTCGAGACTGAGGACCGCGGTCGTCGTCGCCGCGGCCAGGAAGACGATGCGCAACAACCGATGTGGCGAGGCCCGACTCCACCGGGCCAGGAGGGCGCCGATCCAGGTGAAGACCCCGGCGCGGGCACAGGCGTCGGCGATCACCAGCATCGCGGCCAGGAAGCCGATGGTCGGCGCCATCGTGGCGATCTCGTCGGCGGCCTGCTCGACGTCGGCCAGGCCGAGCGCGAGGAGCAGCGCGGCGACCGGTGCGGCCACCACAACGGCCGGAACACGCTGGGCGACAACGGTCGCGACGATCACCACGAGCAGGGCGGCGACTCCGACCAGGGTGCCGGCGACGCTGTCCGCGGTGAGTACCACCGGGACAGGCTACTCAGTCGCGGGCGTAGGTGTCGTCGCGGTCCTGGTCGGGGTCGGACTCGATGGTCGGCGGCACCTCGACGACGCGTCGCGGCGTGAGCCACAGCAGCGCGACCGAACTGACGAGCATGATCCCGCCCAGGACGAGGCAGGCGTACTCGAACGGCACGTAGAACGCCTCTTGACTGCCGTCGGCGATCTTCTCCGCGAGCGATGCGGCCTGACCGGACAACCGGTCCACGACGACCGTCGCCTCGGCGAGGGATCGCTCGATCAGCGTCCCGGCCTGGTCGGCCTGGGCGACCATGGCCTGGCCACCGACAGTGTCGCCGGCGGCGATGCGCTGCTCACCGGCGGCGGTCAGTTGATCGCGGGCCAGTTGTGCGGTCTCGCCGATGCGCGACTGGTATCCCGCGGCGACGATGCTGCCCGCGATCGCGATACCGATCGCGGCGCCGATCTCCCGGGCGGTGTCGTTCACGGCCGAGCCGACACCCTGGTTGTCGAGCGGGGTGTTGGACATGATGGCCGTCGTGGCGGGTGCCGACGCCAGACCGATCCCGACCGCTATCAACGCGACCACGCCGGCGAGCGTCCAATACGTCTCGTACCGGAACGATCCGAGGAGGATCAGCCCGACGCCGGACAGCAGGGCGCCGGCGGCGATGACGAACTTGAGCGAATCCAGTCGTACGGCAAGCCAGTTCGCGATGAGCGTGGTGAGGCCGACGCCGGCCACGAACGGCATCAGCGCGACCGCCGACTGCAGCGGGGTGTAATCGAAGACCAGCTGCAGCAACTGCAGCAGCAGGTAGAACATGCCGAACGAGGCGAGGAACTGGACCGCGACCGACAGCGCCCCGGACCCGAAGGCGCGGTTGCCGAGCAACCGGACGTCGAACAGCGGCGACGTCGAACGCAGTTCCACGGCGACGAACCCGCCCGCGAGCAGGACGCCGCCCACGATGCAGATCAGGACAACGGGATCCGCCCAGCCCCGATGAGGTGCCTCGAGCAGACCGAGGACGACGCCGGTGATGGCCAGGACCGAACAGACGGTCCCCGGGATGTCGAAGCGACCGGGGTCGCTGTCCTTGGAGGTGCCGATCGTCAGGCACAGCGCGGCCGCGACGGCTGACGCCGCGGCGAAGGTGATGAAGATCGAGTGCCAGGAGAAGAACTCCAGGAGGAGCCCGGTGACCAGGAAGCCGGCGATGGCGCCGCCGCCGGCGATCGCCGACCAGATGCTGATCCCGACCGCGCGTTGACCTTCCGGCATCCCGGACGTGATGAGGGACAACGTGGTGGGCATGATCAGCGCCGCAGCGGCACCGGCGAAGCACCGGGCCAGGATCAGCTGGGTCGGGCCGTCCACCCAGATCGCCACCAGTGAGGCGATGCCGAAGAGGAGAAGGCCGGCGATCAGTACCTCACGGCGCCCCAGCCGATCGCCGATCGCGCCCGCCGGGAGCAGGAGCGCCGCGAGCGCCAGGGTGTAACCGTCGACGATCCAGGTCATCTGACCGGCGTCGGCGCCGGTGTCGATCGCGATGTCGGGCAGGGCCGTGTTGAGGGCGGCCATGGCGGCCACGACCATGCTGACCGACAGGCAGGCGACGAGGACAAGCCAGGCGGACCGGGCGTCGAGGCGGATGGCGGACGGTAATCTCATTCGGCGTCCTGCGCTTTCGGGGTCGGCATGCGGAACCGGTTCGGTCGGCACGTTCGCCGCCACCGCGGTGTTGCGGTTTCGTTATCGCGACACGCTATGTGGGCGCCGACGCTACTCGAGTAACTTGTGACACATTTATCACTGCAGTATCGATACCGGGCGAACGCGAGACCGCGCCGGTCCCCGTTGGCCCCGGACAACCGAAAGTGGTGACAGGTCATGGCCTCACCCCGAATCGCACGAACCCCCGCCGCTGCTACTCCCGCTGCCGCGACCGCGGCCGCATCGCCCGACGTCGCCCCGAACGGGACCGAGATCTCGCCCGCCCGCGTCCATGTGTGGCGTGTGCTGTCGATGCTCGCCGCACTCATCGGCGTCGTCGTGGCACTCGTGGCCATCGCGTCGTCAGCGGTCTGACCCGACCCTCTGGGGAGGTCGGTGCGACCGCCGACGACGCGCGCGCCGACTGCTAGGCGGCGTGCCGCTCGATGGCGGCACCCAGACGCGGCAGTGCCGCGATCACGTACTTCTTCCCCTTGCCGCGCAGCGAGTTGTACGCCTTCGCGAGTGCGGGCTTGGCGGTCTCGGCCTGCTGGTCGGTCACCGACAGCAGGGCCTCGGCCGCGGGATCTCCGTTGGCCGAGAGGTGATCGCCGAAGGCGACACCGGCAGGCTTGCAGTCCCAGAAGGGCGCCAGCGCCTTCAGGAAGTCCTCGGCCATCTGATCGGTGGCGCTGCGCACGACACCGGGCTTCACCTTCTGCACCGCGGAGTAGGCGGTCTTCACAGCAGCGCCGCTCAGACCCGACTGGTCGGCCACCTCGGCGTCGATGACACCGACGAGGTCGGTCACCAATGCACTGCGGTTGTCGGCGAGTAGGGGCGTCAGCGAATCGCTCATGGGCGTCTCCTCGGGGATATGCGACGTGGAACCTGCGGGCCGCCTCGCGGTCCGCGTGTGTAGCGTACTGGCCCCTCGCGACAGCGTCTCCGGGCTGCGGCCCCGCCGTCGCGACGGCGGTTCTACTGGCGACGTTCGCAGACCACATTGCCGAGGGCCTTCGCGCCGTCGCGTTCGACGACGGTCGCGGTGGCCAGCAACCGGGAGCCGTCCTCCCAGACCTCGACCGCGAGGGTCTCGCCCGGGAACACCACGCCCGCGAACGACGCCGAGTAGTCGGCGACCGCGGTCACGTCGCCGCCCAGGACCTCGTCGACGATCACACGGCAGACCGTGCCGTACGTGCACAGGCCGTGCAGGATCGGCCGGGGAAAGCCCGCGCGGGAAGCGAATCCGGGGTCGGAGTGCAGCGGGTTGCGGTCTCCGCACAAGCGGTAGAGCAATGCCTGCTGGGGGAGCGTCGCAACGGTGAGGCGATGATCCGGCGCACGGTCGGGATAGTCGACCTTGGCCGACGAACCGCGTTCGCCGCCGAATCCGCCCTCGCCCTTCGCGAAGATCGATGAGCGGGACGTCCAGAGGGTCTGCCCGCCGTCGTCGGTGGTCACCGACTCCTGCACGATCACCGCGGCCGAACCCTTGTCCTGGATCTCGGCGATCCGGGTGCGGGTGGTCGCCTTGCCGGCAGCAGGCAGCGGCCGGTAGGCGGTCACCTGCTGGCTGCCGTGGACGACCTTCGCGAGGTCGATGTCGATGCCGGGGAACGAGACCTTCGGGGGCTCGGTGGTGTGGAACCCGGCGGCCACGGTGGCGAAGGTGGGCAGCACCTTCGGCGTCGCGTCGTGGATGTACTCGAGCCCGGTGGTGTCCATCGGGTCTGCTGCGGCACCCACCGCGAGGTTGTAGAGGGCGGCGTCGGACGCCGACCATTCGAAGCTCACCTCGGGCAGTTCGGCACCGAGGGCGACGGAGAGGTCGATGGGCATCGGGTCAGGCTCCTGTCGATGTCGGGGTGGCGGCCTTGGCGGCGATGTCGGTGGCGGCCAGGTATCCAAAGACCATGGCCGGACCGATCGTCGCGCCCGGTCCGGCGTAGGTGTGCCCCATGACCGGCGCGCTGGTGTTGCCCGCCGCGTACAGGCCTTCGATGACCGAGCCGTCGGCCCGCAGTGCGCGACCCGAGGCGTCGGCGTTGATCCCGCCCTTGGTGCCGAGATCGCCCGGGACCATCTTGACCGCGTAGAACGGGCCCTTGCTGACCTCGCCGAGGCTCGGGTTGGGCTTGTTGGTGATGTCGCCGTAGTAGTGGTCGTAACCGCTTGTGCCCCGGCCGAAGTCCTCGTCGACGCCCTTGCGGGCGAAGCCGTTGAACCGCTCGGTGGTCGCGGTGAGCGCGTCGGCCGGGACGCCGATCTTCTCGGCGAGTTCCGCGATGCTGTCGGCCTTCACGACGACGCCCGACTCGAACCACTTCTTGGGCAACGGCTGTCGCGCGTTGATCCCGGCGAAGAGGTAGCGGTTGCGGCACCGCTGGTCGAAGATGAGCCACGACGGCACGTTCTCGCCGGGGCCCTCGCCCTGGCCGAACTCGCCGCCGTACATCTGGTGCACCGCTTCGACATACGGCAGCGACTCGTTCATGTAGCGCTGCCCGCGCGTGTTCACCATGAAGGTGCCCGGTACCGCCCGCTCCGACAGCGCGAACCACGGACCGCGCGGCAGCGGGATGGTCGGCCCCCACCAGGCGTCGTCCATGAGCGACACCGCGGCGCCGATCTTGAGGCCGGCGTTGATGCCGTCGCCGGTGTTGCTGGGGGCACCGGTGGTCCACTCGGAGCCGATCGGGTCGCGCTGGTACTTCTTGCGCATCTCGTCGTTGTGCTCGAATCCGCCGCAGGCGAGGATCACGCCGTGGCGGGCCCGGATCTCGACGCGCTTGCCGTCGGATTCGGCGATCACGCCGACCACGCGGCCGTCTTCGGTGATGAGGTCGGCCAGGCCGGTGTTCAGCCGTACCGGGACACCCGCCTCGCGGACGCCGAGAAGGAGCTCGGCCGCGAGGGCGGCGCCCATGGCGATCAGCTTCTTGCCGCGGCTGCGCGCCCAGAAGAACCGGCTGCCGACCTTCGCCATGCGCAGCGGACCGCGCCAGTGACGCAGGCCGGTGTTGAGCCAGCGGTAGTCCGACTGCAGGACGACCATGTTCAGCGGCGCCTTGGTGTACTGCGGGTGCAGGGTCTTCAGGTCATCCCCGAGGCGGCGTGCGTCGAACGGCCGCGGCTCGATCGACCGTCCGGCGAGCCGTCCGCCGGGTGCCTCCGGGTAGTAGTCCGAGTAGTTCTTGACCCACTCGAGGTCGAGGGGGGCGTGCGCCATCAGGAAGTCCAGCGCCTCGGGTCCGCGGTCGATGTAGGCGTCGATGCGGTCGGCGGGCGCGTGTTCGCCGATGATCGCGTGCACGTACTCGCGCGCCTTGTCCGGGGTGTCGGTCACGCCGTCGCGGCGGAGGACCGAGTTGTTCGGGATCCAGACCCCGCCCCCCGAGCGCGACGTCGAGCCGCCCCAGTACGGCGATTTCTCGATCAGGACCGTCGACAAGCCCTTCTGAGCTGCGGTGATCGCCGCGCTCAGGCCCGCACCGCCGGCCCCGACGACGACGACGTCGAAGGTCTCGGGTCCAGGGGTCTCGGGTTGGGTACTGGTCTGTTCTGGTTCGGTCGAGCCGGCCATGGGGTCCCCTTCGTGCGCGCAGCTGGAACGTGTTCTACCTGAATTAGAACACGTTTCAGAAATGCCACGCCAGGGGTGCTCCCGTTCCCGTCGGCTGTGCGCCCGAATCTGTCGACTGTGCGTCTGAACTCGTTCACTGTGCGGCTGTTCTCGTCGACTGTGCGACGGGATCGGACGCGCCGGTGATGACGTGCCAGGGGTCGAGGCCGTCGTCGAGGATGCGCGCCGCCAACTGCTCCGACCATTCGTGCTCGGTCCCGTACCGGTCGCGCCAGGTCCACAACGCCGTGGTGAACCGGCCGAGGGAATGTTCGGCGGTGAACCCGATAGCCCCGTGGATCTGATGGGCCGCGGCCGCGACGTCGTGCGCGGACCGCGACGTGACGATCTTCGCGGCGGCGATCGCGTCGCGGGCCGTAACGATGTCTTCCGACGCCGCGTCGGTCGCTGCTCGTGCGGCGGTCTCCATCATCGTGCTCTGCGCGGCCATGTGCGCGAGCCTCTGTTGGATGGCCTGGAACTTCGTCAACGGCCGGCCGAACTGGACCCGCTCGGCGGCATACCGGATCGTGCGTTCGCGTACCGCTCGCGCGGCTGCGGCCAGGGTGACGGCGTAGACGAGCGCCCCTCGCGTGCGCAGCTCGTCGACCGTGACCGGCGACCGGGCGGAGAACGTGACCTCGGCGTCGTCGAAGACGATGTCGCTGTAGTCCAACCCCATCAAGTCAGTGCCAGGCTCGACCCGAAGCCCAGCTTCGCGACGATCGACGACCGCGATCACCGCGCCGTCGGTGGTCGAGGCCAGGATCACGATGACGTCGGCCGACGCGGCGTACGGGACTCCGATCGCGGTGCCGCTGAGTCGGATTCGCTCACCGTCTCCTAGGACGGTCGCCTCGTCGACGATCGCGACGGTCGCACTCAGCCCGTCGAGCGAAAAATCGACGCGTCCCGCGAGCCACGCAGCCAGCAATGCGTGTTCGACATACGGGGTGATCGCGCCGGCCTCGGTGAGAGTGTCGAGGACGGCAAGAGCGTCGCCGAGCTCGGCGCCCTGACCTCCTGCCGGCTCCGGGACGTCGAGAGCGGTGAACCCGGCGTCGACGAGGGCCATCCACAACGTGGGGTCGGCTTCGGTGGCCGGGGTCCGCAGGTCGACGGGAAACCGTGCCACCATCGCGGCCGTCGCCGCAGCGAGTTCTGCTGCCAGTTCGGTCATCGCATCCCCAGTCCGCGCGCGACGATGCCGCGCAAGATCTCATTGGTACCCCCACGCAGGGTGAAAGCCGGTGTGTGCAGGACTGATTGAGCCAGCAGGCGGTCGAACTCCGACCCGCCGGTGCGCCGCGGGATCGCGCCGGACGCGTCCCGGATGGCGGTGACGAGGTCCCCTTCGAAGGTCGAACCGAGGTCTTTGACCATTGCCGCCAGTACGTCGGGTTTGCCGCCGGATTGAAGTTCGCGCGCCACCTGCATCGACATCTGGCGCAGCGCCCAGGCCTGTGCGGTCAGCTCGCCCAGTGTTTTTCGCTGCTGCGGCGTCGCGCCGTGCTGTCGAAGCAGGTCGGTCCAGGTGCGGAGCAACGGCAGCGTGGAGAGGTAGCGTTCCGGCCCCGACCGTTCGAAGGCCAACTCGCTCATCACCTGTCGCCATCCCTGTCCGCGCGCACCGAGCAGGGCCGAGGAGTCGACGACGGCGTCGTGGAAGATCACCTCGTTGAAGTGAGCGTCGCCGTCGATGCTCGCGAGTGGACGAATCTCGGCGTCGGGGTGCGGGAGGTCGACGACGAACTGCGACAGTCCCTGCTGGCGGTCCTCGGTGGTGCCGTCGGTGCGTGCGAGGAGCACCATGGCGTGCGCGATGTGAGCACCGGTAGTCCAGACCTTGGTGCCGCTGATCGTCCAGGAGTCCCCGTTGTCGGTGGCCCGGGTGCGCACGGCGGCCAGATCGGAGCCGGCGTCGGGTTCGCTCATCCCGATCGCGAAGAACATCGTGCCCGCGGAGATCTGCGGGATGTAGTGCTGCTTCTGCGCCTGCGTCCCGTTGGCGAGGATTCCCGGAGCCATCTGCCGATCTGCGATCCAGTGCGCCGCAACCGGTGCGCCGTGCGCGAGGAGTTCCTCGGTGACCACGAAACGCTCGACCGCCGAGCGCGCCTGTCCGCCGTACTCGGCGGGCATGGTCATACCCAGCCAGCCCCGATCGCCGAGTCGTCGACTGAAGTCGGGATCGAAACCCGTCATCCAGCTGTCGACGTCGGGACGGAAAGCGCCCTCGGCGAGTTCGGTCCGAAGGAACTCGCGCACCTCGGACCGCAGGGCGCGCAGGACGTCGTCGGAAACATCCACGGCTTCCTGGCTCATGACCGGCCGGGACCGCGGGACGACCAGTTCTGCCCCTTGCGGGCCATCGACCACATCTGCACGCCACGCTCGATCTCGATCGCCGAATCCCAGGTCACCGCCGGCGGGCCCAGTTCGAGTCGGACACTGGCCATCACCCGGCGCGTCAGTTCGGGGTCGCGCGCGGCGGGTCCGGTCAGATCGGCGACGATCGCCGGGATGTCCGGAACCGGTGCGGCCGCGTACGCCAGGCCACGTTCGACCGCCTGCGCACCGGACAGCGACTGACCGCAGGCGGCGAGCGCGATCGTGTCGGCCCGCCCCACCGCGCGGTTCAGCAGGGTGAGGTGCCCGCCCCCGGGATGGATGCCGCGGGCGAGGAATCCGCTGTCGAGGACGGCGTCGGGCGTGGTGACGAGCAGGTCGACGGCGAGCGCGAGGTTGAGGCCCGCCCCCACGGCCCCACCGACGACGACCCCGACCGTGGGGACCGGCAGGGACCCGACCCGGACGAACGCGCGGTAGACCGCGGACAGCTTCGCCACCGATTCCGGTGCCGCCGGATCGGCCGACGCGCCGGCCAGGATCCGCGTGTCGGCCCCGCTGCAGAAGTACGAACCGGCTGCGTCGACGACGACCGCGCCGATGTTGCCGTCCGCGGTGACCCGGTCGCAGAACTCCTCGATCGCCGCGGCCATCTCGAGGGTGATGGCGTTCTTGCGGCGTGGGTTGTTGAGCGTCAGCCTTCCCACGCCGTCGTCGAAGGAGGTCAGAACGGCCTCGCCGGTGTCGTCGGTGTCCGGCGAGACGGGATTCGGGGACTCGGAACTCATGACGAGAACCGTAGTCGCCCGGTGCTCACGTCATCACCGATCTCGGCCACGCCTCGAAAAGCACGACGATCGGACCGAGGACTGCCCGCAGACTGCAACGTGTTCTAAACTAGAACACGTTCACATGCGGAAGGCGAGGGCACGATGACGGTTGAGCAGGGGATTCGCGAGCAGATCGCAGCCGATCTGGCGCGGGCGGAGGCGTCGGCGACCGCCATCGACCGGCCCACCGACGCCCACCCCGACCTCGATGTGGTCGACGCGTACGAGATCCAGCTGATCAACATCCGCAAGCGGCTCGACGCCGGGGCGAAGGTCGCCGGGCACAAGGTCGGCCTGGCCTCCGAGGCCATGCAGAAGATGATGGGCGTCGACGAACCGGATTACGGCCATCTGCTCGACGACATGCAGTACTTCGAACACACTCCGATCGACGCCAAGAAGCTCTGCTTTCCGCGCGTCGAGGTCGAGGTCGGCTTCATCCTGGGTGAGGACCTGCCGGGCGAGGGTTGCACCAACGAAGACGTGATCGACGCGGTCGCCTGGGTGGTTCCGTCGATCGAGTTGATCGACTCGCGGATCATGGACTGGAAGATCACCCTGTGCGACACGATCGCCGACAACGCGTCGTCGTGTGGCTGGATTCTCGGACAGCAGCGCGTCCCGATCTCCGAGATCGACACCGGCGACATCGAAGCCACGCTGACGCGCAACGGCGAGATCGTGGCGAAGGGCAACTCGTCTGCGGTGCTGGGGCATCCGCTGAATGCGGTGAGTTGGCTCGCGCGCAAGGTCGAGGGCTTCGGGGTGCGCCTGCGCAAAGGTGACGTGATCCTGCCGGGCACCGCGACGCGGGCCATCGACATCTCGTCGGGCGATCACTTCGTGGCCGACTTCGCCGGTCTGGGCAGCGTCACCCTCGACTTCACCTGACACGAAGTGTCCCTCGATTCACCGAGTCAACAACAGCTTTCACCGAGCAAGAGGAGGAACCCGTGGCAGCCAAGCTGACCGCAGCGATCATCGGGTCGGGCAACATCGGCACCGACCTGATGTACAAGCTGGAGCGCTCCGAGGTGATCGAGCCGCGCTGGATGGTCGGCATCGATGCCGCCTCCGAGGGCATGAAGCGCGCGGCCGATCATGGCCTCATCACGATGAGTGGTGGTGCCGACGAACTGCTGGCGTCGTCGGAACGTCCGGATCTGATCTTCGAGGCGACCTCGGCCTATGTGCACCGCGAGTACGCACCGAAGTACGAGGAGGCGGGCATCATCGCCGTCGACCTCACCCCGGCCGCGGTTGGCCCCGCGGTGGTGCCGCCGGCCAATCTTCGCGAGCATCTCGACGCGCCGAACACCAACATGATCACGTGCGGCGGGCAGGCGACCATCCCGATGGTGCATGCGGTGAGTTCGATTGTGCCGGTGCCGTATGCCGAGATCGTCGCGTCGGTGGCCTCGGTGTCGGCCGGGCCGGGCACCCGCGCGAACATCGACGAGTTCACCGCGACGACCTCGGCGGGTGTCGAGACGATCGGCGGCGCGCAGCGCGGCAAGGCGATCATTATCCTGAATCCGGCGGACCCGCCGATGATCATGCGCGACACCATCTTCTGTGCCATCCCCGAGGATGCGGACACCGATGCGATCGCCGAGTCGATCCACCGGCGGGAGAAGGAGATCCAGGCCTACGTGCCGGGATACCGGTTGCTGCAGGATCCCCAGTTCGACCCGCCGAGCGTCCTCAACGGCGGACACGCCCGAGTGTCCATCTTCGTCGAGGTCGAGGGTGCAGGGGACTTCCTCCCGCCGTACGCCGGGAATCTGGACATCATGACCGCTGCCGCCACGAAGGTCGGCGAAGAGATCGCGAAGACGAAGTTGGGAGTTCCCGCATGAGCACCAATGTGGTTCTGACACCGCGTGACCCGAAGTTGATGGCGAACGCGCGCAAGTACTCCGACACCCTCGACATCCGCATCACGGACTCGTCGCTGCGTGACGGCAGCCACCACAAACGCCACCAGTTCACCGAGGACGAGGTGCGTGCCATCGTCGGCGCACTCGACGAGGCCGGTGTGCCGGTCATCGAGGTGACCCACGGTGACGGTCTGGGCGGTTCGTCGTTCAACTACGGTTTCTCGAAAACCCCTGAGCAGCAGCTGATCAAGGCTGCCGCAGAAACAGCAAAGCGCGCGAAGATCGCCTTTCTGATGCTGCCGGGGCTGGGCACCAAGGACGACATCCGGGCGTCGCAGGACAACGGCGGTCAGATCTGCCGCATCGCGACGCACTGCACCGAGGCCGATGTCTCGATCCAGCATTTCGGACTCGCGCGCGATCTCGGTCTGGAGACCGTCGGGTTCCTGATGATGAGCCACAGCCAGCCGCCGGAGGTCATCGCCAAGCAGGCCCGCATCATGGCCGATGCCGGGTGTCAGTGTGTGTACGTCGTCGACTCCGCCGGTGCGCTGGTCCTCGAGGACGTGACCGTTCGGGTCCAGGCCCTGGTGGCCGAACTCGGCAACGACGCGCAGGTCGGGTTCCACGGGCACGAGAACCTCGACATCGCGGTTGCCAACTCGGTCAACGCGATTCGAGCGGGTGCCCAGCAGATCGACGGCTCGATCCGGCGTTTCGGCGCGGGGGCCGGCAACACGCCCACCGAGGCCTTCGTGGGTGTGTGCGACAAGCTCGGCATCACCACGGGCGTCGATTTCATGAAGATCGCCGACGCCGCACAGGATGTCGTCCGACCGGCGATGCCGTCGGAGTGCCTCGTCGACCGCTCGGCCATGATGATGGGCTACGCCGGCTGTTACAGCTCGTTCCTCAAGCACGCCGAGGGCCACGCCGAACGCTACGGCGTCTCGGCCGCGGAGATCCTCCTCGAGGCGGGTAGCCGCAAGCTGGTCGGCGGCCAGGAGGACCAGCTCATCGACATCGCCCTCGAGCTCAAGAAGAAGCAGGACGCGAACGCCGGGGTCTGAGCAGCGATCCGCTGGGCCGCTTGCCGGTTGCCGCTCAGCTTCGGCTGATATGCGCGAGGAAGTCGCGCGCGGCGCCGGCACTCGGTTGCGGGCCCGACAACCAGACCGCGCGTAGCGGCCGGGCGAGGTCGAGGTCGGCTATCGGGACGTGGGTGAGCCGGTGACCGAGGTCGTCGGCGACCGAGAGGTCACTGAGGACCGCCGGACCGGCTCCTGCGATGACCGCCGCCCGCACCGACGCCGTCGTGGACAGTTCCAGGACGGGTGGCGCGGCCTCGCGTCCGGGGCCGAGGGTCCTGGTCAGGGCGCGCTCGAGAAACTCCCGGGTGCCCGAGCCCTCCTCACGCGTCACCAATGGAGTGCGGGCGAGATCGGCGGCCGTGACCGGCCGCCGCAGCCGCGTCCACGGATGACCCGGTGGTACGACGAGGATCAGCTTGTCGCGCGCGACGGCCCGGCTGCGCAGACCGGTCTGGACGCGGGACCCTTCCACGAAGCCGAGTTCGATGTCGCCGGCACGGACGAGGTCGTACACGTGATCGGAGTTGGTCGCGGTGAACGACACCTTGGGAGCGGGCTGATGCTGAGCGGCGAACGAGACGAGCCAGCGGGGCAGGAGGTGCTCGGCGACGGTCAGGCTGGCGGCCAGGCGCAGCTGATCACGTCGTTCGAGGCGTAGTGCGGCCAGCCCGGCGTCGAATTCGCCGGCCAACGTCAGCAGGCGGTCGGCCCATTCGGCGACGAGTCGCCCGGACTGGGTGGGCACCGATCCGCGCGGTGTGCGTGTCAGCAGTGCGACGCCGAGCTGCGTCTCCATCGCACGAATGCGTGCCGAGACCGCCTGCTGGGTGACGCCGAGTTGGGCCGCGGCGGCGTTGAGGCTGCCCGTACCGACCACCGCCTGCAGGGTCTCCAGTGACGCGAGGTCGGGCATCCGCGGACTCAGCACCATCGCTCGAGGGTACAAGCACCGGTGGTACCCGGGATACAAACGGCAGTTGTACCCTGCCAACACTTCGGGTCCTACCGGCGTCGCGGGTTTCGCGGGAACGTGATGGACATGACGACGACCACTGCCTCCGCCGGATTCGCAGCACCGGATCTCGGGACCGCAACAGCCCGTGCGGTGGGGCGGCGTCGCGCCTCCTACGTGCCGCCCAACTGGTTCGCCGCGGTGATGGGCACGGGGATCATCGCGATCGCCGCGCACAGCCTGCCCTGGCAGCCCGCGGGCCTGGCGGAGGTGGCAACCGTTTTCTGGCTGTTGGCCTGCGCGGTGTTCGGCGTCGTGCTGGTCGCCACGGTCCGGCACTGGGTCCGCGACCCGGAGGTCGCCCGCGGTCATCACGCCCACCGCGTCGTCGCCCACTTCTACGGGGCCGTACCGATGGCGATCATGACGGTCGGGACCAGCACGATGGTCGTCGGAGCGACGGTGATCGGCCGGGATCTGGCGCTGGGGATCGACCTCGTGTGCTGGGTCGTCGGCACGATCGGCGGGGTCGTCACCGCGGTGGTCATCCCGTACCGGCATCTCATCGTCGGGCGCCCGTCGGTCGGCGACGCGTTCGGCGGCTGGCTGATGCCGGTCGTCCCCCCGATGGTCTCGGCGTCGGCGGCCGCGGTGCTCACCCCGCAGTTGTCCGCTGGTTGGGCGTCGCATGTGGTGATGGGGATCGGTTGCGCGATGTTCGTGCTGGCCGCACTCGCCTCGCTCCCCATTCTGTGGGTGCTGGCGTCGCGGCTGCGCACCGGCGACGTCGGCGCCGCGCACATGGTCCCCACCTGGTGGATCGTCCTCGGACCGCTCGGCCAATCGGTCACCGCGGCGTGCCTGCTGGCCCACGTCGCACCCCATGTCGTCGACGCGCCCATGGCTGAGACCTTGCATTCGTTTGCGGTCGGTTATGGCGTCGCCGTCTGGGTGGCAGCGACCCTCTGGATCGGTGTGGCTGCTCGGCTCACCGCGCGGACCCTGAGGTCGGGGATGCCGTTCGCGATGACCTGGTGGGCGTTCACCTTCCCCCTCGGCACCTACGTCACGGGTTCGAGTGCGCTGGCCCTCACCGTAGGCGGGACGGTCTTCGAGGTCGTGGCCGTCGCCGGATTCACGGTCCTCGTCCTGGCATGGAGCGGCGTGGCGGTCCGCACGATTCGCGGGGTCGTCACCGGCGAACTCCTCCGGGCACCCGGGGTGCGGTGAGGAGCCGCATCCGCAAACCCACCCCTTTTCCGTAAACCCACCACGCTCGGACCGGGTGGGTTTACGGAAAACGGGTGGGTTTGTCGGAAGGGCGGGGCTACGAGATCCCGGCAGTAGCGGGTTGCGGAGTGTGCGCGGGCGGGTGTGCCGTCTCGCCAGGTGGGGACCTCGTCGAGGTAGCTCTGCACGGAGGCGGGAGGGACGGCCGAATCGTGTGCCGACATGCGAATCCTGTTCTACGCCGACGAGTTCCACGCGATATGACGGTGAATCGTGTCTGTGGAAGTCGGACGCTACAGGGTGCCGTCGGCCATCGCGTTGCGGCGGGATGAACGTTTGACGCCGCCGATGACCTGCGCGGTAGGACTCGGTGCGCACCGAGCCCTACCGCGGCTGCGCGTCACATGCCGGCGGGCGGATGTCCCAGACAGATCAGGGCGCCCATCGGATCCTTGATCGCGGCCAGCGTCCCGTACGGGGTGTCCTCGCCGGCCATGAGGATCTCCGCGCCCAGCGATTCGGCCTGCTTCACCGTGGCCGCGACATCGTCGACGGTGATGTAGACCTGCCAGAACGACGGCACCCCGGCCGGGAAGAGCTTGACCGAGTCCATGATCCCCGCGTACGACGCCTCACCGTAGAAGATCTGGCCGTAGCTGTCGGGCCCGACGGCGTCCGGGTCGCCACCGGTGCCGACCTCCTCGATGCGCGCGCCGAGCACGGTCCGGTAGAACTCGACGGACTTGGGGTAGTCCATGCTCTGACACTCGAACCAGTAGGGCGTGCCGTGCTCGCCGAACTCGGTGTACCCCTTGTGATTCTTCGGTTGCCAGAACCCGATCGCCGCCCCCGCGGTGTCGAAGGCCATCAACATCGTGCCCTCCTCGCCGATGGCCATCGGCGGCACCATGATCGAGCCCCCGGCCGACTCGACGGCCTTCACCGTGGCGTCGGCATCCTCGGTGTGGAGGTACACCGTCCAGATGTCGGGCGGCCCGGCGCCTTCCATCACCGGGCTCAGCCCGGCCACCCGCTTGCCGTTCTTGTGAAAGTTCCGATAACCGCCCATCTCCTCGTCGGGGGCCTCGGCCTCCCAGCCGAAGATCGCGCCGTAGAACTCCTCGGCCCTTGCGGTGTCACTGCTCATCAGGTCGAACCAGATCGGTGCCCCGGAGGGGGCTGCATACTCGGCCATTGCTGGGTCCTCTTTCTTGCTCCGCGTGAACTGGTGGACGACTGCCCGTCGGAACTTCTGACTGACAGGGTCGCGCAAACTCATCGGTCGCGGACGGCGTTGCGGATAGTCCGACTCATATCCACCGACGTCGGCTCATGGCACCCTGATCGGATGACCAAGCATGCAGGGACGGTCGAACGACTCCGCGGCCTCGCGTGGCCGACGATGCTGGGGGGTGGTCTGCTGCTGGTGCTCCTGGCACAGGTGCAGTGGGGCAGTACCGATGAGGGCGTGGAGCCGTCGATCACCGGGTTGGGACGCGTCACGATCCTGGGCGCCAGCGACGACGATGTCGCGTTCTTCTTCGAGGACAACACCGGCCGCCCGGGCCTGAGCGTGGTGGTGCTCGGTGCCGTGATCGCGGTGGTCGCCGCCCTCGGCTGGTGGCGCCCACGCCTGCGCCCGTCCGCCATCGGCCTGATCGGGCTGGCGTCGGTCATCGTGCTCGTCGTCGGCATCCGCACGCTGAGCGACCCCGCCGCGCATCTGTTCTCCGACCGCGTGTCCGAGGCGCTCGACGCCGACCTCCCCGACATGCAGGCGGGTTACGGACTGATCGGGACCGTCGTGGTCGCGATCCTGCTCCTGGTCGTCGTCGGATTCTGGGCGCTGAGCACCGCGTGGCCGCGTGCGGGTGCCGCCGACCGAGTCGAGATCAACCGAACCGACGAATCGTCTTGATGTAGCCCATGTCCTTCAGCTTCGTGAATCCGATGGGGACGCCGTTGGGGCCGTAGGCGTTGAACACCCGACCGGCGCCCGCGTAGATGCCGACGTGCCCGGCGTCGCGACCGAAGATGATGATGTCGCCCGGTGCCAGGGCGCGAAACGGTATCGCGTGTCCGACCTTCGCCTGCTGCTGGCTGGTCCGGGGGAGCTGGACGCCGGTCGTGTAGAACGCCCACCGCACCAGCCCGGAGCAGTCCCACGAATGCGGGCCGACGCCGGCCCACTTGTACGGCTTGCCGATCTGGGTGATCGCCGCCCCGAGCGCGTTGAGGCCGACGGTGGTCGGGATCGGCAGATAGATCGGGACCGACCCGGAGGAATCCGACGATCCCGCGGCCGCGGCGTGACCGGTGTCGAGGAGTGGGGAGCCGGCAAGGGGAACACCGACCGACAACGCGGCAGTGAGTGCGATGGTGCAGGTCACGCGCCTGGCGCGCGTCATCGAAACGGACATGACGACAGCTTGGCCGAGGCGGGACGGCGTGTCGTCGATCGTTCCCCAGGAGTGACGAACGTGTGACCGGTGTGATGCCTGAGCCTTGTGTTATCTAATGGTGCTGCAGTTCCGGTTAACCGATCACCAGTAGCCGTCGGGATCGGTGGCGGGCGACTCGGCCGGGATGATGCCCTCGGTGACCCCGTGGTCGATGCTCGCCGACAGCCGGGCGCACGTCGGCATCATCGCTCCGGGCAGCAGCGGGCCGTTCCCGTCGTCGCCGCCGGCGCGCATCTGCTCGAGGCCGAGGCAGCGGTCCCGGGCGTCGGCGTTCCACTGCACGCTGGTGTGGAACGAACTGGTCTTCTTCACCAGCACACAGGCGTGGCATGCCCGGCACTCGATCTCGCGCATCCCACCCTGCAGGTAGTGCTCGCGGTCGCGGCGGGTGGCCTCGTGAACCCGGGCGAGCCGGTCCGGATCGTTCTGGAAGTCGGGCGCCTTCGCCCAACGGTCGGAACCCCCGGGAGCCCCTGCCATCCGAACCCCTGCCGCCCGGGTCACGTCAGACCTCGGCCTTCTCCGTGGATTCCGACGCCGTGGATTCCGCAGCCTTCTCGGCCTCCTGGCGGCGCAGGTTCTCCTGGATCTCCTCGTTCCAGCTCTCGAGGGCCTTGGAGGTGTCGATCTCGTACTCGAACCGGCCGGTCATCTCGTCGGTGACGTCGGCCTTGTCGACGTAGAACTGGTCGTACCAGCGGCGGAGCTGGTACACCGGGCCGTCCTCCTCGACGAGGAGCGGGTTGTCGATCCGGGTCTTGTTCTTCCAGATCTCGACGTCCTGCAGGAAGCCCACCTCGACGCCGGCGCTGATCTTGGTGGCCATCTTCGACGCCTGTTCGGCGGTCAGGCCGTCCGGGACCTTGGCCATCACGCCGTACATCAGGACGAAGGAGTTCTCGTCGATCGGGTAGTGGCAGTTGGTGAGGATGGTCTCGACCGCGTAGCCGCCGTAGTACTGGATCATCGGGTTCAGCATGTAGGACGGGCCGTAATACGCCGCGATCGATTCGAGGCGGCTGTCGCCGTAATTGGTGCCGAGGGTGACGTCGGGCCGGCCGTGCGAATTCATGTACTGCGCGGCGATCTCACCCTCGAAGACGTTCTTGAAGTAATCCGGAAGAGCGAAATGCACGTAGTAGAAGTGCGCCATGTCGACGACGTTGTCGATGATCTCGCGACAGTTGGACCCCTCGATCACGATGCGGTTCCAGGTCCAGGGCGTCCACTCGTCGGACCCGAATTCCTCGAGTTCGGGGATGATGCACTCCTCCGGGGGCGGATTGCCCTCGGGATCGTTGTAGACGAAGATCTGGCCGTTGCGGACCATCGACGGCCACGAACGGGTCTTGGCGAGCTTCGGGTTGCGCTTGGCGTAGGGCACGCCGGCGCAGCGTCCGTTGCCCTTCCACAGCCAGCCGTGGAACGGGCACGCCACGTTGTCGCCCGAGAGCTTGCCCTGGGAGAGGTCACCGCCCATGTGCCGGCAGAACGCGTCGAGCACGTTCACCTCGCCCTTGGTGTCGACCCAGACCACCAGCTTGGTGCCGAAGATCGTGACGGAGTGGGGCTTGCCGTCGTCGAACTCCTCGTGCAGGCCGAGGCAGTGCCAGCCGCGCGCGAAGCGGGTGGGCGGCGCACCCGTGTCGATCTCCCGGATACCCACATCGGCCCCGTCGGAGGCGGCGGCTGCGCTCGGCGCGCCGGGGCTGCTCGGGGTCATCGTCTCGGGTCCTGAAGACATGTGCCCTCTCCTGTCTGTGGCTGGTGTCGCGTCGAAGAACTGTACCCAATACTAGAACACGTTTCAGATTTGTCAGCCCGATCGTCGTCCCGAACGCCGATCGGGCCTGTACATGGGCATAAAGTCCGAGTCCTCGACAGAAATGAGAACGTGTTCTAATCTCGAACTCGATGGGTACAGCGGCCGGCTCGTCCGGCCGAGGAGAGACGAGTAGGAGCAGGCGAGATGCCAGCACAACGGAGCGAAGCCGCCGAGCAGGTCCTGGAGAAGATCAACGTCCTGCTCCCGGAACTCGAGCAGCGTGCGCAGTCGACCGAGGATCTGCGTCGAATCCCCGACGAGACCGTCTCGAGCCTCGAGACCGCCGGCTTCTTCCGGCTGTTGCAGCCCGAGCAGTGGGGTGGCTACCAGGTCGACCCGGTCACCTTCTACGAAGCGGTCCGCCGGATCGCGTCGGCCTGCGGGTCCACCGGCTGGGTGTCGGGCATCATCGGCGTCCACAACTGGCACCTCGCCCTCTTCGACCAGCAGGCGCAGGAAGACGTGTGGGGTTCGGACACCAATGTCCGGATCTCGTCGTCGTACGCGCCGATGGGCATGGGCGAGGTCGTCGACGGCGGCTACAAGGTCAACGGTTCGTGGGCGTGGTCGTCGGGTTGCGAGACTGCTGACTGGGTCTTTGTCGGGGGTCCGGTCATCAAGAACGGCAAGCCCGTCGACTTCGTCAGCTTCCTGATCCCGCGTGAGGACTACACGATCAAGGACGTGTGGAACGTCGTCGGTCTGCGCGGCACCGGGTCCAACACCATCGAGGTCAAGGACGTGTTCGTGCCCCGGCACCGCATGCTCAGCATGCGCACGATGTCGATGGGGCAGAGCCCGGGCCTGGAGCGCAACACCGCGCCGGTCTACAAGATGCCCTGGGGCACCATCCATCCCAGCACCATCGCGACGCCGATCGTCGGCATGGCCTACGGCGCCTACCGCGCCCACGTCGAGCACCAGGGCAAGCGGGTCCGGGCCGCCTACGCGGGCGAGAAGGCCAAGGAGGATCCGTTCGCCAAGGTCCGGATCGCCGAGGCCGCCAGCGACATCGACGCCGCGTGGCGCCAGCTGTCGGGCAACCTGCAGGCCGAGTACGACCTCATCCTCGCCGGCGAGGAGGTCCCGATGGAACTGCGGCTGTCCGCTCGACGCGACCAGGTGCGTGCGACCGGACGTGCGATCGCCGCGATCGATCGGCTCTTCGAGAACTCGGGCGCCCACGCCCTGGAGAACGGGACACCGATCCAGCGCTTCTGGCGCGACGCCCACGCCGGCCGCGTGCACGCCGCGAACGACCCGGAGCGCGCCTACGTCGCATTCGGCAACGGCGAGTTCGGGATTCCCATCGGCGACACGATGGTGTGACCCTTCGTGACGCTCGCAAGCTCGCTCCTCAGGGAGCAGGGAAGTGGCTCGCAAGCTCGCTCCGCAGGGAGCAGGGACAAGACAGGATTGATCGAGATGAGTGACAGTCCGATTCGCTCGTTGGGGTACATGAGGATCGAGGCCACCGACATCGAGGCGTGGCGCACCTACGGCCTCAAGGTCCTCGGCATGATCGAGGGCTCTGGTCTCACCGACGGTGCCCTGTATCTCCGGATGGACGATTTCCCGGCCCGTCTGGTCATCGTGCCGTCCGAGCACGACCGGCTCGCCTGCGCGGGCTGGGAGGTCGCGAATGCCGCTGAGTTGCAGGATGTCCGGGATCGGCTGTCGCGTGCGGGTGTGGTCTTCCGTGAGGGCAAGGACGAGGAGGTCGCCGACCGTCGGGTCGCCGAGATGATCGTCTTCGACGACCCGGCGGACAACACCCTGGAGGTCTTCCACGGCGCCGCGCTGGAGCACCGGCGCGTCGTCAGCCCGTACGGGCATCGCTTCGTCACCGAGGAGCAGGGTCTGGGCCACGTGGTGCTCACCTGCTCCGACGACAAGGCAGCGCTCGAATTCTACCGGGACGTCCTGGGATTCAAGCTCCGTGACTCGATGCGCCTCCCGCCGCAGGTCGTCGGCCGCGAAGAGGGCGACGAGGTGCCGTGGCTGCGCTTCCTCGGTTGCAACCCCCGGCACCATTCGCTGGCCTTCCTGCCGATCCCGAACAGCACCGGCATCGTCCACCTGATGGTGGAGGTGGAGAACGCCGACGACGTCGGCCTGTGCCTCGACCGCGCGCTGCGCAAGAAGGTGCCGATGTCGGCGACCCTCGGCCGACACGTCAACGACCTCATGCTGTCCTTCTACATGAAGACGCCGGGCGGCTTCGACATCGAATTCGGTTGTGAGGGGCGCACGGTGAAGGACGACGAGTGGATCGCCCGGGAGAGCACGGCAGTGAGTCTGTGGGGGCATGACTTCAGCGTCGGGTTCAAGGGCTGAGATGCCCTTGTCCGAGATGCCCTCCGGCGCCGCGACCCAGCAGTCCACGCGTTCGCCCTACGGGTCCGCCGACTTCGACTCCCGTCAGTTCCGAACGGCGATGGGCCAGTTCTGTACCGGGGTCACCGTCATCACGACCCTCGACGACGCGGGCAAGCCGGTCGGGTTCGCGTGCCAGTCGTTCGCCGCGTTGTCGCTCGACCCGCCGCTGGTCCTCTTCTGCCCGATGAAGACCTCCCGGAGCTGGAAGGTCATCGAGAAGACGGGCAAGTTCTGCGTGAACGTCCTGTCGAACCGCCAGCAGGACGTCAGCGCCGCCTTCGGCGCCCCCGGCGACGACAAGTTCGCGAACGTCACCTGGGACCCGTCACCGGCCGGCCTCCCCGTCATCCGGCACAGCCTGACCTGGGTCGAATGCGACGTGGAGACCGTCACCGACGGCGGCGACCATCACATCGTCATCGGCCGCGCACTGACTCTCGGAGAAGTGCTGCAGGACAAGCCGTTGCTGTTCTACCGTGGCGGCTACCTGTCGACCGAACACCCGCGGGTCACGCCCGCACAGGCAGAGTTGGAAAACTTCCTCACATGGACGGGCGGGGACACCTGGCTATGACCGTCGACGACGCGACGAGCACCGAGACAGCGACGACCGAGACATCGTCAACCGAAACAACGAGTGACGCACCGACGCTGGTCACTCAGCCCCTCATCGACGCGATCGCGGAGGCCGAGAAGCTGGTCGCATCGGCCGATTTCGCCGAGACCGACCAAGATCTCGCCGAAGGCTACGACTACCTCGCGGGGAGTATCGCCGCCATCGTCCAGCTGGTGCGCGCCCGGTCCATCTCCCACCCGAACTTCGTGACGTCCACCGGGCCGTCGACGAAGATGGGCCTGGACAATCCGGACACGCTCTACTATCACGCAGACGTCGAGCCCACCGGGACCTACCGGGTACGCGGGCGGCGCGGTACGACAACCGATCTCAGCTTCCAGGTCCTGCGCGGCGACTACACGGCCTCGTCGGTACCGGGCGGCGAGGATGCGTTCGACGACCGGCGGCTGACGATCGCCGACGACGGGTCGTTCGAGCTGACCTTCGGCCCACCCATCCCGGATGCGCCGGACGACTACTTCCCGCTCGGGGAGGGCGCGTCGATGCTCGCGGTGCGCGAGGTCTACTCCGACTGGTCCGAACGCAAGGGGTCGATCACCATCGAACGGGTCGACACCATCGGGACCGCGCCGCCGGAGCCGGACCTGGCCCGGGTGTCCCGCCGGTACGCGACGGCCGGCAAGATGCTGACGGCTCGCATCAACACGTGGTTCAACTTCCCGAAGTGGTTCTACCTCGACGAGCCGGTCAACACGTTCACCGAACCGCGGCAGACCCCGGGCGGCCTCAGCACGCAGTTCTCCTCCGTCGGACACTTCCGGTTGGGGCCCGACGAGGCGATGGTGATCACCATTCCGCGGTCCGACGCCCCGTACCAGGGATTCCAGCTCGGCAGTATGTGGTACATCTCGCTGGACTACGTCAACCACCAGACCAGCCTGAACTCCGCTCAGGCGCAGGTGGATCCGGACGGCATGATCCGCATGGTGGTGTCCCACCGCGACCCGGGCGTCGCGAACTGGATCGAGACGACCGGCCGGTCGACGGGCATCCTGCAGTTCCGCTGGCAGCGCAGTGATTCGCCGATCGGCCCGGACCTGGGCCCGACCGCACAGGTCGTCGCGTTCGACGCGGTCGCCGACCATCTGCCGCACCTCGAGCACAACAGGATCGACGCCGACGGCTGGGCGGAGCGGATCGCGGCACGTCAGCGCGGGTTCGCCGAGAGGATGCTGGGATGAGCGCACAGGGGGGTCTGCTCGCCGACAAGGTCGTCGTGGTCTCGGGTGTCGGTCCGGGACTCGGGCGGTCGATCTGTCTGCGCGCCGCTGCGGAGGGGGCGCGGGTCGTCCTCGCCGCCCGCACGGAATCGCGTCTGAAAGAGGTCGCCGCCGAGATCGACGCCGCCGGCGGGACCAGCCTCGTCGTCCCGGCCGACATCACCGACGACGCCGCCGTCGACAACCTGGTCGCCACCACCGTCGCCGAGTTCGGCCGGGCCGATGTACTGGTCAACAACGCCTTCGCCCTCCCGTCGATGAAGCCGTTGTCCCGCACCGACTTCGATCAGATCGCGAGCAGCATCGACGTCACCGTGCTGGGCACGTTGCGGGTCATCCGAGCGTTCACCGACGCGCTGGCCGAGGCCGGCGGCTCGATCGTGAACATCAACTCGATGGTCATCCGTCATTCCGAACCCCGTTACGGCAGTTACAAGATCGCGAAGTCGGCGCTGCTGGCGATGTCGCAGTCGCTGGCCTCCGAACTCGGCGACAAGGGGATTCGCATCAACTCGGTCGCACCGGGTTACATCTGGGACGACCAGCTGAAGTGGTACTTCGGCGAGGTCGCCAAGAAATACGGGATCTCACCCGACGACGTCTACGAGCAGACGGCGTCGAAGTCCGACCTCAAGCGATTGCCGGAGCCGGACGAGATCGCCGACGCCGTCGTGTTCCTCGCCTCGCCGATGGCGCGCGCCATCACCGGGCACACCCTGGACGTGAATTGCGGTGAATACCATGACTAGTGCGGCACGCACCGACGTCGGCACGATCGAGGACCTGCATTCCTCGGCCACTCGCGCCACCGGCCTCGACGACTTCGGGGACACCGAGTACCTGGAGCCGCTGGGCATCCTGCTCGACTCCTACCGCTCCGAGGCGGGGCTGACCGAGATCGGCAGCAAGATGTTCCGCTTCTTCCTCAAGGGCGCGTTGGTCGCCCGGTTGCTCAGCGAGGCGTCGTGGAAGGCGAACCCGGGGTACGCCGACGTCGAGGTGACGCGGCCGATCTTCGTGACCGGCCTGCCGCGCACGGGAACGACTGCGCTGCACCGACTCCTGGCCGCCGATCCGGCGCACCAGGGCGTCGAGATGTGGCTCGCCGAGTTCCCGCAGCCCCGGCCGCCGCGCGACACCTGGTCCGACAACCCCGTCTACCAGCAGATCCAGGCCGGGTTCGAGCAACATCACGTCGAGAATCCCGAGTTCATGGGGTTGCACTACATGGACGCCGGCGAGGTCGAGGAGTGCTGGCAGCTGCTCCGCCAGAGCGTCATGTCGATCTCGTACGAATCCCTCGCGCACATCCCGACCTACTCGAGGTGGCTCGCCCAACAGGACTGGACGCCGGCGTATCTCCGACACCGCAAGAACCTGCAGCTGATCGGGCTCAACGACCCCGGCAAGCGGTGGGTGCTCAAGAACCCCAGCCATCTGTTCGCGCTCGACGCGCTCATGGCGGCGTACCCGGATGCCCTGGTGATCCAGACGCACCGGCCGCCCAGCACTCTCATCGCGTCGATGTGCAGCTTGGCCGAACACGCCACCCCGGGATGGTCGACGACGTTCACCGGCGAGCAAGTGGGCCAGGACCAGCTCGAGCTGTGGTCGCGCGGACTCCGTGAGTTCTCCACCGCACGGAAGCGGTACGACCCGGCCCAGTTCCTCGACATCGACTTCACCGATCTGCGCAACGACCCGATGGGCACCGTCGAGCGGGTGTACGCGGCGCTGGACACCCCGATGTCGGAGGACGCGCGTGCGGCGGTGACCGCGCTCGACGAGGAGAGCCGGTCGGGTGCGCGCAAACCGCAGCACCGGTACCAGCTCGCCGATTACGGACTCGACGAGGCAACGGTCGAGGCGGCCTTCGCCGTCTGACCCACCGGCCGCCCGTCGGTCGTTCTACAGTGCTTCGCATGGCAGAACCGGAGAACCGACAGTCGGCAGAGGGACTGAGCCGGCTCATCGCATTCGCCGACGCGGTGGTCGCGATCGCGCTGACCCTGCTGGTGCTCCCGCTCGTCGACATCGCCAACGACCTGCGCGAGGATTCGTCGGTCGCGGACGTGGTGTCCGACAACTCGATCGAACTGGTCAGCTTCATCATCAGTTTCGGCGTCATCTGGATCCTGTGGCGCCAGCACCATCAGACGATGGAGTACTTCCGCGCCTACGACCGCACGCTGATCAACCTCCACTTCATCTGGTTGCTCACGATCGTGGCGCTGCCCTTCGCGACGGCCCTCATCGACGGCGCCCACATCGAGCAGGCCAACATCCTCTACATCGGTGTGCTGGCCGTCTCGGTGGGCTCGCTCATCGCGATCGCCGAATGGGGTCGTCGGCACCGGGAACTGCTCGCCGACGACGACGCCACCGACCGATGGGTCGCCTCGTCGAGCGGAGTCGCCACGTTCATCATCCTCGCGGTCGCACTGGGCGTCGCGATCGTGTTCCCGCGCAGCGGAAATCTGCCGCTGTTCCTACTGCTGCTGACCGACCCGGTCGAGCGGTTGCTCGCCCGGTGGCGGCCGCGGCGACACTGAGGTCGGGTCAGCGCAGTGCGCGGGCCGCTTCGGTCACCGCGGTGTGCGGGGCACCGAACATCTGCGACGTGGCCTGTGCGCGTTTGAAATAGAGCTGGATGTCGTGCTCCCAGGTGATGCCGATGCCGCCGTGCAGCTGGATGGCCTCGCCCGCGACACGACGATAGGCATCGGAGCAGTACACGTGGGCGGCCAGCGCCAGATCGGCGGCATCCGGGTCGTCGGCGGCGAGGGCGGCCACGGCGGCGCGGGAGATCGACCGCGCCGTCTCGACCAGCACGTACATGTCGGCCATCCGATGCTTGAGGGCCTGGAACGAGCCGATGGTGCGCCCGAACTGCTTGCGGGACTTGGTGTAATCGACCGTGAGGTCGAGCGCTCGCTGCGCGCCCCCGACCTGCTCGGCGGACAGCAGGGCCCAGGCGAGCGCACGGAGCCGGGACGCGAGATCGTCCGGCGCGGGGATCGCCGCGGACGCCACCTCGTCGAAGCGCACCGAGGACAGCGCCCGGGTCGGGTCGAGGACGGGCATCGGCGACACCGAGACGCCGTCCGCATCGGCGGCCACCTCGTGCAGGGTCAGGTGTGTCCCGGGGCCGGCCGCGAGCACGAGGAGCACGTCGGCCGACTCGCCGTCGACGACGAAGTGGGCTGTCCCGGTGAGGAGTCCGGCGTCGGCACGCACACCGGGGGTCTGCCAGCCGCGTTCACCGGCCCAGCACACCGCCGCGGTCCGCTCGCCTGCGGCCAGGGCGGGCAGAAGTCGCGACGACGCGTCGTCGTCACCCGCGAGCAGGATCGTGCCGGTGGCGAGTGCGGAGCCGAGCGCGGGGACGGGACTCAGTGCGGCGCCCAGTTCTTCGAGCACCGCGGCCGACTCCATCCATGACGCCCCGGCACCGCCGAATCGCTCGGGGACAGCAAGCGCGGCGACCCCGATCTCGGTGCACAGCGTCTGCCACAGGGTCGAGTCGATGCGCCCGGGAGCGCACATGGCCGCGCGGACCGTGGTCGAATCGCCCCGGCGACGCAGGAGATCCCGCACCGCCTCGACGAGTGCCTCCCGTTCCTCCGCGCCGATGGCCGGGCTTTCGATGCCGGTACTGACGGTCACAGCGTCTCCAGGATCCGTTGGCGGTGCACGGCGGGGGAGCCCCAGGCGTTGAGCAGCGCCCGGGTCTTGGTGATGTACAGCGAGATGTCGTGCTCGGCGGTATACCCGATCGCCCCCATCACCTGCAGCGAGCGGCGGGCCGACAGGTCGGCGGCCTCGGCGGCCGCGACCTTCGCCGCCGAGATGTCGCGCGAGACGTCGGTGCCCTCCGGCACCTGGCCGTCGACGCCGAGGGCGGCCGCGTGAACGAGGGGGCGGGCCATCTCGATGGCGATCGCCACGTCGGCGAGATGATGTTTGACGGCCTGGAACGACCCGATCGGTCGGCCGAACTGCTTGCGCGACTGCGCGTAGTCCGAGGCGATGGACAGCATCGCCTGACCCAGGCCGAGCAGCTGAGCAGCCGTGGCCAGTGCGCCCGCGTCCGCGGCGTCGGACGCATCGACCCCGGTGGCCAGGACGTCGCCGGCGGTGACCCGCGACAACGTCCGGGTGCTGTCGACCGAGGGCTCGGTGCTCTGCACGGTGGCCCGCGAGAGCACTCCGTCCTCGACGAGGTAGACATCGGCGGAGGCGGTGTCGGCGGCCAACGGTTGGAGCGGTCCGATCGCGCAGGTCGCCAGCCGCCCCTCGGCGAGGTCGCTGAGCGGGCCCGACACGTCGGCGTCGTGCAGCAGGATCGGCAGCACGGCGACGCTCTCGACGATCGGGCCCGGGGCACAGTGGCGTCCGAGTTGCTCGACGGCGACGACCATCTCGACGGCCCCGGCGCTGCTGCCGCCGTGTGACTCGTCGATCAGGAGTCCGCTGATGCCCGCGTCGGCCAGCTGTGAGTAGACCTTGGCGACGGCCGCGCGGTCACCGGCCGCCCAGGCGCGCGTGGCGGTCGGCATGTCGGCCTTGCCCAGCATGGCGTCCACCGTCGAGGCGAGGTCGGTGTGGATGTCGGAGAGTCGGAAGTCCATGATGATCACCGATCTCCACGGGGAAGGCCGAGCAGGCGCTCGGCGATGACATTGCGTTGGATCTCGTTGGTACCCGCGTAGATCGGCCCGGACAACGAGAAGAGGTAGCCGTCGGTCCACCGGTCGTCGAGCTCGGCGGCCGGGCCCTGCAGGTCGAGGGCGGTCTCGTGAGCGGCGATGTCCCACTGCGACCAGAACACCTTGTTGATCGACGACTCCATGCCGAGCGAACCACCGGCCGCGAGACGACTCACCGTCTGATACGTGGACAGCTCGTAGGCTCGTGACCCGATCCACGCATCCGCCACGCGCGCATCGGTGTTCGCCGTCGACGGGACGTCGTCCCGGTTCGACCGCCACAGTTCGACGAGGCGGTCGGTGGTGGCCAGGAACCGGCCGGGTGCGCGCAGCGACAGCCCGCGTTCGTTGGCGGCGGTGCTCATCGCGACCCGCCACCCGTTGTCCACCTCGCCGATGACACCCGACTCGCCCGGATTCGACGGATCGTCGGGGACGAAGACGTTCTCCAAGAACAGCTCTGCGAACCCGGCCTCGCCGTCGAGCTGTGCGATCGGCCGGACGGTCACGCCCTCGCTGCGCAGGTCGAACATGAAGTAGGTGAGACCCTTGTGGCGCTGTGCCTGTTTGTCGGTGCGGAAGAGGCCGAAGGCGCGGTCGGCGAAACTCGACCGCGAACTCCAGGTCTTCTGACCGTTGAGCAGCCAGCCGCCGTCGGTGCGAACGGCGGTCGACCGCAGCGAGGCGAGGTCGCTGCCGGCCTCGGGTTCGCTCCACGCCTGACCCCAGATGTCGTCGGCGTTGGCCATCCGCGGCAGGATGCGTTCCAGCTGAGCAGGACTCGCGTGCTCGAACAGGGTGGGTGCGAGCAGGAAGATGCCGTTCTGGCTCACGCGTCCGGGAGCACCCGAACGGTAGTACTCCTCCTCGAAGATGACCCAGTGCAGCAGCGGGGCATCGCGGCCGCCGTATTCCTCCGGCCAGCTGACGACCGACATCCGGTCGGCGGCCATCGTCCGCTCCCACTCGCGGTGCGCCTCGAATCCCTCGGCGGTGTCCATCGACGGAAGCGGTTCGCGCGGAACATGATCGGCCAGCCAGGTGCGGACCTCGGCGCGGAAGTCGTCGGCGGCGTCGTCGAACAGCAGGTCCATGTCAGCTCCCCGATCCCGCGGCGGTGCCGGTCGAGGCCGACGCCTTCATCGACTTCGCGTCCATCCCGCCGAGCGAGTCGCCACCCGCCTCGGAGTTCGCCGCGTGCGCGAAGTGGTGCCAGCCGAACACCGAGTCCATCGAGTTGCGAAGTCCCATCTGGTCTTCGCAGATGTTGACGGCCTTCTTGCTCAGGAAGAGCCCCTGCATCGGCATGGCGACGGCCTTTTCGGCGATCTCGTTCACCTTGGTCTCGAGGGCGTCCCGGGGGACGACGTGGTTGACCATGCCCCAGTCGGCCGCCTGCGTCGCGGTGAAACGTTCACCGGTGAAGAGGATCTCCTTCGCCCGGCGCGGGCCGAGCACGAAGGCGTGGGCGAAGTACTCGACGCCGGGGATGCCCATGCGGGCGACCGGGTCCGAGAAGAACGCGTCGTCGGAGGCGACGATGAAGTCGCAGATCCAGGCGAGCATGAGACCGCCGGCGATGCACGCGCCATGGACCTGGGCGATGAGGGGTTTGGGGATGTCGCGCCAGCGGCGGCACATCCCCATGTACACCTCCATCTCGCGGGCGAGACGCTGGTCGGCACCGGTCTTGTCGGTGTGGTCCCAGTGCAGGACGGCCGCGTTCTCGTAGTAGGTGTCGAAGTCGCGTTCGGGGGTGCCGATGTCGTGTCCGGCCGAGAAGTGCTTGCCGTTCGCCCGCAGCACGATCACCTTCACCGAAGCGTCGTCGACGGCCTTGCGGAACGCGGCGTCGAGCGAATAGGTCATCACCGAGTTCTGCGCGTTGCGGTACTCCGGGCGGTTCAGCGTCACATAGGCCACCGCGCCGTCGGGGCCGCCGGTCTCGTAGGCGACCGGTGAGGTGTCCGGGCCCAGATCGTCGGGTCCGAGCGGAGGTGGGATGACGGCGTCACTCATGCCCCCGAGACTAACCTAGCAAGTGCTTGGTTGGTAGTCGGTGTCGGTGATCGCCGGGGTCAGAAGTGCGGTGTGGAGCGATAGGTGAACTCCCGGATCCGGCCGTTTAGGAGGCGGCTGTCGTCGGCATCATCTCGGCGAACTCGCGAAACATGTTGGCGACGATCACCATTCGATGTTTCCTCTGCTGTTTAGCCCTAAAGAACACCATAATCCCTGCTCCCTGAGCCTGGATCCGTGGATGGGTGCGGGGTGTCGGTAACGTGAAAATGCCCTCTGAGCTGGAATGATTGGTGGTGTTGAGACACAAAACATTCCAGCTCAGAAGGCACTTTCAGTGAAAGTATCGCACACGTTCTCCGCCACGTCCGCCATCTTCGACGACGACAACCTGGTGTCGCACGCCGGACTGGTACCGGTCATGAGAGTGGCCGAGTCGACCGGGTTGGCGTCCCTGCTGGGCGAACGGGTCGATCTCGGCACCACCCAGGTCGCCTCCGCCGGGGCCAACCTCGAGGCGAAACTGTTGACCGTGATCGCCGGATTGTGTTGCGGCGCTGACAGTATCGACGACCTCGGAAGGGTCCGCAGTGGTGGGCACCCCCGCCTGTTCTACCGCGTGTACGCCCCAGCCACGATCGGGCAAACGCTGCGCGAGTTCACCCCCGGCCACGCCCGGCAACTCAACGCGGTGATGACCCACACATTGCCGGCGATGTGCGCCACGGCGGGTCTGCTGCCCACCGACGGGTCCCAGGTATTTGTCGACATTGACTCACTACTACGCCCGGTCTACGGCTACCAGAAAGAAGGCGGCTCCTACGGGCACGCCAAAATCGCCGGGCGTGAACTCCTGCGCAAAGGGTTGTCCCCACTAATCGCCACCCTGTCCGCAGCCGGGCATCCACCGGTGATCGGCAACGCCTGGCTACGCGCCGGGCGCACCGCTTCCGGTAACGGGGCAGCGAGAATGATCGCTGAAACCCTGACCACCGCACGCCGCTGTGGGGCGAGCGGGGAGATCACCGTGCGCGGCGACGCCGCCTATGGCACCGCCGCGGTGATGCGTACCTGTCAACGCCTCGCAGCGACGTTCTCGCTGGTCCTGCGCACCAACACCGCGATCACCCGCGCCATCACCGCGATCGGAGACGACGCGTGGACCCCGGTGCACTATCCCGGTGCGGTCACCGACCCCGACACCGGCGAACTGATCTCTGATGCCGAGGTCGCCGAAACCACCTACACCGTGCACCCGGACTCCGCCCAGCCGGTCACCGCGCGACTGATCGTGCGTCGGGTCAAAGCCCACCACCCCGCCGGCACCGACACGTTGATGCCCGCCTGGCGGTACCACTCGTTTTTCACCAACACCACCGACGACACCGTCACCGCCGACATCATCCACCGCCGCCACGCCATCATCGAAACCGTGTTCGCCGACCTCATCGACGGACCGCTGGCGCATCTGCCCTCCGGACGGTTCGGCGCCAACGCCGCCTGGCTGGCCCTGACCGCGATCAGCCACAACCTGATGCGCACCCTCGCCGCACTCACCAACACCCCCACACTGCGAGCCGCGCGGGGCGCTACGCTGCGCCGCACCCTCATCGCGATACCCGCCCGACTAGCCCGACCAGCACGAACACCGGTCCTGCACCTACCCCGACACTGGCCCACCCAACACGCCTTCACCACCCTGTGGGCCGCGGCCAACACCACCTGACCTGACGTCGCCACCCGCCCACCCACGACCAAGGAACCCCAGTGAAAAGGCTGACACAGGTCAGCGAATACCACACGCCCACAACACAATCAGGCGATCACGCGCCCCAACCCCACCCCACCTGAACTCCTTCCACGGATCCAGGCTCAGGGAGCAGAGGGTCGCCCTTGCAAGCTCCGGGCGCTCCTCAGCCTGGATCCGTGGACGGGTGCGGGGTGTCGATAACGTGAAAATGCCCTCTGAGCTGGAATGATTGGTGGTGTTGAGACAACAAAACAAACCAGTCAAAAGGCATTTTCAGTGAAAGTATCGCACACGTTCTCCGCCGAGTCCGCGGTCTTCGACGACGACAACCTGGTGTCGCACGCCGGGCTGGTACCGGTCATGAGAGTGGCCGAGTCGACCGGGTTGGCCGCATCGCTGGGCGACCGGGTCGATCTCGGTACCACCCAGGTCGCCTCCGCCGGGGCCAACCTCGAGGCGAAACTGTTGACCGTGA
>ERZ501011.38-NODE-38-length-41579-cov-10.915784_pt1 | contig 41579 bp, 38 predicted proteins | sample MGYA00248833_ERZ501011 | MGnify/ENA primary metagenome ERZ501011 (study PRJEB25958, sample SAMN03398530) | human skin metagenome | study: EMG produced TPA metagenomics assembly of the Human Skin Microbiome Metagenome (human skin metagenome) data set. | reverse complement strand
AGGCTGCGGGTGGTGACCTCCGAGCTGACCGTCGATCTCGGTCCCATCCTCGGCATCCACGTCGGCCCCGGCGCGGTGGGCGTCGTGATAGCCGCGCACCTCGAACCGATCGAGGGTCTCGGCGAGTCCTAGCGGTCGGGCCCCCGGGCTTGGCGTCATCCACAGCTCGCGGTGATCGTCCACAGATCGCGGGCTCCGCGGTTCGCGTGCGGAGCAGCGGCGGCTGTGCGACCTAGCGTGTGGCGTCATGAGCGCATCAGGACGGCGGAACCCGCTGGACCGGCTGGCGCCGGTGGCCGATCTGCCGGGCCGACGGGACGGTACGGCAGGCATCGACCCCGTGTCGCCGCCGCTCGCGCCGGACATCGACGACCGGCTCGGCCCCGTCGAGGAACCCGAGCATCCCGGGTGGGGGATCGGCGGGATGCCGACGTGGCTCGACACGACGGCGCGAACCCAGCGTCGACGGTCGGACGCCGGCGGCGGCGACAGTGTCGGCGGCGACGGTGCCGAGGATGACGATGACTCCGACGACGATCCCATCCCTCGGCGGCGCTTCGCGGTCGCGCCACCGGCAGCTCTCGCGCTGATCGCGGTCGGTGTCGTCGTCTGTGCCGTCGCGGCCTTCGGACTGTTCCGCGGGTCGGAGTCGGCGCCGGTCGTGGATTTCGGTGCGGTGGCCGGCACCTCGTCGATGTCGGACCCGTCGACGCCGCCGGCCGTGCCGACCGAATCGACCCCGGCGCAGATGGTGGTCAGTGTCGTCGGTTTGGTGCACACGCCGGGTCTGGTGCAACTCACGCCCGGGGCGCGGGTCGCCGACGCGATCGACCGGGCGGGGGGCGCGCGCAAGAACGCGGATCTGCTGTCGCTGAACCTCGCGCAGGTCCTCCGGGACGGCGATCAGATCCTCGTCGGCTACGCGGGCGGGCAGGGCGAGATGTCGCTGCGCAGTGCCGTCGTCGGGGCCTCGGGCGCGCCACCCGCACCCGCGGGTGCACCCCCGGCAGATGCAAGTGCTCCCGCCGGCGGTTCGGGTGGTCCGCCGGCCACCGTCGGACTCGTGAACCTCAACACCGCCACCGAGGCCGACCTCGACGAGTTGCCCGGGGTGGGGCCGGTGACCGCGAAGGCCATCCTGTCGTGGAGGGATCGCAACGGGCGCTTCAGCTCCGTGGACCAGCTGGCCGAGGTCGACGGGATCGGTCCGGCACGCCTGGCCAGACTGCGCGATCTCGTGACGGTCTGACGGGTGGACTACCGCCTGCTGGTACCGGCGGTGGCGGTGTGGTCGGTGACGGCGTTCGGGCTGGTGATGCCGCCCGGGTACACGCTCGGGCTGGCGATCTGTTCGGGCGCGGTGGCCTCGGTCGGCACGCTGGTCTGTGCCGGCGGCCGGTTCGGATGGGACGCGGTCGGTTTGATCATCGTCGTGGCCGGACTCGCCGCGGTGTGCGCGACTTCCTTGGCGATCCGGCAGGAGGTCCGCTCCGATCACCCGCTGGCCGCGTCGACCGGGAAGTCGACGGTCGTACTTACCGTGCGTGGGGACCCGGTGGTTGTCGGGCCCTCGTCGGCCGGACGCGTCCGTCTGCGCGTCGACGTGGAACAGGTTGGTTCGCATCGTGTTCCGACGGCTTCCGCCGACCTGATGGGGGATCTCGGGGAGTGGTCGGGACTGTTGCCCGGGCAACGGGTGCTCACGGTCGCGCGGGTGCGGCCGCCGCCCGAGCACTCGCTGCTGGTGGCGACCCTGACTGCGCAGCAGCCCCGGGTCGTCGGCTCGCCGCCCGCCCACCAGCAGGTGGCCGGTGCGATCCGGGAACGGTTGCAGGTGTTGGCCGCGCGGGCGCTCGACGAGGACGCGGCCGGACTCCTGCCCGGTCTCGTGCTCGGCGACGAGAGCTCCCTCGACGACGGCCTGCGGGACGATTTCCGCGACGCCGGCCTGAGCCATCTGACCGCGGTGAGCGGCAGCAATTTCGCGATCGTCTGCGGGGCAGCGCTTCTCGTGGTTCGCAGTGCGGGTGTGCCACCGCGGGCGGCCGCGGTCGTCGGGCTGGTGGTGATCCTGGCATTCGTGGTGCTCGTCCGGCCGTCGCCGAGTGTGGTGCGTGCCGCGTTGATGGGAGCGGTGGGTGTGTTGGCGCTCTTCGCCTCTCGTCGGGCGCAGGCGTTCCCGGCGCTCGGTGCGGCGGTCGTCGGCGGACTCCTGTGGTGGCCCGAGCTGGCGCTGCAACCGGGGTTCGCCTTGTCGGTGGCCGCCACCGCCGCCATCGTGCTGTGGGCCCCACGACTCCGTGACCGGTTGCGCGAGTGGCGTTGTCCGCCCGGTGTCGCCGAGGTGATCGCGATGGCGGTCACCGCGCAGGTGGTGACGGCGCCGATCGTGGTCGTGGTGACCGGTACGTTCTCGGTGGTGGGGATCGTCGCGAATCTCCTGGTCGCCCCGGTGGTCGCGGTGATCAGCGTGGTCGGCACCCTCGCCGCACTCATCGGCGCGATCGGGCCGCCCGACGGCGTCGGCGCGCTCGTGGGTGAACTGCTGGTGCGCGCCCTCGCCCCCGAACTGTGGTGGATGGTCGCGTGCGCGCGCACCCTCGGCGGTGTGGGCTGGGCGAGTGTGGAGGTGCCCTCGCCGTTCGGATGAGGCTGCCCGCGGTCAGACCTCGCGATCGGCCAGTGCGCCTGCGGTGCGGTTCCACACCATGTAGCCGACGCCGACCGCGGCGAACCAGACCGCCCCGACGACGAGCGCGATCCGACCGTCGCGATCGAAGAACAGCAGGACGAAGACGAGAGCGAGGAAGGCGAGTGCGAGCCAGGTGGTGACCGGGGCGCCGGGGACCCGGTAGTCCGAGCGCGGCAGTTCACCGCGCGCGACCTTCCGGCGGTAGGCCATCTGGCACAGCAGGATCGTCGACCAGATGACGATGATCCCGACCGTCGACACCGCGGTGATGTAGGCGAAGGCGTGTACGGGATCGACGACGTTCACCACCACGCCGATCGCCATGACGGCGGCACTCAGCGTGATGCCGACGGCCGGGACCTTGCGGTTCGAGAGTCGGGTCAGCTGCCGCGGGGCGTCGCCGGTGTGGGCGAGGGAGCGCAGCATGCGCCCGGTCGAGTAGATGCCCGAGTTGCACGACGAGAGGGCAGCGGTGAGCAAGATGAAGTTGACGATGCCCGCGGCGCCGGGGATGCCGATGTAGGAGAAGACCGAGACGAAGGGGCTCTCGCCGGCCTGGAAGTCCGTCCAGCTGCGGACCGAGAGGATCACCAGCAGCGAGCCGACATAGAAGATCCCGATGCGGAACGGAACGGTGTTGATCGCCTTGCGCAGCGTGACACGCGGGTTCTGCGCCTCGCCCGCGGTCACGCCGACGAGCTCGACGCCGACATAGGCGAACATGACGATCTGCAGGCTCAGCATCGCGTTGCTGAAGCCGGTCGCGAAGAAGCCGCCGTCGTTCCACAGGTTCGTCACCGACGGACCGGTCTCGGGCCCCAGCCCGGCGATCGGGAGCAGCACACCGATGCCGACGATGATCATGCCGAGGATGGCGGTGACCTTGATGGCGGAGAACCAGAACTCCGCGCGTCCGAACACCCCGACGGAGATCAGGTTCGCGCCGAACAGCACGATGAGCGCGATGAGGGCGGTGACCCACACCGGCACCGAGGGCCACCAGTAGTTGATGTACTTGCCCGCCACGGTGATCTCGGCCATGCACGTCGTCGTCCACACGGCCCAATAGGTCCACCCCTGGCTGAAACCGGCGAACCGTCCGAGGAACTCGTCGGCGTACTCGCTGATGCCGCCGGAGATCGGCCGGTAGATGAGGAGTTCGCCGAGAGCGCGCATGACGATGAAGATCGCGAGGCCGGCGAGCGCGTACGCCAGGATGAGTGCCGGTCCCGCCTTCTCGATCGCGCCACCCGCGCCGTAGAAGAGGCCGGTGCCGATCGCGATCATCTGCACGGTGCGGGCGGTGAGCCCGCGTTGGTATCCCTCGTCGGTGTCGGCACCCGTGTCGGTGCCGGGATGCTCGACAGTCAGCGGGCAACTCCTGGAATGTCGGTGGGCCGATGGCAGAAGCTCACCGTAACGGCCCGCGATCGACCGGATTCACTCGCCCACAGGACCCGTCCACTTTGTCGTATTCGGTTGGCCGGGCGGCGGTCCGGTGATCGTGTCGGCGCCGTCTGGCACCATTGTCGCCGTGACCGATCGCCTGCACCTGCTGCTCGGAGATGACGACTTCCTCACCGGCCGGGTGATCTCGGCCGTGGTCGACGCCGCGTCGAAAGCGGCGGGTACCCCGGTGCCGGTGACCCGGGTACGTGCCGGCGACGTGAGCGAACACGAACTCGCGGAGCTGCTCAGTCCGTCGCTGTTCGCCGAAGAGCGGATCGTCGTCGTCGAGGCCGCCGCCGACGCGGGCAAGGAGCCGGCCGCGCTCATCGCCGCGACCGCGTCGTCGCTGCCCGAGGGCATCACGCTGATGGTGATCCATCACGGCGGGGGCCGGGCGAAGTCGATGGTCCCCGCGTTGAAGAAGGCCGGCGCCGTCGAACACGAGACGACCGCCCCGAAGTGGCCGTCGGAGCGAATGACGTTCGTGCGCAACGAGTTTCGTTCGCTGGGCGTGAAGGTCGGCGCCGATGTCGTCGAGCAGGTGGTCGAGGGCGTCGGATCGGAACTGCGCGAGCTGGCCGCCGCGTGTGCGCAACTCGTGGCCGACACCGGCGGCAAGGTCGATCGCGACACCGTGCGCCTGTACTACCAGGGCCGTCCCGAGGTGACCGGATTCGAGGTGGCCGACCGGGCGGTGACGGGCGACCGTGCCGGCGCGCTGGAATCCCTGGCCTGGGCGCTGCACCACGGCGTGCCGCGGGTGCTGCTGGCCGACGCCCTCGCCGAGGCCGTCCACGCCATCGCTCGCATCCGGCCCATGGGGTCGATCAACCACTTCGATGCGGCCCGCGAACTCGGCATGCCGCCCAACCGGGTCAAGAACGTGCAGGCGAAGGCCAAGGCGTGGGATGCGGAGTCGATCGCGCGGGCGGTCGGCGTGGTCGCGGCGCTCAACGCGGATGTGAAGGGGCAGGCCGCCGACCCCGATTACAGCCTCACCCACGCCGTCGCCACGGTCGCCGACCTCCGGCCGGACGGGCGTCGGCGGAGCTGACGCCACGCGGCCGGTCTTGAGTCGGCCGTCGGACGGGAGTGGCTTCGACTCGGCGCCTCGCTCCGCTCGGGGCCGGCTCAACCAGCGGTGGGGGCGGCTCCGCTCGGGGCCGGCTCAACCAGCGGTAGGGCGCCAGACAGAAACGTCGATCACCCCGGCAACCGCGTGGATGCTGCCGGGGTGATCGAGGTATGGAGATGTGGCGACGGATCAACCGTCGGGCCGACCGGGGGCGGCGTCAGATCAGAGCTTGTTGACCGCGAGGGCGATGGCCGACTTCTTGTTGGCGGCCTGGTTGGCGTGGATGACGCCCTTGCTGGCAGCCTTGTCGAGCTTGCGGCTGGCGGTCTGGCCGAGCTCGGCGGCCTTCGCCTTGTCGCCGGACTCGACAGCCTCACGGAAGCTGCGGATCGCGGTACGAAGGGCCGACTTCACCGACTGGTTGCGCTGGCGGTTCGCTTCGTTGGTGCGATTGCGCTTGATCTGAGACTTGATGTTTGCCACGCGTGTTACCTCTGTCGTTGCTGGTGGATATGTCTGTCTGTTCGGGTCGGGCGGTCGGCCCTGGGGGCTGAACTCGCACCGGGCGGTGTCGGCGCGTGAAGCATCTCCACGGCGTCACCGCAACAGCGCACAACATTACCAGCCGGGGTCAGCCCGCCAAAATCCGTGCGTCGGGAACGACGGGCCGCCGCGTCGGCCAATAAGAATCATCGTGAACTTATGTCTACGGTGGACCCATCATGTCCGTCGTTTACGTACACATCGGCCTTCCCAAGACCGGGACCACACACCTCCAGGATCGCCTCTGGCGAAACCGCGACCTGGCCTTGCAGTCCTCCGGGCTGCTGTACCCGGGCAACGTGATCTCCGATCACTTCCATGCCGCGGTGCACCTGCAGCCGGAGCGATACCTCGACTGGGTCGATCCCGCCTTCGCCGGGACATGGCCGACGCTCCTCGGTCAGATCCGGGCCTGGCCGCAGATCTCGTTGCTGTCGCACGAGCTGTACAGCACCGCGACCGTCGACCAGATCGAACGGTTGATGGCCGACCTGTCCTTCGCCGACGAGGTCCACGTGATCGCGACCGTCCGCGACCTCGGCCGCCAGCTCCCGTCCGTGTGGCAGGAGAACGTGAAGAACCAGCGCCGGGCGTCGTTCGACGAGTTCGTGGATTCGGTGGCCTTCGCTTCCGAGGGGCGCCGGACCGGCGGTCCCGTCGTCGTCAGCACCCCCGCTGACGATGCCCCGGCCGACGAGGTCGACGAGGAGCCGTTCTGGGAGTTCCAGGACTACGTCGGCATCCTGGAACGCTGGTCGCGTGCCGTCGGACCCGAGCGTGTCCACATCGTCACGGTGCCGCCCCGCGGGGCAGCGTCGGGCGACACGCTCTGGGATCGGTTCCTGCGCGTGATGAACATCGATCCGGTCCCGCTGCGGATCCCGGTCCCCAGCCTGAACAGCTCGCTGTCCGCGCCGCAGGCCGAGTTCCTGCGCGGCCTCAACCGCCGCCTGCAGCCGGACGTCATCGAGTGGCGCCGATACGAGCGGATCATCAAGGGGCAGGTGATCGGGGAGATCCTGTTCGAGGCACCGTCCGGCCCACCGCAGGGACTCTCGGACAAGAGCCGGGAGTGGGCGGCGGGGGAGTCCCGGCGGATGGTCGCGGCGGTCCGCGACGCCGGCTACGACGTCGTCGGTGACCTCGACGATCTGGTGGTGTCGCCCGAACACGACGCCGGCGACGTGCCGCCGCCGTCGGACGGCGAGGTGCTCGACGTCGCGCTCGACACGATCGCGGCGATGGTGCTCGCGGCGCCCTTGCCCAAGGTCGGACCCCGTGCGCGGACGCGGGCGGCGAATGTGGTGCGCAGGGTCAAGCGGCGGGTGATCGCCGCGCGCCGATCATCCTGATCGGTGGCCCCGGAACGGCGGTGCGGCTTCGTCGATGACACGGCCGGTCGACGTCCTGCCGATTTCGGCATTCTGTAGCACCATGGCAGTTTATGACCCCCGCATCGACAAGTGCGCCAGCCAAGAAGGCGGCGCGTAAGTCCGCAGCCGCGAAAGCGGCGTCGTCCACCTCGTCGGGACGGACGGCCTCCGCCAAGTCCGGTTCGACCAAGGGTTCCGGTTCCGGCAGCCGGTCGGCGAAGGGCGCGGGCGACGCAACCACCGGGGAGAACTTCACCGGCAACTTCGGCGGGTACGCAAAAGGCCCGTACGGCAAGGCATATGACGAGATGTTCGATGCCGCCGGCGAGGTGCGGACACCCTACCGCGGTATCTACAAGGCCATGGCCGACGAGGATCAGTCCGACCTCGTGGAGGCCCGTGTGGAGGCCCTCGGGCGTGCCTATCTCGACCAGGGTGTGACGTTCTCGCTGTCCGGCAAGGAACGCCCCTTCCCGTTGGATGTTGTGCCACGGGTGATCTCGGCGGCGGAGTGGAACAAGCTCGAGGCGGGTATCACCCAGCGCGTACAGGCGCTGGAACTCTTCCTCGACGACATCTACGGCGAGCAGGAGATCCTGCGCGACGGGGTGTTGCCCAAGCGACTCGTCCACTCCTGTGAGCACTTCCATCGACAGGCGGCGAACATCCGGCCGCCCAACGGCGTTCGCATCCACGTCGCGGGTATCGATCTGATCCGCGACGAGAACGGCGACTTCCGGGTCCTCGAGGACAATCTGCGGTCGCCGTCGGGCGTCTCCTATGTGCTCGAGAACCGGCGCGCGATGGCCCGCGTCTTCCCGGATCTGTTCTCCAAACACAAGGTGCGTGCGGTCGCCGACTACCCGAGCCACCTCCTGCGCGCGCTGCGCGCGTCGGCGGCGTTCAACGAGGCCGACCCGAACATCGTCGTGCTGACCCCGGGCGTGGCCAACTCGGCCTACTTCGAGCACTCGCTCCTCGCACGCCTGATGGGCGTCGAGCTGGTCGAGGGCCGTGACCTGTTCTGCCGCGACAACGTCGTGTACATGCGCACGACGGAGGGGGAGCAGCGAGTCGACGTCATCTACCGCCGCATCGACGACGACTTCCTGGATCCCATGCAGTTCCGGCCGGATTCGATGCTCGGCGTGGCGGGGCTGCTGAACGCCGCACGCGCGGGCAACGTGGTGATCTCCAGTGCGGTCGGCAACGGCGTCGGCGACGACAAGCTGATCTACACCTACGTGCCGGAGATCATCCAGTACTACCTCGGCGAGAAGCCGAGTCTCCAGAACGTCGACACCCTGCGCTGCTGGCTGCCCGACGAATGCGAGGAGGTGCTCGACCGCATCGACGAACTCGTCGTCAAACCCGTTGAGGGATCGGGCGGTTACGGCATCGTCTTCGGCCCCGACGCGACCGGCGCCGAATTGGACGCACTGGCACGCAAGGTCCGCAACGATCCGCGCGGGTGGATCGCGCAGCCGGTCGTGCAGCTGTCGACGGTACCGACGAAGATCGGTGACGACATCCGACCGCGCCACGTCGACCTGCGTCCGTTCGCGGTCAACGACGGTGAGTCCGTGTGGGTCCTGCCCGGCGGCCTGACCCGGGTGGCGCTGCCGGAGGGATCGCTCGTCGTCAACTCGAGCCAGGGCGGCGGTTCCAAGGACACCTGGGTGCTGGCCTCGCGCACTTCCGAGGGGGACCGGGAGTTGTCGGGCGCGAAGGTCGTGACGACGAGCGGTGTCGCCGCCGCCCGGCCGGCGGAGAGCGCCCCCGACCCGGTGCACACGCAGACTCAACAGCAACAGCAGGGTTCGATGATGCAGCAGTTGGGTGGGACGCAGCAGATGGGCTCCATGATGCAGCAGTTGGGTGGGACGCAGCAGATGGGTGGCATGACGCCGCAACCGAATCCGACCACAGCGTCCGGCGGCATGACCCGACAGCAGGAGGGTGATATCCGATGATGTTGGCGCGTAACGCCGAATCGCTCTACTGGATCGGCAGGTACGTCGAGCGCGCCGACGACATGGCGCGCATCCTCGATGTCGCGATCCACCAGATCCTCGAGGACACCACGGTCGACGTCGACCGGCAGGCACGCCTGATCATCCAGGTACTCGGGCTCACCGCGCCGGAGGACGACGACGAGCTCGACGTCTGGTCGTTGACCGAACGCGTCGCCTACGACGCCGACGCGGTGGGGTCGATCGTCGACCTGATCCGGGCGGCGCGGGAAAACGCCCGGGGCGCACGCGAAGTCACGTCCAGCGAGTTGTGGGAATGCCTCAACACCACCTACAACGGACTCGACGGCGCCGAACGGCGCTCGCGTCGCCTCGGTCCCCACGAGTTCCTGTCGTACGTGAAGAACCGGGCGGCGATGTTCGCGGGCCTCGCCGACGCCACCCTCAGCCACGACGACGGCTACCGGTACCTGCTGCTGGGCCGGTCGGTGGAGCGGGTCGACATGACCATCCGGATGTTGCTGTCCCGCGCCGGAGATCGGACGACGTCGCCGGCCTGGGTGAACGTCCTCGTGTCCGCCGGCGGGCACGACACCTTCCTGCGGACCTACCGCGGTGTGTTGGACGCCGAGAACATCGTCGAGTTCATGCTTCTCGACCGGCTGTTCCCACGGTCGATCTTCCACGCCCTCAGCGTCGCCGAGCGCAATCTGGGCCAGCTCGAGAGTGGGCCGAGCCGGGTCGGGGCCCAGGCCGAGGCGCAGTTGCTGCTGGGCCGCGCGCGCAGTTCGCTCGAGTTCCTCGAGCCCGGGAAGTTGCTCGACGATCTGCAGGACCGGCTCGTCGACCTGCAGGACACCTGCCGCGCGGTCAACGAGGCGGTCACGAAGCAGTATTTCCATGTGTCGCCCTATGTCTCGTGGGCCGACGCCCGCGTCAGCGACGGGCATGTCATCGAGGAGAGTGAGCTGTGAGCTGGCGTCTGCGTGTTGTCCATTCCACGGGCTTCGCCTACCACAGTCCGGTCACCTCGTCGTACAACGAGGCCCGGCTCACCCCGCGCAGCGACGCCCGCCAGAACGTGATCGTCAACCGGGTCGAGACGGTCCCGGCGACGAGGTCCTACCGGTACACCGACTACTGGGGTACCGCGGTCACCGCCTTCGATCTGCACGCGCCGCACAACGAACTCGAGGTCTCGGGGCTGTCGGTCGTCGAAACCGAGGCCGGACAACGCCCCGACGAGGAGGATCAGGTCTCGTGGGACGACGTGAACAGCGATCACGTCATCGACCGGTATGACGAGATGCTGTCTTACACACCGTATGTCGCCCGCAACCGGTCACTGCTGTCGACCGCGAAGAAGGTGACCAAGGGGCTCACCCCCGAGGAGGCGGTCGAGGCGGTGTGTCGCTTCATCCACACCGAGATGGAGTACGTCCCCGGCACGACGGGCGTGCACACCACCGCGGTCGACGCGTGGACCGACCGCAAGGGCGTGTGTCAGGACTACGCGCACCTCACCCTGCTGATGCTCCGCGGGCTGGGCATTCCCGCCCGGTACGTGTCGGGGTATCTCCATCCCGAACCCGACGCCGAGATCGACAAGACGGTGCAGGGTCAGAGTCACGCCTGGATCGAGGCGTGGACGGGCGGCTGGTGGGGCTACGACCCGACCAACGACACCCCGATCACCGAGCAGCATGTGTCGGTGGGCGTGGGTCGTGACTACGCCGATGTGTCGCCGCTGAAGGGTATCTACACCGGCGGCGGCGCGACCGACCTCGACGTCATCGTCGAGATCACCCGGCTCGCCTAGGGTTTCGTCCTCCGGGTCACCGCCAGCCGTAGTGCCCGCGGAGTTCCTGGGCGACGGCGTCGAACGTCGTGCGGTCGAGGATCGCGCCTTCCCGGCGGATGCCGTCGTCGTCGACGACGAGTACACGGTCGAGGCGCACGAAGCTCGGCCGGCCCTGGGAATCCCATGCGCCCGACCCGACGGGAAGCCAGTTGCCGTCGTCCCGGTGGTCCTTGCTCGACAGCATGAGCCCGAGCACGGTGTCGGACCGGTCGGCCCGGGCGTCCCGGCCGACGACCAGGACCGGCCGGTCCTTTCCCTGGTTCGGGTCGTCCTCGTAGGCGACCCAGGTCCACACGATCTCGCCGGGGTCGGCGTCGCCGTCGAGGTCGGGGGAATAGCTGATGGTGCGGGCGAGATCGGTTGTCGGCCGAAGTGCGGGCCGGGCGTCGCGACTGGTCACCGTCAGGAGTCCTCTCCGGAGATGTGGGGTAGCAGGAAGTCCTCGACCGCGTCCGCGGTGAGGGCTGCGGTGGGTTTCCTCTTCGGGTTGAGGTCGTGTCCGACCTTCTCGAGTTCGACGATGTGTGTCGGCGCGTCGATGAGGCCGATCGCGCGGGTCATCTCGTCGGTGGTGCCGAACGGGTCGGTGCTCCCGTGGACCACGAGGGTGGGGACGGTGATCGACGGCAGGTGTTCGGTGCGCAGTCGGTCGGGCTTGCCCGGCGGATGCAGCGGATACGACGTCAGCAGCAGGCCGTCGGCCAGAGTTGTTCCGTCCTCGGCGACGGCCATCGAGGACTGTCGCCCGCCATAGGAGTGGCCACCGACGACCAACGGCCCGTCGGACTCGGCGCGCAGCGTTGCGCACGCGGCACGGATGCCGTCCCGGTCGGCGGCGGCGGTGGACGGGCTGGGCGGGCCCTTGGGCCGGCGCCGTCGATACGGCAGGTCGATCCGGGCGACGACGAACCCGCGGTCGCACAGTTCCTCGGCCAGGGCACGCAGGATCACGGCGTCGCGGTTGCCGCCTGCGCCGTGGGCGAGGACGAGCGTGGCACGTGCCGGGATCCCCGGGCGGTGTACCTCGGCGGCGACGTCGTCGGACTCGATGGTGGTGACGGTGGACGCGGACACGGCTGCCACCGTAGCGCCTTCGGAGGTGCTCGCGGACTTCTCCGATCCCTGAGGAGGCCCGGAGCCTGCGGAGGGCCGTCTCGAAGGGTGCGACGTGGCCGGACGCGCCACGCGGGGTGCTCATGAGAAACTGGAGGACAACCCGTATCCGTACCCGTTCTCTACCGAAGTTCTCGTTCGAGGAGTAGTTCCATTCCCACCTTCGCCGACACCACCTTCACCGATCCGGCACGTATCCGGAACTTCTGCATCATCGCCCACATCGACCACGGCAAGTCGACGCTGGCAGACCGGATGCTGCAGCTCACCGGCGTCGTCGAAGAGCGGCAGATGCGGGCGCAGTACCTCGATCGAATGGACATCGAGCGCGAGCGCGGCATCACCATCAAGGCGCAGAACGTCCGTCTGCCCTGGACGGTGAAGTCGGCGGAGGGCGACGAGGACTACGTCCTGCACCTCATCGACACCCCCGGGCACGTCGACTTCACCTACGAGGTGTCCCGCGCTCTGGAGGCGTGCGAGGGAGCTGTCCTGCTCGTCGACGCCGCGCAGGGCATCGAGGCCCAGACCCTCGCCAACCTGTATCTGGCGATGGAGAACGACCTCACCATCATCCCGGTGCTCAACAAGATCGACCTGCCCGCGGCCGACCCCGAGCGCTACGCTGCCGAACTCGCGCACATCGTGGGTTGCGAGCCGGAAGACGTGCTACGTGTGTCGGGCAAGACCGGCGTCGGGGTCACCGAGCTGCTCGACGAGGTCATCCGGAAGGTGCCGGCTCCGGTGGGCGACTCCGACGCCCCGGCGCGGGCGATGATCTTCGACTCGGTGTACGACACCTATCGCGGCGTGGTCACCTACGTCCGGGTCGTCGACGGCAAGATCGTGCCGCGGGAGAAGATCCTGATGATGTCGACCGGCACGACGCACGAGCTGCTCGAGGTGGGCATCGTGTCCCCGGAACCGAAGCCGACCACGGGGCTGGGTGTCGGCGAGGTCGGCTACCTCATCACCGGCGTGAAGGACGTCCGCCAGTCGAAGGTCGGCGACACCGTCACCACCGCCCGCCGGGGTGCCGAGCAGGCGCTGACGGGGTACCGCGAGCCGCGCCCGATGGTCTACTCGGGGCTGTACCCGCTCGACGGCTCCGACTACCCGGTGCTGCGTGAGGCGCTCGAGAAGCTGCAACTCAACGACGCCGCCCTGACCTTCGAGCCGGAGACCTCGGTCGCGCTCGGCTTCGGGTTCCGCTGCGGCTTCCTCGGCCTGCTGCACATGGAGATCACCCGCGAGCGTCTCGAGCGCGAATTCAACCTCGATCTGATCTCGACCGCCCCCAACGTCGTGTACCGGGTGGTGATGGAAGACGGTTCGGAACATGTGGTGACCAACCCGTCGGACTGGCCGGAAGGCAAGACCCGGCACATCTACGAACCCATCGTCAAGACCACCGTGATCGCGCCGAGCGAGTTCATCGGCGCGATCATGGAGCTGTGTCAGTCGCGTCGAGGTGAGCTCGGCGGGATGGACTACCTGTCGGAGACGCGCGTGGAACTGCGGTACACGCTGCCCATGGCCGAGATCATCTTCGACTTCTTCGACGCCTTGAAGTCGCGGACGCGTGGCTATGCCAGCCTCGACTACGAGGAGGCGGGCGAGCAGGAAGCCGATCTGGTGAAGGTCGACATCCTGCTCCAGGGCGAGGCCGTCGACGCGTTCAGTGCGATCGTCCACAAGGACGCCGCCTATGCCTACGGCAACCGGATGGCGATCAAGCTCAAGGAGCTCATCCCGCGCCAGCAGTTCGAGGTTCCGGTGCAGGCCGCCGTCGGCTCGAAGATCATTGCGCGCGAGAACATCCGAGCCATCCGCAAGGATGTGCTCGCGAAGTGCTACGGCGGCGACATCAGCCGTAAGCGCAAACTGCTCGAGAAGCAGAAAGAGGGCAAGAAGCGGATGAAGACCATCGGCCGCGTCGAGGTCCCGCAAGAGGCCTTCGTGGCCGCGCTATCTACCGACGCGGTGGGTGACAAGCCGAAGGGGAAGTGATGGGCGACGGGCAGACCGGGAGCGGGGAGACGATGACCGCAGCACAGGGCACCAATCCGGTACTGGCGCAAAGCGGCCTGCCCTACGACCTCCCCGACTTCGCGTCGATCTCCGACGACGACTTCCTGCCGGCGTTCACCGAAGCGATGGCGTCGCATGTGGCCGAGGTGGAGGCGATCGCGGCCGACCCCGCGGCACCGACCTTCGCCAACACGATCGAGGCCCTGGAGTTGTCGGGGCGCGACCTGGCCCGGGCGTCGGGGATCTTCTTCAACCTCGTCGGGCCCGACACGAACCCCAGACGAAACGAGATCTCCCAGGAGCTGTCGACGCTCCTGACCGATCATGCGAACACGATCGCGATGAATCCGGTTCTCTTCGAACGGATCTCCGACCTCCATTCGCGCGCCGACGAACTCGATCTCACCGAAGCCCAGCGCCGGTTGCTCGACAAGCGGTACCGGGAATCGGTCCGCGCCGGAGCCGGACTCGACCCCGACGCACAGGGTGAGATGCGGGAGATCGCTTCTCGCCTGGCCTATCTCACGACGACGTTCTCCCAGAAGATCCTCGACGACACCAACGACTCGGCGGTGCTCGTCGACGATGCCGCCGAACTGGACGGTCTGTCGGCCGGACAGATCGCCGCCGCCCGCCGTGCCGCCGGCGAGGCCGGGCACGACAGCGGATACCTCCTCACGCTCGAACTGCCGACGAGTCAGTCGGTGCTCACCGAATTGACGAATGCCGATGTGCGCCGGCGGGTGTTCGACGCGTCGGTGGGGCGGTGCGCCCGAGGCAACGAACACGACACCCGGGAACTGGTCCTCGAGATCGTCCGCCTGCGGGCACGCCGAGCAGAGATGCTCGGCTACCGGGACCACGCCGAATACGTGATCGCCGAGCAGACGGCGCCGGACCCGGGGGCCGTCGACGACATGCTGCGCGAGCTCAACTCCTCGGCCATGCGTGCCGGTGGCCGCGAACTCACCCGGCTCACCGAGTTCGCGGGTGACGCGCCGATCGGCCCCGCCGATCTCACCTTCTGGCTCGATCGGGAGAAGCGGTCGCACTCGGCGGTGCCGCTCGACGACTTCGCGAACTATTGCGAACTGGACGCGGTGCTGACCAGGGGCGTCTTCTTCGCCGCGAACAAGCTGTACGGCCTCAGCTTTCGGGAGATCACCGATCTCCCGCTGTACCACCCGGATGTGCGCGCCTGGGAGGTACGCGACGACGCGGGCGTCGGTATCGGGCTCTTCCTCGGCGACTTCTTCGCCCGGCCGTCGAAACGCGGCGGGGCGTGGATGAACAACATCGTCGACCAGTCGTCGGTCCTGCACACCCAGCCGATCATCGTGAACGTGCTGAACCTGACCAAACCCGATGCCGGACAACCGTGTCTGCTCACGATGGATCAGCTCACCACGCTCTTCCACGAGTTCGGGCACGCCCTGCACGGGTTGCTGTCGTCGGTCGACTACCCGTCGCAATCCGGGACGTCGGTACCGCGGGACTTCGTCGAGTTCCCGTCGCAGGTGAACGAGATGTGGGCGCTGCACCCGGACGTGCTGGCGAACTATGCCCGGCATCACGAGACCGGAGAGCCGATCCCGGCCGAGCTCGCCGATGCGGCGCGGGACTCGGCGGGAGCCGAATCCGCGCACGGCACCATCGAATACCTCGCCGCATCCTCGCTGGACCTGGCCTGGCACCGGTTGTCGGTGGCGGAGGCCGAGGCGGTGGCCGACGTCGAGGCCTTCGAGGCGCAGGCGCTCACCGACGCGGGCCTGCACACCGAGCTGATCCCGCCGCGCTACCGGAGCTCGTACTTCAACCACATCTTCGGTGGCGGCTACTCCGCCGGCTACTACAGCTACATCTGGTCGGAGGTGCTCGACGCGGAGACCGAGCAATGGTTCCTTGCCGAGGGCGGGTTGCGTCGCGAGAACGGCCGCCGGTTCGCCGACGCCACTCTCTCCCGCGGCGACAGCGTGGATCCGCTTGTCGCACATGAGGGCCTGATCGGTCGCCGGCCGCGCATCGAACCGCTGCTGCGGCGCCGGGGGCTCGCGGCCTGATCGGGTCCCGGTCATGACGACGACGCGCACCCCGCGCCGGGACCTCTCGGCGTTCGCGGTGCTGAGCATCGTGACCGCGATCGTCGTGATCGGGCTCAAACTGATCGCGTGGCGGATCACCGGCTCGGTCGGTCTGCTCTCCGACGCGCTGGAGTCCACCGTCAACCTCGTTGCGGCGATCGGTGCGTTCGTCGCGCTGCGGGTGGCGGCGAAGCCACCGGACCGGAGCCACAACTTCGGGCACACCAAGGCGGAGTACCTCTCGGCGGTGTTCGAGGGGGTGATGATCGTCGTCGCGGCGGTCGTCATCGTCGCGACGGCCGTCGACCGCCTGCTCCACCCGGAGGAACTGGACGAAGTCGGCATGGGACTGGCGATCTCGGTGGGCGCGACGGTGGTCAACGCGGTCGTCGGCTGGGTGCTCATCCGCGCCGGTCGACGTCATCGGTCGCTGACCCTCGAAGCCGACGGCAAACATCTCATGACCGACGTGTGGACGACGGCCGGCGTGGTGGTCGGTGTGTTCCTGGTCGCCGCGACCGGCTGGCTGCCGCTCGACCCGCTGATCGCCATCGCGGTGGCTGCCAACATCCTCGTCGTGGGCGGACGGCTGGTCTGGCGATCCGGTGCGGGACTGATGGACTCGGCGCTGCCCGACGACCTGCGCGCCGCGATCGACGCCGTCCTCGCGCGTCACCGCGCCGACCGGATCGACTTCCACGACGTCCGCACGCGGGAGGCCGGCCATGAACGGTTCGTCCAGTTGCACATGCTCGTCCCCGGTGACTGGTCGGTGCAGCGCGCGCACGATCTGGCCGAGACGATCGAGGACGAACTCCGCGCCGCGGTCGACGATCTCACCGTGACCCTGCATGTCGAACCGATCAACGACCCACGCGCCTACGAGGACTGGCGGCTGGACTGAGCGCGTTTCGGCTCGTCGCGCTCAGTGATTCGCGGGCTGGAACGTGGCCTGATGGGCCGCCTCCTCGGCCCGGATCACGTGCATCACCGCGTTGATGAGGGCGAGGTGGGTGAACGCCTGCGGGAAGTTGCCGAGGTGCTGTCCGGTCTTGGCGTCGATCTCCTCGGCGTACAGCTTGAGCGGGCTCGAGTAGGACAGCAGTCGTTCACACAGCGTCTTCGCCCGCGGCAGTTCGCCGATCTCGACGAGGGCCGACACCAGCCAGAACGAGCAGATGGTGAACGTACCCTCTTCGCCGCTGAGGCCGTCGTCGGTCTCCTCGACCCGGTAGCGGAGCACCAGTTCGTTCTCGGTGAGTTCGTCGGCGATCGCGAGAACCGTTGCGCGCACCCGGGGGTCGTCCGGCGGCAGGAATCGCAGCAGCGGGACGAGTAGTAACGAGGCATCGAGCGCGTCGTCGCCGTAACGCTGGGTGAACACCCCGCGCTCGTTGACCCCGTGCGCCAGGACGTCGGCCCTGATCTCCTCCGCGATCGCCGCCCATTCGCGCGCGTGCGCCTGCTCGCCGTGCATCGTCGCGAGGCGTGACCCGCGGTCGAGCGCGACCCAGCACATCACCTTCGACGACGTGAAATGCTGCGGCTCCCCACGCACCTCCCAGATGCCGCGGTCGGGGTCCTTCCAGTGCTTGATCGCTTCTTCGACCTGGGCCTTCAACACGGGCCACAGCGTCTCCGGCACCGCCTCGTGCGACTTGATGTTGAGGTACACCGAGTCGAGCATCGTGCCCCAGATGTCGTGCTGTGCCTGGTTGTACGCGCCGTTGCCGATACGGACCGGCCGGGCGCCGTCGTAGCCCGAGAGATGGGTCAGCTCTTCCTCTTCCAGGGTGCGTTCGCCGCCGACGCCGTACATCACCTGCAGCGGATGACGTTCCCCGTTGGTGATGCCCGAGACATCGGCGATGAAGGAGAAGAAGTCGTCGGCCTCGCGGTCGAGACCGAGCGTGTACAGACCCCACAGGGCGAAGGTCGAGTCACGCACCCACGCATATCGGTAGTCCCAGTTGCGTTCGCCCTGAGGCGTTTCCGGCAGCGACGTGGTCGCGGCGGCGAGCAGCGCGCCGGTCGGGGAGTAGGTGAGTCCCTTCAGCGTGAGGGCCGAACGCTGCAGATGTGAGCGCCACGGATGATCGGGGAAGCTGCCGATGTTGATCCATTGCCGCCACGACTCGCTTGTCGCCCACATCTTCTGGGCGGCTTCCTCGAAGTTCTGCGGCGCCGGCTGCCGGGACCAGCTGAGTGCGACGAAGCGGTTGTCGCCTTCGACGAGCCGGGTACGTGCCCGCGCTTCGCGACCTTCCAGACCCAGCCGGAGGTCCGTGGTGAGTTTCAGGGTGGGCGTGTCGGCATCGGTGTCCTTGGCCTGTGCGATCGCCTCGCCGTAGGCCGGGCCCGAGTACTCCCACTTCGTCGTCCCGCGGTGGTAGTCGAAGGCGGGTTCGCAACTCATGTGCAGTTCGACGGTGCCGGACACGCAGCGCACGGTGCGCAGCAGGATGTGTTCGGCGTCCCAGTCGGTGGGTGTCCGGCGGTGCGTCTTCGAACGACGTTCGTTGTCGTGCCACGGACCCATGACCAGTGCGTCACGGACGATGATCCAACCGGTGTCGGTCTGCCAGGTGGTCTCGACCATCAGGCTGCCGGGCAGGTAGCGCCGATCCACCGGGACGTTCACGCCGTAGGGCGCCAGTCGGAAGTGGCCGGCACTACGGTCGAGGATGGCGCCGAAGACGCTCGGGGAATCGGGCCGGGGTATGCACATCCACTCGACGGAGCCGTTGCGCGCGATGAGACAGTTGGTCTCGGTGTCGGACAGGAACGCGTAGTCGCCGATCGGCGGGAAGGCGCTCGTGTGCGACGGAGCCGGAGGAGCCGCCGGGGAGACGTCGGCCGCGGTCCCGGATGCCCGCGGCGGCACGGTCGGCAGGGACGTTACGGTGGAGTCATCTGCGACAGACATGAGTTCCATCATTGCGACGGGTTCTCGCCGACGCCACTCGGCTCCCGTGAGCGAGACAGTGGCGGTGATCACGGACTCGGAGCGACGCAGATGCCGCGGACGGGTGTACGGCTCCCCGCGGGAACGGATGCACGGATGACGGGGTGATGAGGTGTCGGCGTTCTTCGACTGGTGGGACAGCGTGGAGGAGTGGCTCACGGGCCTGTCCTTCGTGCCCCAGTTGCTGGTGACCGTCGCCGTCGTGATCCCGGTGGCGATCCTCATCGCCTACGTGCTCAGTCTGCTGGTCGACGCCGCCGCCACGCTGGTCGACCGACGCCGCTTCGCCGACGACGACGGGACCGGATTGTGAAGAAGATACTGCGTTCGCCGGTCACCTTCGCGCTGCTCGCGCTGCTGGTCCTGGTCATCATCGCCTGGCTTGTCACGGGCTGAGCGTCCCAAGCTGGTCGTCACCGGTTGATCTGTGGGTTCGGCAACCCTTCGTGACGGCCCTCCGCAGGCTCCGGGCCTCCTCAGGGAGCGGGTGGTGTTCCGGCCCTCCGCAAGCTCTGGGCGCTCCTCAGGGAGCAATGGCTATGTCGTTCTTTCGGATCAGGGAGCGGGAGGAGCGGACGGCTCAGTGTCCGGCGGGCACCACTCGCTGATCCGCCGCCGTGCGGTAGAGCGACCCGATCGCCTCGATGACGTCCGGATGGGTGCCGAGGGGACCGGCGACGAGGGTGTCGTCGACCAGGGCGTCGAGAGCCGACTCGACCCGCTCGGTGAGCAGTCCGGCCGACAGGAAGTACGGACTCACCGCGATACGTCGGGCACCGCCGGCGCGGAGTCGGCGCACGGCCGAGACGACGGCGCGATCGTGCGGCCCCAGCTTGGTCGCGAAGACCACCTCGACCGGACGGTGGAGCCGTGTCGAGAGTTCGATCGCCCGTAGGCGCACCGAACGATCGGCGGCCGGGTCGGAGGAACCGACCGCGGACAGGATCACACCGTCGTGCGGGCCGAGGCCGGCCTCGATCAGACGGTCCGCCAGTGCCCCGGCCAACGACCGGGTCCCCATGACGTCGGTCTGCCGGGCGGTCGGTCGTCGCGACGCGATGATCGACGGTAGGTCGATCTTGTGGTGGTACCCCGCCGACAGCAGCATCGGTACGACGACGGGACCGTGGTGCGGCGAATCCGACCCGCCCAGCTGTCCGAGGACGTCGCCCACGAGTGGCTCGTCGAGGTCGAGATAGGAGAGCACCACCTCGACACCGGGCAGGCTCGACGCGACGGCGTTCCGCACACGGCGCGCGGTCGCGCCGAAGCGCGGATCGCGACTGCCGTGTGCGGCGAGGACGAGAGTCGGTGTCACACCAACTCTTTGAGATGGAGCGGCGCCAAGGCGTCGCCCACGAGGCCCGCGGCCAGCGTGTTCCCGCCCTGCGGGTCGATGAGCAGGAAGCTGCCCGACTCCCGGTTGACCTGGTAGTCGTCGGCCGGGATCGGCTCGGCGGTCTGCACCGAGATCCGCACGATCTGGTTGAGCTCCACCGACTCCGGAGCCTCCATCAGGGCGAGGTTCTGCTCGTCGAACAGCGCGTCGAGCGCACCGACGATCGCCTGGGTGGTCTTGGTGCCGTGCTTGAGGAGCAGGCGAGCGCCCGGGCGGAGCGGTTTCTCGGCGAGCCAGCAGACCGTTGCGCTGAACTGCTGCAACGGTTCCGGGGCGTCAGCGGCGGCGGCGATGAGGTCGCCGCGCGAGATGTCGACGTCGTCTGCCAGCAGGATCGTGACACTGCGTCCGGTGTGCGCGGTGGGCAATTCGCCGTCGGCGGTGTCGATCTGGCTGACGGTGGTCCGCTGCCCCGACGGCAGGACGACCACCTCGTCGCCGACGGAGACCCGGCCGGCGGCGATCTGACCCGCGTAACCGCGGTAGTCGGGGTGTTCCGGCGTGCGGGGACGGATGACGTACTGGACCGGGAACCGCAGGCCGACGTCGTTGCGCTCCACCAGATTGGGCACGGTCTCGAGATGCTCGATGAGTGTCGGCCCGTCGTAGAAGGAGGTCGTCTCCGAGCGGTGGGCCACGTTGTCGCCGTGCAGCGCCGACACCGGGATCGCGGTGACCTGCTCGTCGGACCAGCCCAGCGACCGGGTGAGTTCGGCGAATTCAGCGGAGATCTCGGCGAACACCGACGCCTGATCGGTGACGAGGTCGATCTTGTTGACCGCGAGCACCAGCTGGGGCACTCCGAGCAAGGCCATCACCGCGGCGTGGCGGCGGGTCTGGGCGACGACGCCGGTGCGGGCGTCGACGAGCAGGATCACCAGTTGCGCAGTCGACGCACCCGACACCGTGTTGCGGGTGTACTGGACGTGCCCGGGGGTGTCGGCGAGCACGAACGAGCGCGCGGGAGTGGCGAAGTAGCGGTAGGCGACATCGATGGTGATGCCCTGTTCGCGCTCGGCCCGCAGCCCGTCGACGAGCAGCGACAGGTCCGGGGTGTCGAGACCGCGGTCCACCGACGCCTTCGTGACCGCGTCGATCTGGTCGGCCAGAACGGATTTCGTGTCGTACAGCAGGCGGCCCACGAGCGTGGACTTACCGTCGTCGACGCTGCCCGCGGTCGCGATGCGGAGGAGATCAGGAGCGTGCTTCATCAGAAATATCCTTCGCGCTTACGGTCTTCCATGGCGGCCTCGGAGACCCGGTCGTCGCCACGGGTGGCGCCACGCTCGGTCAGCCGCGACGCGGCGACCTCGGCGAGCACGGCCTCGTTGTCCGTGGCGTCGGAGAGGACCGCGCCGGTCGAGGAGCCGTCGCCGACGGTGCGGTAGCGCACCGAGAGTCGCTGCACCTCTTCGCCTTCGCGGGGACCGCCCCAGACTCCCGAGGTCATCCACATGCCGTCGCGCTGGTAGACCTCGCGCTCGTGGGCGTAGTAGATCGACGGGAGGAGCACCTGCTCGCGAGCGATGTAGCGCCAGATGTCGAGCTCGGTCCAGTTCGACAGCGGGAACACCCGCACGTGCTCGCCCGGGGCGTGGCGGCCGTTGTAGAGGTTCCACAGCTCGGGGCGCTGTCGCTTCGGGTCCCACTGGCCGAAGGCGTTGCGCAGCGAGAAGATCCGCTCCTTGGCGCGCGACCGCTCCTCGTCGCGGCGACCGCCGCCGAACACCGCGTCGAAACGGTTCTCGGTGATCGCGTCGAGCAGGGGGATGGTCTGCAGCGGGTTGCGGACCCCGTCGGGGCGCTCGGTGAGCCGGCCGTCGGCGAGGTAGTCCTCCACCTTGGCCACGTGCAGCCGCAGGTTGTGCCGTTCGACGACTTGGTCACGGAACTCGAGGACCTCGGGCAGGTTGTGCCCGGTGTCGACGTGCAGCAGCGAGAACGGCAGTGGCGCAGGCCAGAACGCCTTGAGCGCGACGTGCAGGAGCACGGTGGAGTCCTTGCCGCCGGAGAACAGGATCACCGGCCGCTCGAACTCTCCCGCGACCTCGCGGAAGATGTGGATCGCCTCGGACTCCAGGGCGTCGAGTGTGGTGAACTCGTCGGCCTCCGCGGCGGCGCCGCTCGTCTGGGCAGCGGCCACGCCGGGCGTCGCCGGAACGGACGGTGTTTCGGTCACGGTCATGCGTGCAGCCCACATTCTGTCTTGGCGCGACCGGCCCAGCGGCCGCTGCGCGGATCGGATCCGGGTTCGGGTTTGGCGGTGCACGGTGCGCACCCGATGGAGGGGTATCCCTCGTCGACGAGCGGATTCACCAGCACGCCGTTGGTGTCGATGTAGTCCTGCATCGTCTCGTCGGACCAGGCCGCGATCGGATTGATCTTGACCAGTCCGAAGCCCTCGTCGAAGGAGATGAGCGGGGCGTTGGCCCGAGTCGGTGCCTCCACACGACGGATGCCTGTGATCCACGCGTCGTACCCGGCGAGCCCGGCCTTGAGCGGCACGACTTTCCGCAGTCGGCAGCATTCGCCCGGGTCGCGGGCGAAGAGGTTGCGGCCCAACAGTTCGTCCTGCTCGGCGACGCTGTGCTCGGGGGTCAGGTTCACCATCTCCACGCCCGGTCGAGCGAAGCGAGGGGCAGAATGGTTATAGACCTGCTCGACGGCGTCGCGGGTGCCGATGGTCTCGGCGAAGTGGTATCCGGTGTCGAGGAAGAGCACCTTGACCGGGTCGCCGTCGAGCAACTCACGGTCGATGTTCTTCACGGCGAGGTCGACCAGGGCCGCGTCCTGCATGTTCGACGCGACGACGAAGTTGGTGCCGAAGGTCTGCGCGGTCCAGCGGATCAATTCCTCCGGGGTGGCGTCGGAACCGAGGTCCGCAGCACCCTTCTCGGCGATGTCCCGCAGCTGGTCCTCGCTGAAGCGCCGGCCCGTACGGGTGGTGGTCTCGATGGTCATCGCAGCGCCTCCTCATCGGCACGAACGGCCCACTGCGCGAACCGTTCACCCTCTTCGCGTTGGTCGACGAAGTTGCGGACCACGCGCTCGATGTAGTCGCCCAGTTCGGTGCCCAGCACCTTGTGCTGGCGCAACTTGCGACCGAAACCCGAGTCCAGGCCCAGGCTGCCGCCGAGGTGGACCTGGAAGCCGTCGGTCTGGTTGCCGTCGGCGTCCTCGACGAGCTGTCCCTTGAAGCCGATGTCGGCGATCTGCGACCGTCCGCACGAGTTGGGGCAGCCGTTGATGTTCACCGTGATCGGCACGTCGAGCTTCGAGTTGATGTCGGCCAGCCGCTCGTCCAGTTCCGGGGCGAGGACCTGCGAGCGCTTGCGGGTCTCGGTGAACGACAGCTTGCAGAACTCGATGCCGCTGCACGCCAGCAGGTTCCGGCGCCACCGCGTGGGCCGGCCGTGCAGGCCGAGCGGCTTGAGCTCGTCGATCAGCCACTCGACCTTGTCGTCGGGGACGTCGAGGACGATCAGCTTCTGGTACGGGGTGAAGCGCACACGGTCGGAACCGGCCGCGGCGACCGCGTCGGCGGTCTTGGTCAGGATCGTGCCCGAGACGCGACCGGCGATGGGGGAGAAGCCGATCGCGTTGAGTCCGTTGCTCAGCTTCTGCACACCGATGTGGTCGATCGGACGCTCCGGCTTTTCCGGCGCCGGGCCGTCGATCAGCTTGCGCCCCAGGTATTCGTCCTCGAGCACCTGGCGGAACTTCTCGATGCCCCAGTCCTTGATGAGGAACTTCAGCCGCGCCTTGGCGCGCAGACGCCGGTACCCGTAGTCGCGGAAGATCGAGACCACGGCCTCCCAGACGTCGGGCACCTCGTCGAGCGGCACCCAGGCGCCGACGCGCTGGGCGAGCATCGGGTTGGTGGACAGTCCGCCGCCGACCCAGAGGTCGAGTCCGGGGCCGTGCTCGGGATGCACGACGCCGACGAACGCGACGTCGTTGATCTCGTGGACCACGTCCTGCTGGCCCGAGATCGCGGTCTTGAACTTGCGCGGCAGGTTCGAGTACTTCGGGTCGCCGATGTAGCGGCGCACGATCTCGTCGATGGCCGGGGTGGGGTCGAGGACCTCGTCGAGGGACTCGCCGGCGAGCGGCGAACCCAGCACGACGCGGGGGCAGTCGCCGCAGGCCTCGGTGGTCTGCAGCCCCACGCCCTCGAGGCGCTCCCAGATGGTCGGGACGTCTTCGATGCGGATCCAGTGGTACTGGACGTTCTCCCGGTCGGAGAGGTCGGCGGTGTCGCGGGCGAACTCGGTGGAGATCTCACCGAGGGTGCGCAGCTGAGCGACGTTGAGCGCACCGCCGTCGCAGCGCACCCGCATCATGAAGTGGCTGTCTTCGAGGATGTCGATGTTCTCGTCGCCGGTCCAGGTGCCGTCGTAACCCTCGGCGCGCTGGGTGTAGAGACCCCACCAGCGCATCCGGCCGCGCAGGTCCTGTTTGTCGATCGAGTCGAAACCCTGCTTGGAATAGATGTTCTCGATGCGCGCACGCACGTTGAGCGGGTTGTCGTCCTTCTTGACCTGCTCGTTCGGGTTCAGCGGCTCGCGATAACCGAGCTTCCACTGACCCTCGGCGCGGCGCTTGGTCGGACGGGCCTTGCGGGCCGGGCGCGCGGGCTTCGCGGCGGCCGGCTCTGCAGCGGCAGCGTCGTTCGGTGCACCCGGACCGGAAGCGGCGGGGGCGTCGGTGGTGGACGTCATGAACTCTCCTGTGCCGGCGCACAGGGCCGGCGTTCGTTGCACGAGTTACGGGCTGAAACGTGCCGGCATCCCCAGGGAATCGGGGACAAATCGGGGCCGAGACGTCGCTAGATGCGACAGAAAGCGCTGTTGACGCGCTTGAGATCAATGTGGCGGCGAGCTGCGAGCCACACCCCGGGGAAAATCACGCGGTCCATAGTGCCACGCTCCCTATCGGCTCGTCTACTTGGGGTTATTTTCCATCATGATGATGAAAACCAGGCCGGCCTCCACGCCTGCCTGCGCCGCACAACGCCGTCGAGTACTGCGCTGTTCCCGATGGGGGCGACGATTTCCTTCCACGTCGCCGCGATCGGCATCATGGAACGGTGAACGTCGACACCACCACCATCGCAGCCGACCTGGTCGCCGCTGCGTGCCGCGAGGTCGACACGGACGTACCACTCGCGCTGTACCTGCACGTCCCGTTCTGCGCGACCCGGTGTGGGTACTGCGACTTCAACACCTATACGGCGGGCGAACTCGGTTCGTCGTCGCCGGAATCGTGGCAGCACGCGGTCGCCCGCGAACTCGAGGCGGCGTCGCGGATGCTGGCCCCCGGCCGGCCGGTCTCGACGATCTTCGTCGGCGGGGGCACGCCGTCGCTGCTCGGCGGCGACGGCCTCACACGACTCCTCGACGCCGTCCGGGTCCACTTCGACCTGTCCGACGACGTCGAGATCACCACCGAGTCGAATCCGGAGTCGACCTCGCCGGAGTTCTTCGACGACCTCCGCTCCGCCGGTTTCACCCGCATCTCGCTCGGCATGCAGTCGGCCGCCGCACACGTGCTCCGGCTGCTCGATCGCACGCACACCCCGGGTCGGGCGGTTGCGGCCGCCAGGGAGGCACGAGCGGCCGGGTTCGACCACGTCAACCTCGACCTGATCTACGGCACGCCCGGCGAGACCGACGCCGACCTGCACGCCACCGTTGATGCGGTGCTCGACGCCGGGGTCGACCATGTGTCGGCCTACGCGCTGATCGTCGAGGACGGCACCGCGCTCGCCCGCCGCATCCGGCGCGGGGAGATGCCAGCACCCGACGACGACGTCCTTGCCGACCGCTATCAGATCCTCGACCGTCGTCTGCGTGCGGACGGACTCGACTGGTACGAGGTGTCGAACTGGGCGCGCGGCGAGAAATCGGTGTGTCGTCACAACATCGCCTACTGGCACAGCCACGACTGGTGGGGCATCGGTCCGGGGGCGCATTCCCACGTCGCCGGCGTGCGCTGGCTGAACGCCAAACATCCCGCGCGCTACGCGAAGTCGCTGGGGGACGGGGTCTTGCCGATCGCTTCGGCAGAACAGCTGACCCCCGAGGATCGGCACCTCGAGGCCGTCATGCTGACCACCCGATGCCGCAGCGGACTGCCGCGCGATCTCCTCGACGACGCCGAGACCGCGCATGCCGAACAGCTCCGGGCCGACGGACTGCTCACCGCGGCCGACGACGCCTACGTGCTCACCGCCGCGGGTCGGTTGCTGGCCGACGGCGTGATCCGCCGCGTGCTCTGGGGCTGACGCGGGGCCGGTTGTCGGCCTACCAGCTCTGATCGGGGCGAGGCGGACTCGTCCAGCCCGTCGATCGCGCGCCGCGTCGATGCGCACCGGGGCCGTCGGGTGTGGCCGGGGGCCGGCGTGCCGGGATCTCGGCGGTGTCCTCGAGTTGCTCGTCGAGGGGTTTGGCCGCGTCGGACAGGTCCAGGGCGTCGAGGTCGAGGGTGCGCGCGTGGATGATGTGCCGGTTGCGCAGCGCCGACCGCACCGCGCGATGCAGTCCGTCCTCGAGGTAGAGCTCGCCCTCCCACCGCACGACGTGGGCGAACAGGTCGCCGTAGAAGGTGGAGTCCTCGCTGAGGAGCTTGTCCAGGGCGAGGACCTTGGTGATCGGCGTCAGCTGGTCGAGCCGGAGTTGCCGCGGCGGGATCTTGGCCCAGCCACGCGTCGACAGCCCGTGGTCGGGATAGGGCTTGCCCTCCCGCACCCCCTTGAAGATCATGCGAACTCCTCCGACGCCCGTGCCTCGACGATTGCTGATCTGCGACGACGCGTCGACGGTCAGTGCGCGACACCGCGCCGTGGCACGGTGATCGCGATCCCATTTCGTACTATGGAACGCACCCAACTGTATGGCAGGGACCCGAGTCAGGAGGTGTGCCGCGTGTCTACCACCGATGATCGTCGCTTCGAGATCTTGCGTGCGATCGTGACCGACTACGTCGACACGCAGGAACCGATCGGTTCGAAAGCGCTCGTGGAGCGACACCAGCTGGGGGTGTCGAGTGCCACCGTCCGCAACGACATGGCGGTCCTGGAGGCCGAGGGATACATCACCCAGCCGCACACCAGCTCCGGCCGGGTGCCCACCGACAAGGGCTACCGGATGTTCGTCGACCGGATCAGCGAGATCAAGCCGCTGTCGGCCGCCGAGCGCCGCGCGATCCTCTCGGTGCTCGACTCCGGCGTCGACCTCGACGACGTGCTCCGGCGCTCGGTGCGGCTCCTCGCCCAGCTGACGAGACAGGTCGCGGTCATCCAGTACCCGGTGCTGTCGGCGGCGACCGTGCGTCACCTCGAGGTCGTCACCCTGTCGCCGTCGCGCCTGCTGCTGGTCGTCATCGTCGACAACGGCCGGGTCGAACAGCGCATGGTGGCGCTGAGCGAAGACCACGATGAGGACGAGATCGCCCGGTTGCGCGATCTGTTCTCGGCCGCACTGCACGGCAAACGGCTCGAAGCCGCGTCGGCCGCGGTGGCCGAGCTCGCCAACTCCGCGCCCGAGGATCTGCGCGGTGCGGTGCTCAACATCGCCACCGTGCTGGTGGAGACCCTCGTCGAACGCGGTGACGACCGGCTGGTGCTGGGCGGCACGTCGAACCTCGCGCGGTCGGCGGCCGACTTCACCCCCGTCGTCGGCGGGATGGACACCGTTCTCGAGGCGCTCGAGGAGCAGGTGGTGGTGCTCAAGATCTTGGCGACGACCCAGGACATGGGCCAGGTCACGGTGCAGATCGGCGAGGAGACCCGGACCGAGAACCTGCGTGGGACCTCGGTCGTGTCGACAGGGTACGGTGCTTCGGGAACCGTGTTCGGCGGCGTCGGTGTGCTCGGCCCCACACGGATGGACTATCCGGGAACCATCGCCTCGGTGGCGGCCGTTGCCAAGTACATCGGCGAGGTGCTCGCCGAACGATGATCGCTGTTTCTCCATGATCGCTGTCGGGCACACCGCAGCGTCGACGGCGGCCGCTCGCGACACCGAGCCGGGACGACGACGGGGACGGCCGGTCCACCCGCGCGTCGCGCGATCGTGAGAGCACCCGCCGCCAGGCACCAACTGAGACCGAAGGATCACTACAACCGTGGCACGTGACTACTACGCAATCCTGGGAGTGGCGAAGACCGCCAGTGATCAGGAGCTCAAGCGCGCCTACCGCAAGAAGGCGCGGGAGCTGCACCCCGACGTCAACCCGGGCAAAGAAGACGAGTTCAAAGAGGTCAGCACCGCCTACGAGGTGCTGACCGATCCGGAGAAGCGTCGCATCGTCGACGCCGGCGGTGATCCGCTGGCCGGCGCCGGTGCGGGCGGCTTCGGCGGTTTCGGTGGCGGCGGCGGGGGATTCGGCGACGTCTTCGAGGCGTTCTTCGGCAACGGCGGTGCCTTCGGCGGCGGTGGCGGCGGCTTCGGCTCGGGCCGCGGACCCAAGTCCCGTGTCCAGCCGGGTGAGCCGGCACTGGTGAACGTGACCCTGGATCTCGCCGAGTGCGCCAAGGGTGTCGCCAAGGAGATCACCGTCGACACCGCGATCCTCTGCGACGTGTGTACCGGCTCGGGAACCAACGGCGACAGCAAGCCGGTCACCTGCGACATCTGCAAGGGCGCCGGGGAGATCCAGTCGGTGCAGCGCTCCTTCCTCGGGCAGGTCATGACCGTGCGCGAGTGCCCGACCTGCCACGGCGTCGGCGAGGTCATCCCCGACCCCTGCCACAAGTGCGGCGGCGACGGACGCTACCGCTCGCGACGCACGATGACCGTGCGCATCCCCGCCGGGATCGAGAACGGCATGCGTGTCCGCCTCACCGGTCAGGGTGAGGTCGGTCTCGGCGGCGGCCCCGCCGGCGATCTCTACGTCGAGGTCTCCGAACGGCCGCACGAGGTGTTCCTGCGCGACAAGGACGACCTGCACTGCACCGTCAAGGTCCCGATGGCCGACGCCGCGCTCGGTGCCGAGTTCGAGGTGGAGACGATTCTCGGCGATCCGGTCACCGTGACGGTCGCACCCGGCACGCAGCCGGGGCAGATCGTGAAGCTGCGCGGGCAGGGCATGCCGCATGTCAGCTCCGGTGTGCGCGGCACCATGCACGTCCACCTCGACGTCGTCGTACCGACCAGACTGGATGCGGCGCAGACCGAAGCACTGAAGAAGTACCGCAAGATCGCCGCCGACGAGATCGAGGTCGTCAACACCTCGGCGGCCGCGGCGCCCGGCGGTCTCTTCTCGCGGCTGCGCAACGCGTTCGCCGGGAAGTAGGCACCTGGTGTCCGCGGCGGCGATCTCCCGGCGGATGTGCGCGTTCGGGACGGCGGGTGCGCGGTGAGTCCACCGCTGTTCTGGGCGGACTCCGTGCCCGTGCCCGCGCCCGGCGCTGACCTGATCCTGAGCGGCGCCGAGGGTCGTCACGCGGTCACCGTCGCCCGGCTGGGCGTCGGCGAACGGATCCTCGTCGGCGACGGCGCCGGCTCGGTCGGCGGTTGCGAGATCCGGGAGATCACCGCCAAGGACACACTGGTGGCGACCGTCCACGACCTCGCGTTCGAGGCTCGCCCGACCCCGCAGGTGACCGTGGTGCAGGCGCTCCCGAAGTCGGAGCGGTCCGAGCTCGCGGTCGACCTCGCCACCGAGGCCGGCGCCGACGTCATCGTGCCGTGGCAGGCGCTGCGGTGCGTGTCGCGGTGGACGGGCAAGGCGGACAAGGGCGTTGCCAAGTGGCGGGCCGCGGCCTCGGCAGCTGCCAAACAGAGCCGTCGACCATGGATTCCGGAGATCACCGACCTCGCGACCACCATCGACGTCCGGGCCCGCTGCGCGGACGTCGTGGCGCGGGGAGGGGTCGTCGCCGTCCTGCACGAGGAAGCCGCGCAACCCCTGGCCCGGCTACCCCTCGCCGACGCCACCGAGATCCTGCTCGTGGTCGGGCCCGAGGGCGGACTCGACGCCGGCGAGGTCGCCGACCTGACCGCGCTCGGTGCGCACTCGGTCGTGCTCGGCCCCGAGGTGTTGCGTACGTCGACGGCCGCCGCGGTGGCCCTCGGCGCGATCGGGGTGCTCACCCGCCGGTGGGCCCGATGAGTGTCGTCGGACGCCGATCGGTGCGTCGGACCAAGATCGAATACGGCTCTGCGCCTTCCCAATTCGGGCACCTGTACGTGCCTTCCGAGGGGCTCGACGCCGCGACGCCGACGCGGCTCGTGGTGCTTGTCCACGGCGGGTCCTGGTCTGTCGAGTTCGGGTCGGCGACCCAGACCGCGATCGCCCGGATGCTCGCCGAACGCGGGGCGGCGGTGTGGAACATCGAGTACCGCCGGGTGGGTGAAGAGGGCGGCGGGTGGCCGAACACCGGCCGGGATGTCCTCGACGCGCTCGGTGCCCTGGACGGTCCCGTCCGTGACCTGCTCCCGCCCGGCGCGGTCGACTTCGCCTCGACCGCGGTCGTCGGGCATTCCGCGGGTGGTCAGCTCGCGGTCTGGGCCGTCGGTCAGCTCGGCGCCCGGACCGCCACGGCCACCATCACCACCGTGATCGCCCAGGCGGCCGTGCTCGACACCGTCGGCGCAGCGGACCGGGAGTCGGTGCGGGCGTTCATGGGTCGGCCGTTCAGCGAGTCGCCGCGCCGCTACTCCGACGCCTCACCACTGCTGGCGCCGGTGGTCGACGCCCACGTCGTCGCGATCCACGGCGACGCCGATGATCTGATCCCGGTCGAGTCCAGCCGCCGGTACGTCGACGCCGCGATCGCACGCGGACAGTCCGCCGAACTCATCGTCGTCCCCGGTGAGGGGCACGACGCCTTCGTCGACCCGCGCAGCGTCGGCACGCGACAGACGATCCGCGTGCTCGGGATCTGACGGAAATATTGCCTGCTGATCGGCTGTTGCACCGCGATACACTGACCACACCCCTGCCGCCGCGACCGCGTCGTCCGGGGGCGCCGCATCCAGAACCGAACATCCATCCGGACCAGAACACCAGGAGTGATTTCATACGTGAGTGACGACAACCCCGACCAGAGCGGGCAATCCAGCCGTACGCAGCCGCGCCGGTCTGGGGTCACATCCACTGTCGAAGTCTCTCCCGGAGTCGTGTTCGGGCTGCTCGGCGCGAGTGACGTCAACCTGCGTACCCTCGAGCAGCTCCTGCCCGCCGACATCCACGTCCGCGGCAACCAGGTGACATTGACCGGTGAACCCGCCGAGGTAGCCGCGTCCGAGCGCGTCATCGCCGAACTCGTCGACCTCGTCGGGCGCGGAACCCCGCTGACACCAGATCTCGTCCGGCACAGCGTCTCGATGCTGTCCGACGGCACCGAGGAATCGCCCGCCGATGTGCTGTCACTGGACATCCTGTCGCGCCGCGGCAAGACGATTCGGCCCAAGACACTCAACCAGAAGCACTATGTCGACGCGATCGACGAGCACACCATCGTGTTCGGTCTGGGTCCGGCCGGTACCGGCAAGACCTACCTGGCGATGGCCAAGGCCGTGCAGGCGCTGCAGTCGAAGTCGGTCAACCGCATCATCCTGACGCGGCCGGCGGTCGAGGCCGGCGAACGTCTCGGCTTCCTGCCGGGCACGCTGAGCGAGAAGATCGACCCGTACCTGCGCCCGCTGTACGACGCGTTGCACGACATGATGGACCCCGACGCGATCCCGAAGCTGATGGCGGCCGGGGTCATCGAGGTCGCGCCGCTGGCCTACATGCGCGGCCGCACCCTGAACGACGCGTTCATCATCCTCGACGAGGCGCAGAACACCACGAGCGAGCAGATGAAGATGTTCCTCACGCGCCTCGGTTTCGGTTCCAAGGTCGTCGTGACCGGTGACGTAACGCAGGTGGACCTGCCCGGCGGCGCCCGCAGCGGTCTCCTCGCCGCGTCGGAGATCCTCGAGGGCATCGACGACATCCACTTCGCCCGCCTCACCAGCCAGGACGTGGTCCGGCACCGCCTGGTCGCCGACATCGTCGACGCCTACGGGCGGGCCGAGGAGGCGCAGCGGGGTCTGCCCAACACGGCCATCGGCGGCAATCGCGCCGCACGCCGGGCAGCGGCGCAGGGTCGTCGCTCATGAGCATCGAACTGGCCAACGAATCCGGGGTCGAGGTCCCGGCCGAGTTGATCATCGACGCCGCGCGTTTCGCGGTCACCGCGATGGACGTGAACCCGGCCGCATTGCTGTCGGTGCTGTGTGTCGACGAGGACACCATGGCCGACATGCACGTCCAGTGGATGGACCTGCCGGGCCCGACCGATGTCATGAGTTTCCCGATGGACGAACTGGTGCCCGGCGGCCGGCCGGATGCGACCGACCCGGGCCCGGCGATTCTCGGGGACATCGTGCTGTGCCCGGACTTCGCCCGGAAACAGGCGCGCGAGGCCAAGCGGTCCTTCGAGCACGAGCTCGCCATGCTGACCATCCACGGAGTCCTCCACCTCCTCGGCTACGACCATGCCGAGCCGGAGGAAGAGCGCGAGATGTTCGGACTGCAGAACCGCATCCTCGACGCGTTCTACGCCGAACGTCACCGTCGCGCCCAGGAGCAACGACAGACCGACCGCGATTCCCGGCTGCTGTCCAACATCGGGTTCACCGGAGCCGAGGGAGATTCACCGACCCCCGGTGCCCAGTCGGTGCCCGAGCAGTCGCGGTCCGAGGAGGACCGAGGGTGACCTCCGACTACTGGTTCATCGTGGCGGCAGTCGTGTTGATCGTGGTGGGCGGCGTCTTCGCGGCCGTCGACACCGCGGTGTCGACGGTGTCGAACGCCCGGGTCGACGACATGGTCCGGGAAGGGCGCGCCGGTGCGCGCCGCCTGGCGGGCATCCTCGAGGCGCGTGCGACCTATGTCGGCCTCGTGGTGCTGCTCCGAGTCGTGTGCGAGACCGCGGCGGTCGCGCTCGTCGCGGTCGCCGCGACGCAGCTGATCGGCGTCGGCGGGGGACTGGCGGTGGCCATCGCCGCCATGACGGTCGTCTCGTACGTCGCCGTCGGCGTCGGCCCCCGCACGCTCGGCCGGCAGCACGCGTACACGATCGCGCTGTCGTCGTCGTACCTGTTGTTCGCGCTCGGCGTGCTGCTGAAACCGCTGACCCGGCTGTTGATCCTGATCGGTAACGCCCTCACTCCGGGTCGCGGGTTCCGCAACGGTCCGTTCGCCACCGAGGTCGAGTTGCGCGAGGTCGTCGACCTCGCCGAGGCCTCGGGCGTCGTCGCGGCCGACGAGCGCCGGATGATCCAGTCGGTCTTCGACCTCGGCGACACCAGTGCCCGCGAGGTGATGGTCCCGCGCCCGGAGATGGTGTGGATCGAGGCCGACAAGACCGCGCTGCAGGCCACGAGTCTCGCGACGCGGTCCGGACATTCGCGGATCCCGGTGATCGGGGAGAACACCGACGACGTCCTGGGCATCGTGTACCTCAAGGATCTGGTGGCGCGCACGGTCGCCCAGCGGATCGATCCCACGACCCTCCGCGTGGTCGACGTGATGCGCGAGGCCGAGTTCATCCCCGACTCCAAGCCACTGGACCGGGTCCTCGCCGACATGCAGCGCGAGCGCAACCACATGGCGATGCTCGTCGACGAGTACGGCGGCATCGCCGGGCTGGTGACCATCGAGGACGTGCTGGAGGAGATCGTCGGCGAGATCACCGACGAGTACGACATCGACGAGCTCGCACCGGTCGAAGACCTGGGCGACGGGTCGTACCGGGTGTCGGCACGACTGCCGGTGGAGGATCTCGGCGAGCTGTTCGGCGTCGAGATCGCCGAGGAAGAGGTCGAGACGGTCGGCGGACTCGTCGGTCTGGAACTGGGGCGGGTGCCACTGCCCGGCGCCCGGGTGGAGTCGCACGGGCTGCAGCTGGTGGCCGAGGGTGGGCCCAATCGCCAAGGGCGCCAACGCATCATCACGGTGCTGGTCACCCGGGTCCCCGACGCGGACGAGGATTCCCGACGCGACGAGCACGGCGGGCAGTCGAGTCGATCGCAGGGACGTGCCGAGCGCACCACGGGCAACGCCCACGACGACCAGGACACGGACACCGCCGGCCAGGAGCGCGCAGGCGAGTCGAGAGCAAGGATGAACCAGTGACCGAGACCCTCTCCGACGAGGATCGCAAGCTCGTGGTGCTCGCCCGAGGTGCGCTGGCGCGCGCCGAGTCGCCCTCGGGCGCGGCGGTCCGGGACGGCGACGGTCGCACCTACGCCGGGGCCGACGTGCGGACCCGCTCGCTGACCCTCACCGGACTCCAGGTCGCGGTGGCGTCGGCGATCTCGAGCGGCGCCCGCTCCTTCGAGGCGGCGGTCGTCGTCAACGGTGACGCCGACGACCCGGGCCTGGACACCCTGCACGAGCTCAGCCCGGAGGCGTACGCGGTTCTCACCGACACCGCGGGGCGTCCTCAGCATCGGGTGGGGCGCGCGGATGCCTGAGTTCCGTTCGGGCTTCGTCTGTTTCGTGGGCCGGCCCAACACCGGTAAGTCCACGCTCACCAATGCCCTGGTCGGCGAGAAGATCGCGATCACCTCGAATCGTCCGCAGACCACCCGCCACACCATCCGCGGGATCGTCAACCGGCCCGACGCCCAGCTGATCCTCGTCGACACCCCGGGCCTGCACCGACCGCGCACCCTGCTGGGTCAGCGCCTGAACGACCTCGTCCGCGACACCTACTCCGAGGTCGACGTGATCGGAGTCTGCATACCGGCCGACGAGGCCATCGGTCCGGGTGACCGGTGGATCATCTCGCAGGTCCGCGAGATGGCGCCGCGCACGACGATCGTCGGGGTGGTCACCAAGATCGACCGGGTCGGGCCGGAGCAGGTCGCCAAACAGCTGCTCGCGCTGTCGGAGGTACTCGGGCCGGACTCGGAAGTGGTTCCGGTGTCGGCGAAGTCGGGCAAGCAGCTCGACGTGCTGTCCGACGTGCTCGTGAGCCTCATGGAGGAAGGCCCCGCGTTCTACCCGGACGGCGAACTCACCGACGAACCCGAACAGGTGCTGATGGCGGAGTTCATCCGCGAGGCCGCGCTCGAGGGGGTGCACGACGAGCTGCCGCACTCGCTGGCCGTCGTCATCGAGGAGGTCATCGATCGTGAGGACCGCGACCCCGACCTACCGCCGATGGTCGATGTCCACGCCGTGTTGTTCGTCGAACGCGACAGCCAGAAGGGCATCATCATCGGCCGCAAGGGCGCGCGTCTGAAGGAGGTCGGTACAGTTGCCCGCGCACAGATCGAGCGGCTGCTGGGCACCAAGGTGTACCTGGATCTGCACGTGAAGGTCGCCAAGGACTGGCAACGCGACCCCAAGCAGTTGCGTCGATTGGGTTTCTAGCAGCGTGTTCCTGACGGCCTGACGCCGGCAGGGGCGGACTGCGGGGAGGTACGCCGATGGGAACGCACGAATCGCCACAACAACCGGGAGACGATTCCGGTAGGGGAGCGCACGAGGCGCCCGACACCGACCAGCCGACCGGACGCACGATCGCCGGCGTCCTCGGATCGCCGCGTTTCTGGCTGGCACCACTCGCGTTGGTCGCGGTGATGTTTACGCTGATGGCCGCGCTGTACATGGCCGCGGTCGTCGACCCGCAGCGCCACCTCCACGACTTCCCCGTCGCCCTGGTGCAGGAGGACGCGGGCGGTGAGGTGCAGAACGCCGACGGACAGTCCACGCCGCAGAACTTCGGTGACCAGGTCGCCGAGGGCATCATCTCCTCGGCGGCGCAGAATGGGATCGTCGTGACCCGCACCGATCGCTCGACCGCGCTGTCCGAACTCAACAGCGGCAAGGTGTACGGCGTCATCGTCGTCGGGTCCAATTTCACGAATCTGGCGGTCGCGCTGGGCCGGTCGACGGTCCTCACCGCCGAACCGGCGAAACCGACCATCGACATCTTCATCAACCGGGGCTCCGGGGCGTTCGCGTCGTCGATCACCACCACCCTCGCCGATCAGGTCCGTGAACGGGTCAACGAGCAGGTGGGCGCGCAGCTGACCGAACAGGTCCGTACCCAGCTCGAGCGCAACGACATCACCTTCACCGGCGCGGCGCAGCTCGCGCTCGCGACCCCGGTGGCCGTCGAGGTGTCCGAGCCGACCCCGCTTCCCGAGGGTGCGGGCAACGGATTGTCGGCGTTCTACCTGACCCTGCTGCTCGTGCTCGCCGGGTTCACCGGGGCGATGATGGTCAGCATCGTGGTCGACGGCATGCTCGGCCAGACCCCCATCGAATACGGGCCGTTCTATCAGCTGCGCGAGCGGCTCGCGATCAGCCGGTGGGCGACGCTCGCGGCGAAGTGGACGATCATGTTCCTGGTCGCGGTGGTGCTCTCGACCCTGTTCATCGCCGTCGGCGCGATGGTCGGGACGTCGATCCCGAACGGCTTCGTCCTCTGGATGCTCTCGGTGCTGGGCATCTTCGCCGTCGGAGTCAGTGCCAGCGCCATGATGGCGGTGTTCGGCAACCCCGGTCTGCTGTTCAATCTGCTCTTCTTCGTGGTGTTCGGCCTGCCGTCGTCGGGCGGGACGCTACCGCTGGAGGCGAGTCCGCGCCTCTTCGAGTGGATCGCCGCGATCGAGCCGATGCACGTGATCTACCTCGGTGTGCGTGCGGTCCTGTACTTCGACGCCGACCTGTCGGCGGGGTTGGGCCGATCGATCATCCAGTGCTTCATCGGCTTGCTCGTCGGCGTGCTCCTCGGTCTGCTCGGCACCAAGTTCTACGACCGCAAGGGCTGGCACCGATACCCGGGTGGGATGACGCTGCCGCCGAAGCTGGACAAGATCGTCAACGCCGGCTGATACGGGCGGCGCCGCCTCGCCCCGACCGTTCACCTGGGTCTGACACGGTGGCCGGATGGGTAACCCCGTCGTCATGTCGATCCCCGAATTGTCCTCGGCCCTGCACGAACTGCGGGACGACCTCGATCGCGCCGAGGAGCAGGCCGCCTCGCTCATCGCTGCGGTCGCCGACCAGCACCGGGACAGCGCCCGCAACCTCGTGCACTACGTCGCGGTGCGACGCCGCGATCTGCGTCCGCTGCAGGAGTCGATGTCCGCGCACGGACTGTCGAGTCTCGGCCGGATGGAGTCGATCGTCTATTCGTGGATCGAGACAGTCATCGAGACGCTGGACGCCCTGGTCGAGGGGCGCACCCGGCATCCGATCTGGGGTGACCTCGCGGGCGGGGTGCGGACCCTGACGCGTAATCGCGACCGGCTCCTCGGGCGCGTGCATCCCGGTGGCGGCGATGACGCCATCGTCGACGGACCCGGTGACGAGCACGGCGAGCGGGCCACCCGTGTGATGGTCACGATGCCGACCCAGGCCGCCGACGACCCCGACCTCGTCCGCGCCATGGGTGCCGCCGGAATGGACGTCGCGCGGGTGAACTGCGCACACGACGGCCCGGCCGAGTGGGCGCGGATGATCGAGTCGGTGCGTGCTCTACCCGGCCGGGTGCGGGTGGCCATGGATCTCGCCGGTCCGAAGTTGCGCACCGGCCCGCTCGAACCGGGACCGAAGGTGATCAAGGTCAAACCGGTCCGCGCCGACGATGGCACCGTCGAACGGCGGTCGCGGGTGCGGCTCAGTGCCGCACCGTTCGATCCCGGCGCACGCCTGCCCGACGGCATCGACGCGGTCATCCCGGTACGCGCACTCGCCGACGTCGTGCAGGGAGACCGGTTGCGCCTACGGGACGCTCGTGGTCGCCGACGGCGACTCGAGGTGGTCGCGGTGTCCGAGGCGGGGATCGACGTCGAATGCGATCGCACCGTCTACTACGAGACGGGTACGCCGATCGGGTTGTCGGGCTCTGCCGACGCCGCTCCGATCGTCGTCGACGATCTGCCCGAGAAGCGTCAGCATCTGCTCGTGCGCACCGGTGACGAGATCCGGTTGCAGCGCGACCTCACGCCGACACCGGCGACCCGGACCGGGCCGCATCGGATCGGATGCGAGCTCGGGGACGCCTTCGACGACGTCGAGGCGGGCCATCGGGTGTTGTTCGACGACGGCAAGATCGCCGGGCGAGTGAGGGAGAAGCTCGACGACGAGATCGTGGTCGACGTCGAGCGTGCCGCGCCGGGTGGGACGAAACTCCGCGCCGAGAAGGGCATCAACCTCCCGGACACGACGCTGCACATCCCGGCGCTCACCGCGTCGGACCGCGATGACCTCGAGTTCGTCGCGGTACATGCCGACATGGTGAACTGCTCGTTCGTCCGTTCCCCGGAGGATGTGGCCGACCTCATCGACGAACTGAACCGTCGCGGTGCGTCCGATGTGGGCATCGTGCTGAAGATCGAGACCAGGGCGGCCTTCGGGTCGCTCCCGCAGATGCTGCTCGAGGCGATGCGCTGGGACGCGGTCGGGGTCATGATCGCTCGCGGCGACCTGGCCGTCGAGGTCGGGTTCGGCCGGCTCGCCGAAGTGCAGGAGGAGATCCTCTGGCTGTGCGAGGCCGCGCATGTCCCCGTCATCTGGGCGACACAGGTGCTCGACGGACTGGCCAAGAAGGGCGTGCCGTCCCGGGCCGAGGTCACCGACGCCGCGATGAGCCGGCGCGCGGAGGGCGTGATGCTGAACAAGGGGCCCTACATCGTCGAGGCCATCGAGGCGCTGACGTCGATCCTCGACCGGATGGGTGGTCATGTCGAGAAGAAGCGCTCGCTGCTGCGGCCGCTGACCTCGTTCGACATCGATCCGGGGTAGGCCGGCGGGCATGTCGGGGCACGTCGTGTCGGTACCCGGTGGGAGAATGTCCCGGTGAGGTTCTACCGGGATGAGGCCGTCGTGCTGCGCCAGCACAAGCTGGGCGAAGCCGACCGCATCATCACGCTGCTCACCGCCGAGCACGGTCTCGTGCGCGCGGTCGCCAAGGGCGTGCGGCGGACGCGGTCCAAGTTCGGCGCCCGGCTCGAACCCTTCGCTCACATCGACGTACATCTGTACCCCGGCCGCAGCCTCGACGTGGTCACCCAGGTCCACAGCCTGCACGCCTTCGCCGACGCCATCGTCGCCGACTACGGGCGCTACACCACGGCCTGCGCGGTCCTCGAGACCGCGGAGCGGCTCGCGGGTGAGGAACGAGCGCCCACCCGTCAGCTGCACCGGCTGACGGTCGGGGCGTTGGCCGCGCTGGCCGACGACCGCCGGCCGCGAGAACTGATCCTCGACGCCTACCTGCTGCGCGCGATGTACAGCGCGGGCTGGATGCCGGCGCTCGAGGAGTGCGCGCGGTGCGCGACACCCGGCCCCCACCGCGCTTTCCACGTCGCCGCCGGCGGCGCCGTCTGTCTGCCGTGCCGGCCACCCGGATCGGCGACCCCCTCGCCCGGCGTGCTCGACCTCATGGAGGCCCTGTTCCGCGGTCGGTGGGATGAGGTCGTCGACGCCACGCCGTCGCTGCGTCGACAGGCCAGCGGACTCACCGCCGCGCATCTGCAGTGGCATCTGGAACGCCAGCTCCGAACCCTGCCGCTGATCGAACGCACCGCCCCTCATAGGCTGATGGAGACGGGTGTGGACACGGGCGTGAGGAGGGTCGACGATGGCGTTGCGGCCGGGTAGTTCGGCGAAGGGACGCAAGGCCGCGAGCCTCCGGACGGATGTCCGTCCCCCCGATCCGCATCCGAGCGGTGCCCGGCCCCCGGCGATCCCCGCGGAGTTCGTGCCCAAGCACGTGGCGCTGGTGATGGACGGGAACGGGCGCTGGGCCACCGACCGCGGGTTCCCGCGCACCGAGGGGCACAAGCGCGGCGAGGCCGTGTTGATGGACACCGTCTGCGGCTGTATCGAATTGGGGGTCGGCTGGCTCTCCGCCTACGCGTTCTCCACCGAGAACTGGTCGCGCAGCCCCGACGAGGTGAAGTTCCTCATGGGCTTCAACCGCGACGTCATCCGCCGTCGACGCGATGAGATGCACGAGATGGGCGTCCGGGTGCGCTGGGCCGGACGCCGACCCCGGTTGTGGCGCAGCGTGATCCGGGAACTCGAGATCGCCGAGGAGATGACCCGCGACAACACCGTCATGACGCTCACGATGTGCGTCAACTACGGCGGTCGTGCCGAGATCGCCGACGCCGCACGGGAGATCGCGCGACGCGCGGCGCGCGGCGAGATCGACCCGGAGCGCATCTCGGAGTCGACCTTCGCGCGGTACCTGGACGAGCCGGACATGCCCGACGTCGACCTGTTCCTGCGTCCGTCGGGGGAGCAGCGGATCTCGAACTTCCTGCTGTGGCAGTCGGCGTACGCCGAGATGGTCTACCAGGAGAAGCTCTTCCCGGACTTCGACCGGCGTGACCTGTGGGCAGCCTGCCTCGAATACGCATCGCGCGACCGGCGATTCGGCGGGGTGAAGCCGTCGTGACCGACGCCGCCGCGCTCCTCGACCGGACCGCGCAGATCGTCGCCGAACTCGGTCCCGTCGACCGACCCGACGCCGACTCCCTCGTCGTGCAGGTCGGTCCGACGCGTGCCTCCATCCGCGTGCTCACGCTGGCCGACGGGCTCGACGTACTGGCCCTGACGCAGATGGTTGCGATGGACCTGCCCAACACCCCGACGCTCCGGGACGACGTCGAGGCGTGCGCCGCCCAGCTCAGCTTCGGCAGCCTCCGACGCTCCGACCGTGCGGGGGTCACCACAGATGTGTTGCAGTACTACACGTTTCCGGCGAGCCAGCTCGACGACGTGCCGCTGCTGACGGTCCTGCACATCGTCCTCGCCGCCGGTGTCGACGCCGCCGAACGGCTGGTGGGCCCGGCTTCTGCTTGAGTCTGGCGACATCGGATCCCGCTCCCTGAGGACTGAGAAGCGTTGAGCACGACCAATGCTCCCTGAGGCGTTGAGCGCGACCTATGCTCCCTGAGGTGCGCGCGAAGCGAGCCACGAAGGGCCGCAACGTGTCTCGCCAGGACCCTAATGGGGGTGGATCGGCGTCCTGCAGGGGATGCTGGTTTGTGTGAGCCT
>ERZ501011.36-NODE-36-length-41763-cov-11.400283_pt1 | contig 41763 bp, 37 predicted proteins | sample MGYA00248833_ERZ501011 | MGnify/ENA primary metagenome ERZ501011 (study PRJEB25958, sample SAMN03398530) | human skin metagenome | study: EMG produced TPA metagenomics assembly of the Human Skin Microbiome Metagenome (human skin metagenome) data set. | reverse complement strand
GAACACAGCCGGTCGAGCGCCCGCGGGAGCGGTTGCGGGTCTTGGAGATCCGGCACGCGGAGTCCGAACCACCCGGCGCCTACGGACCCGCCCTGCACGCGATCACCGAGACGGCCACCCTGCGGATCTGGCGCGAACCCGCGACCGTCGATCCAGCGGATTTCGACGCCATCCTCGTTCTCGGCGGAGCGATGGGAGTCGGTGACGCGGACCGCATCCCGTGGATCGCCGACGAGATCGACCTGCTCCGCCGTGCCCGTGAACGCGGTGTGCCCATCTGGGGTGTCTGTCTGGGCGCGCAGATGCTGGCAGCGGCTCTCGGTGGCGAGGTGCACACGAGCGACATACCGGAACTCGGTGTACGCCGGGTGCGTCTCAACGACGCAGGGATGGCCGACCCGGTGTGGGGCGGGGCGGTCATCGCACCCGCACCACGCGACATCGACACCGTCCAGTGGCATTTCGACACGTTCACCCTGCCACCCGGGGCCACCCTGCTCGCGTCCTCCGACGCCTGCGTCAATCAGTTGTTCCGCGTGGACAACTGCTACGGAGTGCAGTTCCACCTCGAAGCCGGCGGCGATCTCGTCAGGGGGTGGCTGTCACACCAGGAATCACGGTCCGCGGTGGCCGAGGTCCTGGGTGAGTCGGCCACCGACCGCTTCCCGATCGACGCCGCGGCCGCCGAGAAAGTGACCGTGCCGACGGCGGAAGCAGTGATGCGGCGCTGGTTGCACGATGTCGTCGGCAGCGCACGGCCCCGCTGGTAACGTGCGGCCGATGACCCCGACGTGGACTCGTCGTACCGCGTGCGCGCTCGTCGCCGTGCTGACCGTCGGAGTGCTCGGCCTCGTCCTTCGCGTCGGCCCGGCCGTGGCCGTCCCGCTGCCGACCGCACCGCCTCCGGCGATCACCACGCCGGTCACCGATCACTGCCCGCACAAAGTCGCCACGCCTCCGGCCGTCGACGAATCCGAGGTCGTCGCACCGGGTTCGACGACCCCCGCTCCCCTTCCGGTTCCCTCTCCCGCCGTCGGGGGTGCCGATCTCGCCGGTTGCGGGGTCGTCGCCGATCCGTCGGCGGGTCCCGTTCCGCCACGGCTGACCTCCGCGGGTTGGTTGATCGCCGATCTCGAGTCCGGACAGGTCATCGCCGCCAAGGATCCCCACGGCCGTTACCGGCCCGCGTCGACGATCAAGGTGCTGCTCGCACTGGTCGCACTCGACGAACTCGACCTCGCCGCGCCGGTCGTGCCCACCGTCGAGGACTGGAGCACCGAAGGCGACTCCTGTGGCATGGGGCCCGGTGGTGTCTACACCGTTCGCGACGTGCTCACCGGACTGTTGTTGGTGTCCGGCAACGACTGCGCGCATGCGCTCGCGCGTCAGCTCGGCGGCATCGACGCGACACTTGAGAAGATGAATGACCGGGCCGCGCAGCTGGGCGCGACGGACACGCGTGCTGCCAGCCCGTCCGGACTGGACGCCGCCGGGATGTCCTCCTCGCCCTACGATCTGGCGCTGCTGTTCCGGGCCGCGATGACCGAGCCGACCTTTCGCGAGATCATCGCGATGCCCACGTTCCGCTTCCCGGGCTACCCGCGGCGTCCAGATGTGCCCGGCGACAAGGATCATCCGCCCTACGACATGTACAGCACCAACCACCTCCTCGTCGATGGGTATCCAGGAATGCTCGGCGGCAAGACCGGTTACACCGACGACGCACGGAAGACGTTCGTGGGTGCCGCCGAACGCGACGGCCGGACGGTGATCATCGTGCAGATGTTCGGCCTGTCCGTCGACGGGGATCCGTACTGGGACCAGGCGAAGGCGATGTTCGACTACGGATTCCGAACCGACCCCGCCATCTCGGTGGGCCGCCTCGTCGAGCCGTCGGCCGCGTCCGGACCGTCCTCGACACCAGCGCCGACGCAGACCGAGAACCGCGCCGTCGCAACAGGTTCCGACCAGGCGTCGTCGACCTCGGTCCAGATCCTCATCGGGCTCGTGGCCGCACTCGCGGCGGTCATCCTCCTGCTCATCGGGTTGAAGCTCGCCGGACGCCGCTGATCAGACGACCAGCGCCGGAGGTCAACGCCGCCGAAGGGCTCCGATCAGCGCGGCCGCGACTGCGCCCAGTCCGACGGCGGCCGCGAGGGCGCCGGGCCGGGGCGCCGGGCTCACCTCGACCGTCGGCGAGATCTGGACCGGCCGGTGCAGTTCCGCGTCCGGCTCTTCCACGACCTGGTACTTGCTGTTGATGGGGTCGGTCGCGCACCACGCGGTGGCATACAGCACGATCCGCGACGCGAGGTACGCGAAGACGAACACACCGAAGATCGGACCGAACGCCACCCCGGCCGGCGAGCCCAGGACCGATTGGAGATACAGCCCGCCAAGGGATTTCATCAGCTCGAACGCGATCGCGATGACCAGTCCGGCCTTCATGGCGTGCGTCATGGGCAGCGGCACCAGCGGTAGCCGCGCCAGCACGAAGGTGAAGAGCAGCCAGCTGGCGAACACCGACACGACGATGGCGACGGCCCGCACCACGACCGGGGCCCATGACGCGTCGTCGAGGCCCACCCAGGAGAGCATCGTGGTGGTGAGCCCGCTGTTGCCCAGCGTCGTCAGCGCCATCGTCACGGCGAAGGCCATGCCCAGCAATGCGAACGTGAGGAGATCCCACACCTTCGACAGCACGGGGTTGCGGTCGACGCGACCCCCGTACATCTCGGTGAAGGCCACCCGGACGCCGGAGATCCACCCGATCCCGGTGAAGGCGGCACCGATCAGACCGACGATCCCGACCGCGGCGCGGGAGGAGATCGCCGAATCGATGACCTCACTGAGCTGCTCGCCCATCTTGCCGGGCGCGGCGTCGACAACCGCCTGTTGCAGGTCCTCGAGCAGCTGTGGCTGATTCGCCAACACGAACGCGGCGACCGAGAACACCACCATGATGATCGGGACGAGCGCGAGGATGCCGTTGAAGCTGATGGCCGCCGCATACACGTTTCCGCGCCGGTCGTTGTAGCGTTCGACGGTCTGCACCAGGTGCTCGACGGCGGGCCACTTCTCCCGCGCCGCGGCGAAGGCCGACTTGCCCTTGTCGACGGTCGTCATCCCGTTGTCCACAGCTGATTTCGCCGTGTCCACCGGTGATCTCGCCGAGTCTCGCGCGGAGGTCATGGATGGCCTTCCTGGTCGGATCGCGGGACGGCGTCCGGCGGATGCGGTCTCACCGGCCAGGCGCCAGGAACCCCACCTTGTCATAGACCGACGCCAGCGTCTCGGAGGCGATGGCACGCGCGCGGGCCGCGCCCCGAGCCAGGATGGCGTCGAGTTCGGCCGGGTCGGACAGGTACTCCTCGACCCGCCCGCGCAGCGGGGTGACGAACTCGGTCAGCACCTCCGCGGTGTCGACCTTCAGGTCGCCGTATCCCTTGCCCTCGTATTTGGCGACCAGATCGTCGACGCCGACACCGGACAGGGCCGACTGGATGGTCAGCAGGTTGGAGACACCGGGCTTCTCGACGACATCGAACCGGATCTCCGATCCGGTGTCGGTGACAGCCGACCGGATCTTCTTCGCCGAACGTTTCGGATCGTCGAGCAGGTTGATCAGACCCTTGTCGGTCTCGGCGGATTTGCTCATCTTGGCCGTCGGGTTCTGCAGGTCGTAGATCTTGGCGAACTCGGCGACGATGTGCGCCTGGGGCACCTTCAGCACCTTGCCGAACCGGGAGTTGAATCGCTGGGCCAGGTCTCGGGTGAGTTCGAGATGCTGCCGTTGGTCCTCCCCGACCGGAACCCGATCGACCTGAAAGGCGAGGATGTCCGCGGCCATCAGGATGGGGTAGGTGAACAGGCCGACGCCCGCCGCGTCGACGCCCTGCTTGGCCGACTTGTCCTTGAACTGGGTCATCCGGCTGGCCTCGCCGAAACCGGTGATGCACGACAGGACCCACGTCAGCTGGGCGATCTCGGGGATGTGGGACTGCACATAGATCGTCGACCGCTCGGGGTCCACACCGACGGCGAGCAATTGCGCGACGCTCAGGCGGGTGCGTTCGGCGAGGACCTTGGGGTCGAACGGCACCGTGAGTGCGTGCATGTCCGGGATGAAGTAGAAGGCCTCGAAGTCGTCCTGCAACGCCACCCACTGCCGGACCGCACCGAGATAGTTCCCGAGGTGGAAGGAGTCACTCGTCGGCTGGATACCGGACAGCACACGCGGACGGGTCGGCATCGACTCGGCCGCGGGCTCTCCGTTGCGCTCTACGTCGCTGGTCATGACGCCCAGTTTGTCAGACCCGGTCACTCGTACCGCACGGTGACCGGGGCGTGGTCGGACCAGCGGAGGTCGTAGGCGGCGGCACGTTCCACCTCGGCCTTGGTCGCCCGGCCGGCCAGCATCTTGTTGGTGAGCTGATAGTCGATTCGCCATCCCGAATCGTTGTCGAAGGCCTTACCGCGCCACGACCACCACGAGTAGGGCCCGGCGTCGTCGGGGAAGAGTTCGCGCGTGACGTCGCGCCACCCGGCGGCGAGCAGGTCGGCCACCCAGGCCCGTTCGTGCGGTAGGAAGCCGGGGCTCTTGAGATTGCCCTTCCAGTTCTTGATGTCGGCTTCGGCGGGCGCGATGTTCCAGTCGCCACCCACGACGACGTGGCGGCGTCGACGGACCAACCGATCCAGGTACGCGCCGAACTCGCGCATGAAACGGACCTTCTCGTCGTGCTTGGCGATGTCCTTCTCGGCGTCGGAGAGCGCGGCACCCTTGGGCAGGTACAGGCTTCCCGCGGTCAGCGGTCCCAGGTCGGTGTCGACGTCGACTTCGAGATAGCGGCCGAGGTCGTCGAACTCCGCGCTCCCGAATCCGACGCGCACCGCCGACGGCGCGCTACGTGTCAGCACACCGACGCCCGCGTGACCCTTCACCGAGGACTCGCTCATCGTCAGATGCCATCCGGTGTCGAGCACCGGCGCCAGCGCGTCGCGGGCGAGTTCCTCGCTCGCGCGGACCTCCTGCAGCAGGACCACATCCGGTCCAGATGTGTCGAGCCAGGGCAGCAGGCCGCGGTTGGCCTCCGACCGATGTTTGACCGCTGCGCGGATTCCGTTGACGTTCACCGTGGAGATCGTGAGTGGCACGGGGCCACATGCTACGGCGGCTGTCCGACAGCCCATTGGCCGTGATCGCGCCACTCGAACGACGTCAAAAAAAGGTAAGGCAACCCTTGTGCGGACACCCTAAGATATGTAAGCATTGCCTAATCCAGGCACGAAGGTGAGTTTCCGAGATGTTCGTTTGCATATGCCGCGCCGTCACCGTGGACGAGGTCCATGCGCACTGCGATGCGGGCGCGTACACGGTCGACGCGATCAGCGACCGCTGCGGCGCGGGCGAAGGCTGCGGGACCTGCCTGGACGAACTGCACACCATCCTGAGCGAAAGGGCGTCAACCGCGACGACCGCTGCATGACCTGACCTCCGAGCCGACGAACCTCGCGCGAGACGACGCGCGGGGGGTTTTGTCGTGTTACGGTTCGAACGGACATACACGGGAAATGGGAGGCGGACAGATGCGTGGCGACCCCGAGGTCATCGACCTGCTCAACGAACAGCTCACGAGTGAGCTGACCGCGATCAACCAGTACTTCCTGCACGCGAAGATGCAGCAGAGCTGGGGTCTCACCGAGATCGCCGCGAAGACACGGGCCGAGTCGATCGAGGAGATGACTCACGCCGAGGTCCTGACCGATCGCATCCTGTTCCTCGACGCCCTGCCCAACTATCAGCGCCTGCTGCCGCTGCGTATTGGGCAGTCGATCCGGGAGCAGTTCGAGTCGGACATGTCGATCGAGGTCGAGGTGGTGGAACGACTCCGCCCCGGAATTGCGATGTGCCGGTCCAAGGGCGATATCACCAGCGCCAACCTCTTGGAGCAGATCCTCGCCGACGAAGAGGAACACATCGACTATCTCGAGACGCAACTCGAGCTGATCAACAAGCTCGGCGAGCAGCTCTACCTGTCGAAGACGATCGCCACACCGCCCACGAACGGCTGAACGCACCGACTCGACGACACGAGGGCCGACCGGACTTATCCGGTCGGCCCTCGTCGTTGGTAGGACGGCCGCGCTCGTTCAGGACCCGACGGGCTGATGCCGCGCCTGGCGCCGCGCGGTCGCGAGGGCCACGACGGTGACCGCGATACCCGCCACCGCGAGCATCACCCCGACCACCGACGGCGCCAGGTATCCGTAGCCGGCACTGACCACCACGCCACCGAGCAGCGCTCCGGCCGCGTTGGCGATGTTGAGCGCGGAATGGTTCAGGGCCGCGGCCAGGGTCTGCGCATCGGCCGCCACATCCATCAGCCTGGTCTGCAGCGCGGGTAGCATCATCGATCCCGTGAGCGCCACGAGGTAGGTGAGGATCAATGCTGCCCAAGCATTCTCGGCCAGCACCGCAAAAGCGCCGAGGGAGAGTGCGGTGGCGGTGAGTCCGCCGAGGATCGCCACCGCCACGCTGCGGTCGGCGACATAACCGCCGACGAAGTTGCCGGTCACCATTCCCAGTCCGTACAGCATCAGGGCGAACGGCACGACCGACACCGACAGCCCGGTGTCGGTGGTCAGCGCGGAGTTGAGATACGTGTAGAACGCGAACATCCCACCGAACCCGACGGTTCCGATGACCAGTGTGAACCAGACCTGGGACCGCTTGAGTGCACCGAGCTCGGTGAGCGGGTCGGTGGTCTTCATTCCGGTGAGCGTGGGAAGCACCCGGATCAGCGCGACGACGGTGGCGATTCCGATCACGACCACGATCGCGAACGCGGACCGCCAGCCGAACGTCTCGCCGAGCCAGGCGGCCGCCGGTACGCCGAGGACGTTCGCGACGGACAGACCGAGCATCACCTGTCCCACGGCCTTGCCACGGTTGCGCGGGCCGGCCAGATGAGCGGCGACCAGAGCCGCGACCCCGAAGTAGGCGCCATGCGGGAGGCCGGCGACGAACCTCGCCACCAGGAGCAGACCGTAATCCGGCGCGAGGACGGTCGCGAGGTTGCCGACCGTGAACGCCACCATCAAGCCGATCAGAAGCGTCCGACGGGACATCCGCGCGGTGAGCGCCGCGATCAGCGGCGCACCCACCACCACACCCATCGCGTAGGCCGAGATGACATGTCCGGCAGTCGGTTCCGAGACACCGAGCGATCCGGCGATGTTGGGCAGGAGGCCCATGGCGACGAACTCGGTCGTCCCGATCCCGAATCCACCCAGCGCAAGGGCGAGGATCGTCCACCGACGGACCCGGCGGGGCACCTCGGCCGATTCGGCCCGCGCGGGGCTGCGGAGTTCCCCGGCGGTGGACGGACCCGTCAGTGAGGGGTCGGCCGGGGCTTCGGTCGTCGAGAGAGCATCAGGCACGGTTGATGCCAACCCGCGCCCGTCAGCGCTGATTCCTCAGCCGGTGGTGAGTTCATTCACAAGCGCAGTGTCCTGAGCATCGCGCGGGGTGTCAGTCGCCGGCTTCGGAGCCCCCATCGCTGTCGGGCTCGGACAGGTCTGGGGAAGACCCGTCCGGGTCCGAAGCCGTGTCGGACGAGCCGGCCCTCTCGCCGTCCTCTCCCCCGTGACCGTCGGTTCCAGACGTCTCGACATCGCTTCCCGAGGGATCGGTGACGGCCGGCGAGTCGTCGTCTCGAGGCGGGGCAGGCGCGGGGTCCGCGTCGGGCGTATCGGTCTCGGCATCGTCGCCCGTGTCGGCACCCGAGGACGTGTCGGTCGTGTCGCCCACCGGGGGCTGCTCGGCCGGTGACGGGTCGGTGGCATCCGGTTCGGCAGCCCGGGCCGCCGACGGCTCGGACGAGGGGCCGGACCCGCCCACTTCTTCAGCGCGGACCGGCCCCACGGACTCGTCGGGTACGGCCGCCAGTCGCGCGAACGTGGACGATCGCAGGTGCGACGTGTCCGCCGCGAGAATCGTGACGGCGCCGCCCTCCGACGCCACCGGCCCGATGAGCGCGCCCGCCCAGTATCGGACGAAGTTGACCGGCAGCAGGACGATGCTGCGCACGCTGGCAGCCAGGGCGCTGACACCGCGCACGAACCGAGCCGGTGTCGCGGTGACGATGCCCTGCAGGATGTCCTCGAAGACGAAGATGTCGGGTAGGTATGCGCCGTACCCGAGACGTGGGAGTGGCGGCAGCAAGCCCTGCACCAGCCGGACCACCGGCTGCAGATTCGCCAGTTCGATGCCGAACGGAAGCCCGATGGTCGGTCGATCGGACAAGAAATCGCCGATGGCGCCCTGGTAGCCGAGGTTGCGAGCCCAGCCCTGGACGAGTTCGGCGAGTGCGGAGTCCGCAGCGACCATACAGACGCCGTCCGCACATTCGACCGGACGTTTCGCCCACGTGTATCCCGGCTGCAGCGGGTTGCCCGACATCTCCTCTGGATACAGGAAATGCTTGACCTGGTAGCCGAGGATGCCGTCGATGGCGCCGATCGGGTCGTAGACGGGATCGGGCAGGTCGCAGATCGGGTCGCCCTCGATGCACACCGACACGACCCGGTCGCTGACCGTCCCGAAGCCGGCGTCCGTACTGTCGGCACCACGCGACCCCGACATGGTCAGACCCGGGATGATCCCGATCAGCGACAACTCGATACCTCGCCCGGTCTTGTCACCGGCCTGCCGCGGATCCGAATACAGCTCGCCCGACACCCCGACGTCGGAGATCACGACGTCGTCGCTGGGATCGTCGGGCGTGTTCGCGACATCGAACTTCCGGCCGTTGCCGATACCGGCGAGCACGTCTCCAGCGATGCGCGCCCCTTGCGAATAGCCCGTCACCACCACCGGCGCCTCGGACCCGCACGCTTCTCGATACGACGAGATCGCGGACGCCGTCGATGCGATCCCCTGTTCGGTACTGCGGTCGTACCCCGTCGCTCCGAGCGGCCATATGGTCGCCGGGTAGGGCGCGTTGATCACCTCATAGCCCTGCTCGCGGTAACGCTCCTTGACGCCCTCGAGCAATAGCGACTCAGCGTCGACGGTCCCCCCGACCACCACGACGGCACCGCTGCACGAGGGCCCGCCGGCTGTCGCCGCCGCCACCCCGGTGAAGCCGAATGCGGCGAGGGTCGACAACGTCGACATCGAGGCGACCAACAGAGCGACGCGTCGGGTCCGGAGATGAGCCATCACGGCCATGAGCGCTCCTGTGCGAACCCGGACCACCTGAGCGGAGCATTCCGGTGCAGCCGGGGCTGTCCCGAACTCTAGATCCGCGATCGCGGAACCGACAGCACGCTGAGCGTCGCTAACTACCTTGACCAGTGGTTTCGTATCTGACCACACCCGATTTCACTCGGTCGGAGGACAGCCACCGGCACCCTTCCGGTGCACTTCTCAAGGGTTGGGCGCGGCGTGACCGGGACGGTTCTCGGGCGCTCACATCCGTGTTATATCCTTGTCGCCAGGTCATGAGCATCAGCGCGAAGCCCCGGCTGGCTGATCGGCAACCCTCCTTCCGCGGTGGGGTGCTCCGGGTGATGACCGGGTTGCGGGATCGCAGTGGCGATCCCCGGCAAGCGCGGGTCCGAAGGTCGGACCCCAACAGGGTCGAGTTGGCCCTGCCGACCGTAGAAAGTGATGAATCGCCATGTCTGATGTCCCTGACGGCACCCTCGACAGCAACGATCCCAGCGAGAACTGGAGCTTCGAGACGAAGCAGATCCACGTCGGGCAGTCCGCGGACGCGGTGACCAACGCCCGTGCGCTGCCGATCTACCAGACGACGTCGTATGTCTTCAACGACACCCAGCACGCGGCCAATCTCTTCGGTCTCGCCGAACCGGGCAACATCTACACGCGCATCATGAATCCCACGCAGGATGCCGTCGAGCAGCGGATCGCCGCGCTCGAGGGCGGCGTCGCCGCGCTGCTCGTCGCATCGGGACAGGCCGCCGAGACCTACGCGATCCTCAACGCCGTCGAGACCGGCGGGCACGTGGTGTCCAGCCCCCGCCTCTACGGCGGCACGTACAACCTCTTCCACTACACACTGCCCAAGCTCGGGGTCGAGGTGAGCTTCGTCGAGGACCCCGAGGATCCGGCGTCGTGGCAGGCCGCGGTCAAGGACAACACCCGCGCGTTCTTCGGTGAGTCGATCTCCAACCCCAACAACGAGATCCTCGACATCTCGGGGATCGCGGAGGTCGCGCACCGCAACGGCGTACCCCTCATCATCGACAACACCGTCGCCACCCCGTACCTGATCAGCCCGCTGGCCCACGGCGCCGACATCGTCGTGCACTCGGCGACGAAGTACATCGGCGGTCACGGCACCGCGATCGGCGGCGTCATCGTCGACGGCGGCACCTTCGACTGGCGGGTCCAGCGCGACGGGAAGGACCTGTTCCCCGGTTTCACCACGCCGGACCCGAGCTACCACGGTGCCGTCTTCGCCGACCTGGGCGCGCCCGCCTTCGCACTCAAGGCACGCGTGCAGTGGTTGCGTGACACCGGCGCGGCGATCTCCCCGTTCAACGCGTTCCTGTTGGCACAGGGCCTGGAGACGCTGAGTCTGCGCATCGAGCGCCACGTCGCCAACGCGCAGAAGGTCGCCGCCTTCCTCGAGGCACACCCGCAGGTCGAGTCCGTGGCGTACGCGGGTCTGGAGTCCTCGCCCTGGTACAAGCGCGGTCAGGAACTGGCCCCGAAGGGTCAGGGTGCGATCATCGCCTTCGAGATCCAGGGCGGAGTGGACGCCGGCAAGAAGTTCGTGGACGCGCTCAGCCTGCACAGCCACGTCGCCAACATCGGCGATGTGCGGTCGCTGGTCATCCACCCCGCCTCGACCACCCACAGCCAGCTCACCCCCGAGGAGCAGCTCGCCGCGGGCGTGGCCCCGGGACTGGTCCGGCTCGCCGTGGGCATCGAGGGAATCGACGACATCTTGGCCGATCTCGAACAGGGATTCGCGGCGGCCAAGTGAAACAGGTGAGGCAGCTTTGTCGGTGAGTATCGACCTGAATGCGACAGCATCTGATCAGCCCGACTGGGAGACCCTCCCGGACGGGGAACTCGTCGGCATTCCCATCGGCTCGTTGCCTCTCGACAGTGGAGCACGGATCGACGACGTCACCCTGGCGTTCCAGCGCTGGGGGACGTTGTCGCCGTCCCGCGACAACGTCATCCTCACGCTCCACGCATTGACCGGCGACTCGCACGTCACCGGCCCCGCCGACGCCGACCACGACTCGGCCGGATGGTGGGACGGGCTGATCGGCCCGGGACAGGCCATCGACACCGACGAATGGTGCGTCATCTCCGCCAACGTCCTGGGCGGATGCAAGGGCTCGACGGGTCCGGGCTCCATCGCCCCCGACGGTCGGCCCTGGGGCTCACGCTTCCCACAGATCACCGTGCTCGACCAGGTCCGCGCCGAGGTGGCACTGCTGGACCGCCTCGGAATCCGCAGCGTCGGTGCGGTTCTCGGCGGTTCGATGGGCGGCGCCCGCGCGCTCGAGTGGGCCATCGAGTACCCCGACCGCGTCCGCAGCGCCCTCGTGCTCGCCGTCGGCGCCCGCGCGACCGCGGATCAGATCGGTATCCAGTCCGCACAGATCGCCGCGATCAAGGCCGACCCGGACTGGTGCGGCGGCGACTACCACGGCACCGGCCGCATTCCGTTGCAGGGCATGGGGATCGCGCGTCGGATCGCCCATCTCATGTACCGCAGCGAACCGGAGCTCGACTCCCGCTTCGGCAACGACGCCCAGGGCGACGAGAATCCCCTGACCGGCGGGCGCTACGCCGTGCAAAGCTATCTCGACCACCAGGCGTCGAAGCTGATGTCCCGCTTCGACCCGGCCAGCTACGTCGTCCTCACCGAGGTCCTCAACCACCACGACGTCGGCCGTGGTCGCGGCGGAGTCGCCAAGGCGCTCAACAATTGCCGCGTTCCGGTGATCGTCGGGGGGATCGACTCCGATCGTCTCTACCCGATCCGGCTACAGGTCGAACTCGCCGACGAGCTGGGCAACTGCGTCGGCGGACTTCAGGTCGTCAACTCCGAGACCGGCCACGACGGATTCCTGACCGAGTTCGATGCCATCAGCGATCTACTCAAGCGCACGGTCGAACTCGCGCGTCGCGACGCCTGACGGACCTGTCGGCGGCGTCTCGTCAGCGCGGCGCCGGGACCGACGGGACCGGGCTGCCGGACCGAGGTACCGGAGTCACCGATGAGCGCGACTCCCCGTCAACGGATTTCCCGGGCTCGGGTACACCCGGAATCTGAGTCGACCCGGTCGCGCGGGTACTGCTCGGGCGCGGCGGGGCGCTGGGCGCGGAGCGCAACGTCGACGTCGAGTACGTGGGCGGCGGCGGAGTGGGCGCCGCACTCGGCGGGCGCAGACCCGGGGGGAGCAGGTCCGGCGGGATCGTCGGTGTCGAACCGGGCGGGAAGGTCAGGTCCGGCCACGGGAACGGCGAGAGGGTGCGGGTGCTGGTACTCGTGGACGGCCGCGTCGGCGGCAACTCCGTCGTCGCCCATGCCGGCGGGTCGTTCCAGCCGGTCTCGGGCGCGGGCCGTTGCGTCGGAACGGGAGTGACGACGGTGGGCTCGACGGGTTCGGCCGGGATTCGGGTGATCGGCTGGGAGGTGGGCCGCGGGGTGGACGGCGGCTCCTCCTCGCTGGTCGCCGCCGCGGGGGGCACACTGCTCACCGACGGCTGCGGCTCGACGGCCGGACGGTCGGCGAACGACGAGCTCACCGCGTAGATCGTCATCAACGTGGCCGCGATGACCGCCCCGGCAACCGCAATCGGGGTCGCGGAAAGCCACTCGCGCTGCGGCTTGCCACCGATGAACGCCAGACGCGCTGCGCCCGAATAACTCTGGAGGGCCAGCAAGGCTGCGCCGGTGGCCACGACCAGCTCCGGCGCCGTCGGGTTCACGACCTCGAGCTCATGCTCTGCCGCGATCGCGCGCACCGCGGGGAGGTTGGCGAGTCCGCCGATGAACACCACCGCGTCCGGTCTGACGCCGCGTGACCTGACGGCCGCGACATAGCGGGCGAACACCTCTTTCGCATCACCGATCATCGGCGCGATCGCCTGCTCGACCTGGGTCGCGGACAGCGCCACACGACCGGTGTTCGCCGAGACCGCGACGACCGACTCGGCGGCCGCGACGCCGCCGTAGGCGATCTCTTCTTTCGCGGTCCGGCACGCGCTACGCAACTCGCTGCGCTCCGCCCGCGTCCGAGTGGCGTCGCCCAGGACGGGATTGTCGGCGGTCAGCTGGTCGACGATGGACCGGTCGAGACGACGACCGCTCAGCACGGTCGAGTGCTCGGCGTCGCCGATGCGACCCTCGCGGGGATCGACGGTGTAGAGCGACATGCCGGTGTCGCCGCAGTCGACGACGACGGCAGACGAGAAACGGTCGATCTCCCCGGTGTCGGTCAGGTAGGCCAGCACGGCCTCGTCCTCGCCGGCGAGACGGACCTGACGCCGGGGTCCGCTGCCCCGTGAACGCAATTGCCGACGCTGGCTCCCCGTGCGTGCGGCGACCCCGATCGGGCCCACTCGCGTCCCGGTCTCGCGGGCGGCGGTGAGCATCACGTCGATCCCGGCGTTGACCCGGCCGGCGGAGTCGAGGCCGTCGGTGGGATCCACGTCGATCACGCGGGAATCGACCACACTGCGACCGAGATCGTCACGCGTCAAGAGGACGTAGTGAATCATGCCAGCCCCTGCTGACACGCCCATGGACGTCACTTCATTCACGGTGCCGTCGGTTGGTGATGCGGTGATACAAACTCCAGCGGTCGGTGTGTCTGCGCAGAGCAGCGGAAAATTGCCTGGTTGAGCGCATGACTGGTCCGCCAGGTCACGCTCAGGTCTCTATTGTAATCAATCCGTGCCCAAAGAGTCGATCGACGCCGCCAGCCACAGCATCACGCCGCCGACCGTGGCCATCGCCGTCACGTCGAACGATTTGCCCCTGACCTGCAACAGGCCTGCCTGCGACGACGGGATGAAGGCACGGAGTACGGCTCCGACGAGTAGAGCCGCCCCGAAGACGAAGGACCCACGCCGCCAGCGATCGAACATCACGAGCAGCGCAGCGGCCAACACACCCAGCATCACCAGCAGGTACGGGAGCTGGACGAGCACCGCCCGCAACCGGGAGGAGTCGGCGGCACGACGCCCCCGGTGTCCGGGACGGGCGTCCGCGGTGCCGGGCGACTCGGAGTGAGCGGACTCACTCTGGTGCTCCTCTCGGGTCACGCGTCGCTGCCACTCCCCGAGGCGAGCATCTGCTCAGCGCGTTCGACCACATTGACCAGCAGGAACGCCCGCGTCAGCGGACCCACACCACCGGGGTTCGGCGAGACGTGGCCCGCGACCTCCCAGACATCGGGATGAACGTCGCCGGCGAGACGACCCTCGTCAGTACGGCTGACGCCCACGTCGACCACCGCGGCGCCGGGCTTCACCATGTCCGCGGTGATGAGGTGCGGCACGCCTGCGGCGGCGATCACGATGTCGGCGCGCTCGATCTCCGACGCCAGGTCGGTGGTACCGGTATGGCACAGGGTGACCGTCGCGTTCTCGCTCCGGCGGGTCAGGAGCAGCCCGATGGGCCGGCCGATGGTGACCCCGCGCCCGACCACCGTGACCCGGGCGCCGGCCAGCGGGACGTCGTAGCGTCGCAGGAGGTGGATGACCCCGCGCGGGGTGCAGGGCAGCGTCGACTCCTTGCCCAGCACCAACCGCCCGAGGTTGATCGGGTGGAGTCCGTCGGCGTCTTTCAGCGGGTCGATCCGCTCGAGGGCGGCATTCTCGTCGAGATGCCTGGGCAGCGGCAACTGCACGATGTAGCCCGTGCAAGCCGGATCGGCGTTGAGCTCGTCGATCGCCGCGCTGAGCTGCTCGGTGGTGGCATCGGCCGGCAGGTCCTTGCGGATGGAGGCAACGCCGATCCGGGCGCAATCGGCGTGCTTTCCCTTGACATAGGAGTGCGAACCCGGATCGTCGCCGACCAGAACGGTACCCAGACCAGGCGTGATACCCGCCAGCCTGAGCTTCTCCACCCGCTCGGCCAGATCAGCGAAGATCTCGTCGCGCGTGGTCTTGCCATCGAGTCGTATCGCGGTCACGCCGACATTCTTCCACGGCGCTACTGTCGGAACGGTGACCGTGGTGCGCAGCGACGTCGACCTCGCCCGCGCGGCGATCGCACCCCACCTCCGTCGCACGCCGACACTGCGCACGACCATCGACACCGTCGACGGGCCGGTCGAGGTGGTTCTCAAACTCGAGTACACCCAGCTCGGCGGGTGCTTCAAACCGCGCGGCAGTCTGTGGGCCACGCTGCACGCCCGTGAGCAGGGGTTGCTGACCGACGCCGGCGTGCTCGTCGCCTCCGGCGGCAACGCCGCGATCGGCGCGACAGTCGCGGCGCGGATCGTCGGCGTGCCGGTCACCGTGGTGATCCCCGAGACCGCGCCGCCGGTCAAGATCGACGCGCTGCGCGCCGCGGGAGCGCGCGTCCACCTCATGGGACGGCGCTATTCCGAGGCCGCCGACGCCGCCGTCGCGCTGGCAGAGCAGACCGGAGCGCTCGCGCTGCACGCCTACGATCTCCCCGATGTCGTCGCCGGCGCCGGCACCATCGGTCTCGAGATGATCGACGACGTGCCCGGACCGCTCACCACGGTTGTCTGTGTCGGTGGTGGCGGCCTGCTGGCGGGCCTCACCGCCACACTGCGCCCGGGCGACCGCATCGTCGGCGTCGAACCACTCGGTGCGTCGTGTCTGCATCAGGCCCTCGCCGCGAGAGCTCCCGTACCCGTCGAACTCGAGAGCATCGCCGCGGACTCGCTCGGCGCCACCAGCGTCGGCGGGCTCTGTTGGAACGCCGTCGCCGGGAACCCGGCGGTCGGGAGCGTCCTGGTGACCGACGAACAGATCATCGCGGCGCGACGGATGCTCTGGGACACCCACCGCATCCTCGTCGAACACGGCACCGCCACCGCGGTCGCCGGTGTGGTCTCGGGAGCTGTTCGGCCGCAACCCGATTCGACGCTGTGCATCGTGCTTTGCGGGGCCAACACCGCGCTCGCCGTGTGACCGGCGCGATCGCGCGCATCTGCGAAGGTCGTCACCGACTACGCTGGCACCATCATGTTCCGAATCATGTTCTACCAGCCGTGCATCCCGCCGAACACCGGCAACGCGATCCGGCTGGCCGCCAACACGGGGTGCGAACTGCACCTCATCGAACCGCTGGGGTTCTCGATGTCCGACGCGCAGGTGAAGCGCGCGGGACTCGACTATCACGAGATGGCCAACGTCACCGTGCATCCGAACCTGGTGACCGCCTGGACGACGCTGAAGCCGGAACGGGTCTTCGCGTTCACCGCCCATGCCGAGCGCTATCACACCGACGTCGACTACCAGCCGGGCGACGTGTTGCTGTTCGGCCCCGAGCCGACCGGGTTACCGGCGGAGGTCCTCGACGAACCCGAGGTGACCGACCGGGTCCGCATCCCGATGCTCGCCGGACGTCGTTCCCACAACCTCGCCAACGCCGCGAGCATCGTCGTCTACGAGGCGTGGCGGCAGCACGGTTTCGCCGGCGCGGTCTGATCAGCCGACGCGGTAGCGCTTGGTGCGTGCCGTGGCACCGCCGATGAGCGCGATCTTGCTCTTCGGGACCCCGAGGTGGGCGGCGAGCAGTTCGGAGACGGCCTTGTTCGCCCGGCCCTCGGTGGCCGGCTCGCGGACGTAGACGGTGATCGCGCCGCCGGGACCCGTCTCGACCAACGGGCCCTTGCTGCTCTTCGGTTTGACGGTCACCACGACCTGTTGCGGCATGACTCTTCCTGTTCTTCGTGAACACCGATCCGTCTCGGACCTCCCGGCGCGTCCGCCGGAGGACTACTGCCAATCCCGGGATCTGCTCCCCACCCGAAGATCCATGCGCTGCAGTCGATCTGCGACGACGGTCACAGCGCCTTCGGCGTTCTGCACCCGGCCGCGGATCAGCAGAGCGGGTGCCGTCTGAGCGAGTACACGGTACCGCGCCCACAAACCGACCGAACACACCACGTTGACCATCCCGGTCTCGTCCTCGAGGTTGATGAAGGTCACCCCGGACGCGGTGGCGGGACGCTGCCGATGGGTCACCGCGCCACCGACCAACACGCGCGAACCGTCGGGCACCGACAGCAGGCGATCGGCGGCCAGCACACCCATCGCGTCGAGCCGGGGACGCAGGAACTGCGTCGGATACGACGTGGGGGTGATCCCGGTGGCCCAGGCGTCGGTGGCCGCCAGCTCGACGTCGGAGAGACCCGGAAGGGTGGGGGTCGCCTGCGCCGATTCCAGGGCCAGCTGATCGTCGCGCACCGTCGCGGCGGCCCCGGCCTCCCACAGGGCCTGACGCCGGCTGAGGCCGAACCCGTCGAAGGCGCCGGCACCGGCGAGCCCCTCGAGTTCCTTGGTCGTCAGCCGGGCGCGCCGGGAGAGATCGGTGATGTCGAGGTAGGGACCGTCGGACCGGCGGTCGACGATGCGCTGCGCCGCCTCCTCCCCGACCCCGCGTACACCGTCGAGACCCAACCGGACATCGAGACCCTCGTTCTCCAGAGTGGCGTGCGCGAGTGAGGCATTGATGTCGGGGCGATGGACCGCGACACCGTGCCGTCGGGCGTCGGCCACCAGGGTCTGCGGTGAGTAGAAACCCATCGGTTGCGCCCGTAGCAGCGCGGCGCAGAACGCCGCCGGGTGATGCAGCTTGAACCACGACGAGTAGAACACCAGGGACGCGAAGCTCTGCGAATGACTCTCCGGGAAGCCGAAATTGGCGAACGCGGCCATCTTCTCGAAGATGCGGTCGGCGGTGTCCCCGGTGATGCCGTGCAGGTTCTCCATGCCCTCGTAGAAACGTTGCCGCAGGCGTTCCATCTTCTCCGGCGACCGTTTGGAACCCATCGCCCGGCGCAACTGGTCGGCCTCGGAGGCGTCGAACCCGGCCACGTCGACGGCCAACTGCATCAGCTGCTCCTGGAACAGCGGCACCCCCAGGGTGCGTTCGAGCGCCCTGCTCATCGACGGATGCTCGACCGTCACCGGCTCTTCTCCGTTGCGCCGCTTGATGAACGGATGCACCGAGCCGCCCTGGATGGGGCCGGGCCGGATCAGGGCCACCTCGACGACGAGATCGTAGAAGCAGCGCGGTTTCAGCCGCGGGAGGGTGGCCATCTGCGCACGGGACTCCACTTGGAACACGCCGACCGAGTCGGCGCGACAGAGCATCTCGTACACGGCGGGTTCAGCGAGGTCGAGGGTGGCGAGGTCGACGTCGATCCCCTTGTGTTCGGCGACCAGGTCGATCGCATAGTGCAGGGCGGAGAGCATGCCGAGACCCAGCATGTCGAACTTGACCAGCCCGATGGCGGCGCAGTCGTCCTTGTCCCACTGCAGCACGCTGCGGTTCTCCATCCGCGCCCACTCCGTGGGGCAGACATCGGCGATCGGCCGGTCGCAGATCACCATGCCGCCGGAGTGGATACCCAGATGCCTTGGCATGCCGAGGATCTCGCCGGCGAGTTCGGCGACGTCGGCGGGCGCGGTGTCAGGCATCTTGGCCCAGGCGTCCTGCTGACCGGGCGCGTACCCGAGCGCCCGGGCCATGTCCCGGATCGCCGACTTCCCCCGGTAGGTGATGACGTTGGCGACCTGCGCGCTGCGCTCCCGGGTGTAGCGGCGGTAGACGTACTGGATGGCCTCCTCGCGTCGGTCGGATTCGATGTCGATGTCGATGTCGGGCGGGCCGTCGCGCTCGGGGGCCAGGAACCGTTCGAAGAGCAGCGTGTTGGCGACCGGGTCGACGTTGGTGATCCCGAGGGCGTAACAGACGGCCGAGTTGGCCGCACTCCCCCGGCCCTGGCACAGGATGTCGTTGGCCTTGCAGTAGTCGACGATGTCGGCGACCACCAGGAAGTAGCCGGGGAACGTGAGCGTCTCGATGATGGCGAGTTCGTGCTCGATCTGCCGGTAGGCCTGCGGATGTTCGGCGGGGGTGCCGTACCGGCGGCGTGCCCGGGTCATGGTGAGTTCGCGCAACCAACTCGCCTCGGTGTACCCGTCGGGGACGTCGAAGGGTGGCAACTGCGGTGCGATGAGGCCCAGGTGGAATGCGCAGTCCGCGGCGATGCCCACCGCGTTGTCGATGGCATCGGGATGTGCGGGCAGCAGCCGCGCCATCTCGTCGCCGCTGCGCAGATGTGATCCGGCAACGCCGGGCATCCACCCCGAGATGGTGTCGATGTCGGTGCGGGCCCGGACGGCGGCCATCGCCATCGCCAGCCGTCGGCGCCGGGGCGCGGCGAAGTGGGCGCCGGTGGTGGCCACGGTCGGCACGCCTGCCCCGGCGGCGAGGCCGGCGAGCACCGCGTTGCGTTCGTCGTCGTCGGCCATGCCCTGCGCGGTCAGCTCGACGACGATGTTGTCGTGGCCGTAGGTCTCGATCAGTTCTCGCAGCGCCTGCTCGGCGGCCGGGACGCCGCCGCGATCGAGTGCTCGTCGGAGGGCACCCTTCCGGCATCCGGTGAGGATGAGCCAGTGCCCGCCGCCGGCCGCGGCGAGGGCTTCGCGGTCGTAACGGAGCAGGCCCTTCTCCCCCGCGACCATGTGCGCGTCGGCGATGGTCCGTGACAGACGGCGGTAGCCCTCACCGTCCCGGGCGAGGACCAGCAGATGCTCGCCCGGTGGATCGTTCTGGCCTGTCCGCGCGATGTCGGGTTCCAGTGACAGCTCGGCACCGAAGACGGTCGGCATGCCGAACTCACGGGCCGCCTCGGCGAAGCGCACGATGCCGTAGAACCCGTCGTGATCGGTGACGGCCAGTGCGCGGAGTCCGAGCCGTTGCGCCTCCTCCACCAGCTCCTCCGGCATCGACGCACCATCGAGGAAGCTGTACGAACTGTGGGCGTGCAGTTCGGCGTAGGGCACCGCCGACGAGCCGCGCGCGATGTCCTCGGCCTGGTAGGCGCCGCGTTTGCGCGACCAGGCCGGACTGTCGCCGCCATCCCCGGGGAACGGCGCCCATTCGCTGAGGTCGGGACCGAACTCGGTGCCGGGCCGGTCGGCACTGCCGGGCGCTCGGCCGGCGAGCACCCGTTCCATCTCCGACCACGTCGGTGGTCCTTGATCCCAGCCCACCCGCCAAGCCTATCGAACACAAGTTCGATGCGACAGCGGGGAGGGGTCAGCTGTTGGCCCGGCCCCGCTCGACGATGCCGGACCGACGATCGGCCACCCGAGCGGGGTCGAAACCTGCCATCCACTCGACCGACGTGTCGTTCTCCACGTCGAGCGCCGGGCCGACGAGATGCTGCTCGGCACGCCGATACGAGTCGAGCATGGTCCGCACCGCGAGCTGGTCACTCCCGGCCATGGACACCGCGAGTTCCATCGCCGAGGCCATCAGCTGATCGTGGGCCACCACCTCGGTCACCAAACCGACCCGCAGCGCCGTCTGGGCATCGACGAACTCCCCGGACAGGCTCATGCGGCGCGCGAAACCCCGGCCGACCGCTGCCGGCAATCGAGACGTCAGACCCCAGCCCGGCAGCACCCCGACCCGCGAATGGGTGTCGACGAAGCGGGCCCGTTCGGACGCGATCAGGACATCGCACGCGAGGGCGAACTCCAGACCACCGGTGGCGGCGACACCGTTGACGGCGCCGATGATCGGCTTCGAGATGGGGCGCCACGGATGCCCGACAGGTACGTCCGCATGATCGAGCAGTCGAGCACTGTCGGTCGACGAGCCCAACTCGGCCAGGTCCAGGCCGGCGCAGAATGCCGAGCCCGCGCCGGTGAGGATGACGACGTCGACGTCATCGTCGTGATCCGCGTTCGCCAATTCGGAACGGAGAGCGACGATCAGGTCAAAGCTGAGCGCATTCCGGACCTACGGACGGTTGAGGACCAACGTCCGCACCCGCCCGGATTGCTCGATCCACAGAAGCGGTTCTCCCGACGTGGCCGTGTGGTCACTGGTCATGCGATGCCTTTCGGTGACGTCGGATCAACCCGCCGATTGCGGACGCTCGGCGAGCCCGAGCCGCAAGTGTTCGCTGTGGTAGACCGCCTCGTCGAGCAGCTGGGCGACATGGCTGTCATAGAGGCTGTAACTGATCGACCGACCCGACCGGGTGCCGGTGACCAGCCCGAGGTTGCGGAGCAACCGGAGCTGATGGGAGACCGCGGACTGCTCCATGCCGACGGCGTCGGCGAGATCGGTCACCGAGCGCGGTCCGGACCGCAACTCGGTGAGGATGAGCAGCCGGCTCGGGGTCGCCAGCGCCTGCAGGGTGGTGGCGACGTGCACGGCCGATTCCGGATCGAGCCGCGCAGCCGGCCGCATCCCCTCGTCGATGCCGTGTCCCATGCAGCGGATGCTACCGGCTGGACATTACATGAAAACCTCTTCATATGAACTGTTACTGTCTGAGAGGTGGATGTCGGCGAGTGGCTTCGACTCGGCGCCTCGCTCGCGCTCGGTGCCGGCTCAACCAGCAGGAGGACGGCTGTCGGCGAGTGGCGTCGGCTCGGTGCCGGCTCAACCAGCAGAAGGGCCGACGACAGACGGGAGACACGATGGGTACGGCGGAGACGACGGAACGAACGGCCCGCGACTCGACGCTTACGGGAGCAGACCGCGGGACCACCCCGCCGTCGATCTTCCGGACGGGACTTCGGCTACCCGAGGTGCGCTGGGCGGGCCTCGCGCTGGCGCTTTTTCTCGCGGGTTGGCTGCTCCAGATCAGCCAGGCGCCCGAATGGTCCTGGTGGACCGCGTATCTCGCGTGCTATCTGGCCGGCGGATGGGAACCGACCCGATCGGGCCTGCAGGAACTGCGGGAACGACGACTCGACGTCGATCTGCTGATGATCGTCGCCGCCGTCGCCGCCGCGTCGATCGGGCAGGTCTTCGACGGCGCGCTGCTGATCGTGATCTTCGCGACCTCGGGAGCTCTGGAGGTCGTCGTCACCCAGCGCACCGCCGATTCGGTGACCGCCCTGCTCGGACTGGCCCCCGAACGGGCCACCCTGTATGCGCCCGACGGCATGACACGCGAGATCGACTGCCGCGAACTCGAAGTCGGCCAGCGTATCCTCGTCCGTCCGGGCGAACGGGTGGGCGCGGACGGCGTCGTCGTCGACGGCCGCAGCGAGGTCGACCAGCAGGCCGTGACCGGCGAGTCGGTCCCGATCGTGCGGGCGGCGGGCGACGACGTGCTGTCCGGCACCGTCAACGGCACCGGCGCACTGATCGTCGAGGTCGCCCGTCCGGCGTCGGAGTCGGTCATCGCCCGCATCGCGACGCTCGTGGCCGAGGCATCCGAGACGAAGGCACCGACCCAGCTCTTCATCGAGAAGGTCGAGCAGACGTACTCCGTCATCGTCGTCGTCGCCACCCTGCTGGTGCTGGGCATCCCGGTGATGTTGTTCGGCAATACTTTCGACGAGGCGCTGCTTCGTGCCATCGTGTTCATGATCGTCGCCTCGCCCTGCGCCGTCGTCCTGTCGACGATGCCGCCGCTGCTCGCGTCGATCGCCAATGCCGGTCGGCACGGCGTCCTGGTCAAGTCCGCCGCGGTGATGGAGTCGGTGGGACGGACCTCGGTCGTCGCGTTCGACAAGACCGGCACCCTCACCGAGGGACGCCCGCAGGTCGTCGACGTGACGGCGTTCGACGGTCACGACCCGTCACAGGTGTTGGCGCTGGCCGCCGCGGTCGAGTACCCCAGCGAGCATCCCCTCGGTCGCGCGATCGTCACCGCCGCCGCCGACCGCGGACTGGACGTCGAATCGGTGGAGGGTTTCCGGGCGCTTCCCGGACGCGGGGTGACGGGGGCGGTCGGCGGGCGCCGCGTCACCGTCGAGCGCACCGTCGCCGGTTCGACCGGGACGGTGGTCGGCGTACTCGTCGACGGGCGGGAGATCGGCCGGATCGAACTCGTCGATCGCCTGCGGGACGACGCCGCCGAGGCGGTGCGGCTGATCGGCGACGTCACGTCGGGTTCGGTCCTGCTGCTGACCGGCGACCGGCCATCGGTCGCCGCGGACGTCGCCGACCGGACCGGAATCCGCGAGGTACACGCCGACCTGCTGCCGGAGGACAAGGTCCGGATCGTCGGCGAGATCGAGGGACACGTGCTCGTGGTCGGCGACGGCATCAACGACGCACCGGCACTCATGGCGGCCGGGACCGGCATCGCGATGGGTCGTCGCGGTGCGGACCTCGCGGTCCAGACCGCCGACGCGATCATCGTGCGTGACGACCTCACCGCGGTCCCCGCGCTGATACGGCTGTCCCGCCTCGCCCGCCGTTACGTCATCGCCAATCTGTGCATCGCCGCCACCGTGATCCTCACCCTCGTGACCTGGGATCTCGTCGGCACCCTGCCGCTCCCGTTGGCCGTGGCCGGGCACGAGGGTTCGACCGTGCTCGTCGCGCTCAACGGCGCCCGCCTGTTGCGGAAGTCGGCCTGGTCAGGCCCTCGGGGCGCACAATCGAAGACTTGAGGCGCACGGTCGACGCATTCGGGCGCGCGACGCCGCGCGCGTAGTCGTTGCCATCACCGCAAGTTAGTGTCACCCTGAGTACCAGACAGATCCGCGGCCCGCGGGCCGTGGACAGCCAGCGGGCCGTCGGCCCGCCCATCTGATGGGATCTCTTCCATGACGAGCTACTTCATCACCGGGGGCAGCGGGTTCATCGGGCGACGCGTACTCGAACGTCTCCTGACCGTCGCTCCCGACGCCACCATCCACGCACTGGTACGCGAGACCTCGCGCGCGGCGTTCCTCACCATGCTCGACGACCTCGACGCGGGCGACCGCGTGACACCCGTGGTCGGCGACCTGACCGCACCCGGACTCGGTATCGCACCGGACACCGTCCCCGCGATCGATCACGTCATCCACCTCGCGGCGATCTACGACATGGCCGCCGATGCGGAGTCACAGCGCGCCGCCAACGTCGTCGGGACCTCGCGCGCCGCCGACTTCGCGATCGCGCACGATGCGCTGTTCCACCACGTCTCCTCGATCGCCGTGGCCGGTGACCACCGCGGGCGGTTCACCGAGATGGACTTCGAAGTCGGACAGGGCTTTCCGACTGCCTACCATCGCACCAAGTTCGAGGCCGAACGTGTCGTGCGCGAACGCGAGGGACTCCGCTGGCGCGTCTACCGGCCGTCGATCGTGGTCGGCGACTCGCGCACCGGCGAGATGGACAAGATCGACGGTCCCTACTACTTCTTCGGCCACCTCGCGACGCTCGGCCGACTGCCCTCGATGCTGCGACTGCCGATGCCCGATCTCGGGACGCTCAACATCGTGCCGGTCGATTACGTCGCCGCCGCGATGGTCGCCCTCCTCGGCGTGAACCCCACGCGCAGCGGACTGGTGTTCCATCTCAGCGACCCGAAGTCGCTCACCACCACCGAGATGTACAACGCGCTGGCACCGGCGTTCAAGGCGCCGAAGGGGTTCGACGCCATCCCACGGGCTGCGGTGGAACCCGTGATGACGTTGTCCGGCATGGGGATCGCGCGCGTCGGACGCAACCTCGTAGCCGCCCAGCAGGGGATCCCCGGGGCAGTACTCGACGCGGTGACGCTGCCGGTCGACTTCCGCGCCGACACCACCGTGGCGGTCCTGGGTGACCTCGGCATCACCGTGCCCGACTTCGCCGACTACGCCCCGCGCCTGTGGACCTACTGGTCACGACACCTCGACCGGTCACGCAACCGGCGCACCGATCCGCGCGGGCCGCTCGTCGGCAAGAACGTTCTCATCACCGGCGGGTCGAGCGGGATCGGCAAGGCCACCGCACGGATGTGCGTCGCACGCGGGGCCAACGTCCTCATCGTCGCCCGCAACGCCGACGAACTGGAATCGGCGACCGAGGAATTGAACTCGACGACGAGCAAGAAGGGCATCCCGCCCGGTCAGGTGACCGCATACCAGTGCGACATCACCGACGAGGAATCGGTCAATGCGCTCGTCAAGACCGTGCTCGCCGCGCACGGTCACGTGGACGTCCTGGTCAACAATGCCGGCCGGTCGATCCGTCGTGCCACGATCAACTCGGTGGATCGGTCTCACGACTACCACCGGGTGATGGCGGTCAACTACTTCGGCGCGGTGAACCTCGTCCTCGGACTGCTGCCGCACATGATCGCCCGGCAGGCGGGTCATGTGGTAAACGTGACCTCGATCGCGGTGCAGTCGCGTGGCCCGCGGTTCGGTGCCTACGCGGCGTCAAAAGCCGCTCTGGAGGCCTTCAGCGACGTCACCGGCACCGAAACGGTGTCCGACCACGTGACCTTCTCCAATGTCCGTCTCCCCCTCGTGAAGACGCGGATGATCGCGCCCACCGAGGCCTACGACAACCAGCCCGGGACCTGGAACGTCGACCGGGCCGCGGCGCGCGTGCTGCACGCGATCATCGATCGACCCAAGCGCGTCGACTCGCTGGTCGGGCTCGTCGCCGAGATCGGGCACCGCGTCACCCCCGGACTGACCACCCGCATCCTGCACCAGGAGTACCTGGTCTTCGGCGAATCGGCGGCGGCGCTGGGCCGTTCGGATCGTGACGCCGGCGGGCGGGACGCGTGATCGACACCCCGTATCTCGAGGTCGACGTCGACCGCATGACGCGCAACCTCGCGGTGCTCGCCGACCGCGCGCGATCGGCGGGCGTCGAGTTCCGGCCGCATGCGAAGACCCACAAATGCGCCGAGATCGCGCGGATGCAGATCGATTCCGGTGCCACGGGGCTGGCGGTGGCCACCATCGGCGAGGCCGAGGCCTTCGCCGACGCCGCCGACATCACCTCGTGCACCGACATCTTCATCGCCTATCCCATCTGGCCGACCCCGGCGAAAGCCGCCCGGTTACGCGCCCTCGCAGACCGGGTGTCGCTACGGGTGGGTGTCGACTCGGCGGAGGGCGCACGGCATCTCGGGGCGCTGCTCGGCGGGCAGCGGGTCGAGGCACTCGTCGAGGTCGACTCCGGGCAACACCGCACCGGGACCGCACCCGGGGACGCCGGAGGCGTCGCGGCGGCGGGCGTGTCAGCGGGGCTCGACGTCGTCGGCGTCTTCACCTTCCCCGGCCACGGCTACGGCGTCGGCGACACCCGCCGGCGGGCCGCGGAACAGGAGGTGGCGGCACTGCGTACGGCGGCGGAGAGTCTCCGAGCGCAGGGCATCGATCCGCGGGTGCGCAGCGGCGGATCCACACCCACCGTCGAATTCGTCGGCGACCCCACGTATGCGGGCGTGCTCACCGAGATCCGTCCGGGCGTGTATCCCCTCAACGACGCCCAGCAGGTCGAGATCGGCACCTGCGGATTCGACGACGTCGCGTTGACCGCGGTGGCGACCGTGGTGCGGAGCGAACCCGGACGGATCGTCGTCGACGCGGGCAGCAAGATCCTCGGCGCCGACCGAGCCGCCTGGGCGACCGGCCACGGACGCCTCCTCGATCACCCCGACGCCCGCGTCGTGCAGTTGTCCGAACATCACGCGGTGGTGGAGTTCCCGGCGGAATCGACGTCAGCCCCCCGGTTGGGCGACGTGATCCGGGTGGTGCCGAACCACGTCTGCACTGCGGTCAATCTCGTCGACGAACTGGTGGCGATCGACGGCTCGGACAGCCGGTGGCCGGTCATCGCGCGGGGGCACAACAGTTGAGTCAGATCGGTCGGATGCCTTCACGGACCAGGAATTTGCGTGCCCGTCCGAACTTGCGGTCGGTGGAGAACGCATACCACTGCTGACTCACACCCGCTTCGTGGACGACGTCCCGGAACCTGCGGAACGCACCTCGTCCCTCGATCGCGCGCTCCAGACGGTTTCGCAGGTCGGGATCGGTGGTGCGCGTGGCGAAATCGGCCATGTCCCGCCAGCTGTCGCGCGAACCGATGCAGTCGAAGCGCAGCCAGCGGTCCGGGTCCTCCTCGACGTCGATCTCCTCATCGAGCACGCCCGGGTCGAGCATCTCGTCGTTGTACACGAAGCCGGTGCTCAGGTCGATGAGTCCGCCGGTGGACCGGTTCGGATCACCCTCCATCTCGTCGCTGAGCATCTCGAGATCCACCGCGATCGGCCGTCCCGGCGCGGGTTCCCCGCGCAGGCTCGCGAGCAGTTCCTCGGCGAGTTCGGCGTCGCCGGCCTCTCCCCGTCGTTTGAGTTGTTCGACGATCGACACAGCCACCGGTTCGGCTCGCTCGCGGCGCTTCTGCAGTGCCATCGGTACCCCGGGGCCGACCTGCTGGAGTGCGTCGTGCAGATCGCATCCGATGACGGCATCCAGGAAACGATCGGCATCCGACGACGCGATCGACCCGCGTACCTCGCCCAGATCGAGTTCGCGTATCTCCTTCTGCGCGGGCCACTGGCCGACGAGCATCGGATGAGGAACGGTGGGGCGTGGTGGCGTCTCGTCGTCCCCATCGGCCGTCCGTCGACCGTACTGATCCGGGATGTCGCCCCAACCGAAGTACGCCAGCGGCGCTGTCGGCTTGATGCCCAACACGTCCACCGGGTCGACCTTCAGATCTCCCACGACGCACCGATGGGTCCACTCGTCGCCTAGATCGAAGGTGTACTGGAACTCGGAACCGGTCGCTGCGAACGCGGCGACCTTGGCCGTGGCGATGTCCACGGGCTCGGAGATCGGGCCGCCGATACCACCGGCCAGGTCGGCACCGAGCGCGGCGTCGGCGACCACCCTGCCGTCGTCCAGGGTGAAAAGTGACAGATGGGAACGATCCCATCGAGCGAACGCGTCATCGATGGCGGTCGCCAGATCCTTGAACGTGTGCGCCGGTCCGACCGCGAAAACCCTTCCGGGCCAGGGCCACAACTCAACGCCGCGACCACCGAGCAGTTCCACTGTCACCGACAACCAGGTACGTGCCATGCGTCGAGAGTGGCATCTCAGAGGCGAACGCGCACGCTTTCGGTCGCGGCGTTTCTTCTCGAAGCCACTCCGCGGGACGCAGTCACTCGTAGACACCTTCGACGATCCACTCCCCGGCGCGGTAACACAGCAGCAGGGCGCGCGAATCGTCGAGCAGCACCTGCGCCCGCGCGGTCAGTCCGGTCTCGGCGGCTCCGGTCGGCACCGAGGCCCCGGCGGGCCGGTCGGCGCCTCCGACCGGCCAGGGCCCGGCCCACCAGCACAGGCCCCAACTCGACCGGCGCGCCCGGGACGAGGCCAGCGCGACGGTCACCGGTTCGGCGGTGAAGGCCCCGCGATCGGTCACCTTCACCGGTTGCCCCACGGCGTCGAGCACGTGGATCGCGGTCTCCACCAGCACCGTCGGGCTGGGTTGTGGCAGGCGTCCGGGCCATGGCGCCGACGGATCCCGGCGCGGAGCCGGCTCGTCGCCCAGTGAGACCATGGTGATCCGTTCGGCGGGTCCACGACCACCGCTCAGCACGGGAATACGGACCGCATCCCCGCCCAGCAGCCCCTGTATCCGCACCAGCGAACGCCGGGCGCGCTCCTCCACATCCGGTTCACCGGCCAGCCCGCCACGGGAGAGATCGTCGGTGAGCTGATAGTGCAGGGCCCCGGCCTCGACGACCTCGACCGGTTCGAGCCGCAGCCGGACGATCGGCGAGTCGGGTCGGGCACTGCTCCTCGCTGCGCGCGGCTCGACCCGCGGGGAGGTGGGCCGCGCCGCGCCGGTCAGCCACCCCTCGAGTTGCCATCGGACACGATCCGCGGTCGTCTCCGGCGTCAGCGGTTGGGCACATCGCCAGGTTCGCGAATGCTGTTGTCCGCGTTCGGTGGTCGCGATGATGGTGAGTCGCGTGCAGGCCACCGCGGCATCACGCAGGCGTCGGTGCAGCACGTCGGCGAGGGTGCGACCGATGAACGCCGCGACGTCGATGCGGTCGACCGGCGGGTCGCAGGTGTGGTCGACGTCGAGTTCGGCCGGCACACCACGTGACGACGGGACACGCCCCGGCAGCGCATTGGCCAGCCGGTGCGCGACGACCGCATCCCGGGCGAACCGGGTGGCGACGTCGGTGACGGACATGTCGGCGAAGGCGCCGATCGTGCCGATCCCCAACCGGCGCAGCAACTCCACGAGATCGGCACGGGACGGATCGCTCATGCTGGGTTCGACGGCGAGGTCGGCGACGGGGCGGCCGGCGAGGTACTCCCGGTCACCCCCGGGCTCCACCTGATGCCCGTGCCGGGCGGCGAGGACGGCGGTGAAGATCTCGTCGGCGATGCCGACCTGCGACTCGATGCCGCACGCCGACACCACGTCGACGAGCTCCTCCGCGAGGGCCTCCATCCCGCCGAAGTAGCGGGCGGCACGGTCGCCGGCGATCACCAGGAGACCCGGCCGGAGCACTTCGAGGGCGGGGATCACCTCGGCGACCGCGGCGACCACCGGTTCGAACAGCCGTCCGTCCCGGTTCTCGTCGGCGGCGACCACGGTCATCTCCGTGCACGCCGCCTGCGCCTGTCGCTTCCGCATTCCCCGCCGCACACCGGCGGCCCGTGCCGAGGCCGAACAGGCCACCACCCGATTCGCCGACAGCACCGCGACCGGATGCAGCGGGGGCAGATCCGCCTCGGCCGCCGCGGCCATCGCCGGCCAGTCCGGGCACCAGAGCGCGAGGATACGCCGGGACCCCTGCTCTCCGGAGGGCATCAGTTCGCCACCGCGAGCACCGGGGAGACGGTCGCCGCCGCGACCATCTCGACCGTGCGATCGGCACCGTGGCCCGTCGCCCGGAGTTCGACCTCGGTGCTCTCGGATCGCCGGCCGCGGCCCGACACCGTGACCTGCAGCCGCATCCCGCCGATGCGGCCGTAGCCGCTGCGTGCGGAGTCGAGACCGGCCGCGCGGGAGGCGGGAGCAGACCGGCCGGGCAGGACCGGACTGTGCCGGTAGGTGAGGACACGGGCCTCGAGGGCCAGTTGCGCACCCGGCCATGCACCACCGGTCACCAGCAGCACCGACGACTGCTTGCGCACGCGGCCCATGACCACCCGGGCACGCGAGGGGGCCACCATCTCGTTCCGCGGGCGAGCACCCTCGCCACCGCTCCCCAGGTCCAGGATCACCAGGTCCATACCGTCGAGCAGCACCGCTGCCACCTCGACCGGGTCGGGACCGGGATCGGGGATGGTGGCGATGCGGGACAGGTCGGCGCCCATCTCCGCCGCGGGCAGCAGACTCAACCGGGGCAACCCGACGATCCCCACCTGTCCACCCGCACGGGTCACCGAAGCGATCATCGCGATCAGCACCGAACGGGCGCCGTCGAGCCGGGCCACCGACCCTCGCGGAATACCGTTGTGCGGCAAGATGTCCGACAACGATTCCGGCACGGGAAGGACACCCACCGACCGGTCTCGGACCTCGACCACCCGCTGGTCGGGCCGACCGGACATGGCCGCCATCCGCCGGCGCAGACCCGCCAGCTCGTCGGCCCGGCCACCGGCCGCCGTATCGGTCACGGCATCGGTCACGGCCACACCAGCAGAGACATCCATTCCGGCACCCTCCAGTCGACATGAGTAGTTCTCGAGCGAGCCGGGAAGGTGCGCGCCATCAGGGTTCTCGACACAGTTCCCGAACGATCCCGAGGAGGCCCCTCGTCCGCCGATCATTCGAACACTGTTTCGATTGTTCGAGAGTAGAACCAACCACCGACAAGCGTCAACCGAAGCCGAAAGCCGTTGCGCAGCACAGGATGTTTGCATCCACGCCGAAAACAGCCCAGCTCAGGGGCGCGGTCAGGACGGCACGGGTCAGAACAGGGTGAGGGCGTGCTGCAGCTCGGGCGCGGCCACCGTCGCCGGCGAGTCGGGACCCGATTGCCGGAGACCGCCGGAACCGGCCAGGCCATGCCGGTGCACGAGCGGCTTCATCCGGTCACGCAGCCACGAGGAGTACTCCGGGGTGACATAGGCGCCACGCCCGTAGAGCCCCCGGTACCGGCGGATGAGCGCCGGATGCTCCTCCGCCAGCCACTCGAGGAACCACGGCTTGGTCGAGGATCGCAGATGCATCGGGAACGCGGTCACACCAGACGCGCCCGCCTCGGCGAGTGCCTCGAGCAACGAGTCGAGATGCGCGGTCGAATCCGTGAGGTACGGGATGACGGGGGCCACCATCACATGCGGCGCGATGCCGGCATCGGCGAGATCGCGGATCACCGACAGCCGCGCCTGGGGCGACGGCGTCCCCGGTTCGATCTTCTTCTGCAGGTCCTGATCGAGGATCGCCAGCGAGATCCCGACGCTGACCGAGACCTCCCCCGCAGCCTGACGCAACAGCGGAAGATCCCGACGGATCAAGGTGCCCTTGGTCAGGATGGAGAACGGCGTCCGGGACTCGGCGAGCGCGGAGATCACGCCCGGCATGAGTCGGTACCGCCCCTCGGCACGCTGATACGGGTCCGTGTTGGTGCCCAGCGCCACCGTCTCCCGGGTCCACGACCGGCGTTTGAGTTCCTTGCGCAACACCGCCGCGACGTTGAGCTTCACCACGACCTGGGTGTCGAAATCGGTGCCCGCGTCGAGGTCGAGATACTCGTGCGTCGGACGGGCGAAACAGTAGCGGCAGGCATGCGTGCACCCGCGAAAGGTGTTGACCGTGAACTGGAACGGGAGCTGCGAGGCCTCCGGCACGCGGTTGAGCGCACTCTTGGCCAGCACCTCGTGGAATGTGACACCCTCGAAATCGGGCGTACGCACCGACCGCACCAGACCCGAGCGGCTCAGCCCCGGGAGCGACCCGTCGTCGACCTCGACCGCCTGATCCGACCATCGCATGATGGGAGTCGAACATACGTACGAGATGGCTGTCAAGTGCGGTGCCCGCGGCGTCGACCTCGCCGCTATCATCTCCGTATGTCGACGACCGCCGGAACCCACCATGCGCCGGGTCCCCAGTACCTGGTGGCCGGCCGGTACCGTCTGAAGTCGCGCATCGGCGGCGGCGGCATGGGAACCGTGTGGCTCGCCCGCGACCAGCTCCTCGACCGTGACGTCGCCGTCAAGCAGGTCGTCTCCACCGAGGGCCTCACCGAGGACTCCGCCGACAACGTGCGCAAGCGGGCCATGCGGGAGGGGCGGATCGCCGCGAAGCTCTCCCACCGCAATGCGATCGCCATGCACGACGTCGCCCTCGACCGGGGTGAGCCCTGGCTGGTCATGGAATACCTACCCTCCCGCAGTGTGGCCCAGATCTTGCACACCACAAAGACTCTCGCGCCCGCCGAGGCCGCCCAGATCGGCGCCCAGGTGGCCGATGCGATGGTCGAGGCCCACGCCGCGGGGATCGTGCACCGCGACATCAAGCCCGGCAACATCCTCATCGCCGAGGGCGGACGGCAGACCGGCCTGGTCAAGATCACCGACTTCGGGATCTCGCGGGCGAAGGACGATGTCACTCTCACCCAGACCGGCGTGATCACCGGAACGCCTGCGTATTTCGCTCCCGAGGTCGCGCGCGGCGCCGATCCGCAGGAGGCCTCGGACGTCTACTCGCTGGGCGCGACCGTCTACACGATGGTGGAGGGTCAGCCGCCCTTCGGTGTCGACGACAACTCGATCGCGCTGCTACACAAGGTCGCACGCGCACGCATCAATCCCATGCAGAATGCCGCCGAGCTCGAGCCGATCCTGCTGCGCCTCCTGGAACCGAGCCCGACCAAACGCCCGACGATGAGTCAGGCACGAGACATGCTCACCTCGTTCGCGGCCGGTTCCCGAGGCACCCGCGACCAGGTCCTGACCGGCCTCATCACCCGGCCCGGAGCGGGCACGCCGACCTGGTCACAGCGCGGCGGCCGGTCGTCGACGACCGGTTCGCATCGTCCGGCCGGTGCCACCCTGCCCCCCTACGCCCCGACGATGTCCGCCGATCGCGGCTCCCGCGACCTTCCGGACACACGTCGCGGCATGTCCCCGACCCTGATGTCGACGCCGCAACCACATTCGTCGACGCCGAGACCGCCTGCCTCCCAGCAGTACTCGTCCGAATCCCGGCAACCGAACCCCGGTCCGCCGGCGCCGGGCACGTCGAGCACGGCACTGGCGGTGTCGATCTTCGTGTTCTTCGCCGTGCTCGCGGTCGTCGTCGTACTCGCGATCGCGCTGTTGCGCTGAGCCGGCGCCGCTGCGGTCAGCCGATGTGACGGGTGGCCGCCCATCGGGTGAGGGCATTGCGGTTGGACTGCTGGGTCTTCCGCAAAACGTTCGACGCATGTGTCTCGACCGTCTTGATCGAGATGAACAGCTCCTCGGCGATCTCCCGATAGGTGTACCCGCGCGCGAGCAGGCGCAACACCTCCAGTTCGCGCCTGGTCAGCGAGTCGAGTTCGGGGTCGAGCGGCGGTTCGGGTGCCGAGGATTTTCCGGTGAACGAGTCGAGGACGAAACCCGCGAGACGTGGGCTGAACACCGCGTCGCCGTCGGCGACCCGGCGGACCGCGTCGGCGAGTTCCGGGCCCGCGATCGTCTTGGTCACGTAACCGCGGGCACCGGCCCGGATGGTCGCGATGACATCCTCGGCCGCGTCCGACACACTCAGGGCCAGGAAGACCGGCGGTGTCGAACCCGTTGCATTCGAACCCGTTCCGTTCGATCCGAGTCGATCGAGCACCCCGCGCAGGACCGCCACCCCGCCGCCGGCCGGCATGTGCACGTCGAGCAGGACCACATCGGGAGCCGCCGCCACGATCCCGTCGATTGCCTCGGGTACGGTGCCCGCCTCGCCGACGACGCGCAGGCCCGGCTCGTCGGCCAGTTCGGCACGGACCCCGGAGCGGAAGACCGCATGGTCGTCGACGAGATAGACGGTCACCGGACCGGGGCCGGTCGGGTCGGAACTCGGGGAACTCGGCGTCATCGTGCCTTCCTGTTGTCGGTCGGGGCGACCGCGTCGACGGTCACCTCGGCAGAGCGTCGGGTGTCGTCCGCTCTCTCGTCGATCGATCCCGATCCCCCGTCACCACGCGGCATCATCAGACCCACGTTCGTCCCGCGCCCGGGGGTCGACGTGATCCGCACGCGGCCGCCCATCCTCTCCACACGTGCGCGGATCGACCGGGAGATGCCCTGGCGGTCGTCGTCGACGGCGTCGGGGTCGAAACCGATTCCCCGGTCACGGACATACACCTCGACCTCGTCGTCGGTGATCTCGCCGTACACGTCCACGGTGCGTTCACCGGAGTGCTTGGCGGCGTTGACCAGCGCCTCGCGGGTGGCCCCCACGAGAGCCGACCAGCGTTTGGCGTCCCGGGTGTTGTCCGGACGCAGATCGCCGACGGTGATGATCTCCACCTCGATACCGTAGGCGTCCTCGACCTCGGCGCCGACACTCCGGAGTGCGGCCGCGAGCGAGCCGCGTTCGGTGGCCGGGTCGCCGAACAGCCAGGCCCGCAGCTCGCGTTCCTGACTCCGGGCCAGGCGTGCCACCTCCTCGGGGCGGCCCGCCTTCTTCTGGATCAGGGCCAGGGTCTGCAGGACCGAGTCGTGCAGATGCGAGGCGATCTCCTCGCGCTCGGCGTTGCGAATGCGGGCCGAGCGCTCCTCGTTGATGGTGCGCAGCATCCGCATCCACAGGGGCACGGTCAACAGGACGACGCCGATCAGGGTCGCCCCGACCGCGAGGATCGTGGAATTGAGACCGCCGAAGCTGCGATCCCCGGCCACCACCACGACCACGAGGCCGCCGACAACGAGCGCGACGCCGCCGATCAACCGCGTCCAAGTGCGCAGTGGGGTGCGGGGTGCGCGCGGGGATGTATCGAATTCGCGCCACACGAGGGCGGCGCCCAACGCGATGAAGACGAACGGGATGAGGTACTCCGCCGGGGTCCCCGACGCCGCGAATCCGACCACGCCCATGGCCACCAGCCCGACCATCGCCAGACCGAGGGATTGACGACGCTCTCCCGGTGCCGGTGACGCGGTGTCGTCGCCCTGCGGGCAGAAGAACCACAGCAGCCCGTAGGCGGCGACCCCGGCGCCGGCCAGCGCGGCCAGGACCACGAAGACGATCCGCACGCGGAAGACCTCGACCCCGAGATGATCGGCCAATCCGCCGGCGACACCGGCGACGACGCGGCCGCCGTCGCGGCGCACCAGTTTCGGGACCGGCTCGACCTCCATTCGACTCACTCCTCGATCGTCCCATGCGATCGGCTTCGCGACATCGGGGTCAACCCCGGTTCATGCGCCGCGATCTCAGGGTGTGTCCGCTCCGCCGCCCCCGGGCCTGGCGGATTCTCCGGGGGACAATTCAGGGGATCACCCGATGTGTCCGGGGCCGGACGGGCGGCACGATGATCGTCATGGACACCAAGGAGTTCCAGCAGCAGATCCAGGGCCTGTGGGCGACCCGTCCGTATCGGCCCGACGATCGGACGATTGCCGGCGTGTGCACCGGCATCGCCGCCCGGTATCGCGTCGACCCGACTCTGGTGAAGGTCGCGTTCGTGGTGGCCGCCTTCTTCGGCGGCAGCGGACTCATCCTCTATCTCGCGGCCTGGGTCGCGTTCCCGGGCGCCGGACGCGCCCGCGCCGATGCGCTCCGTGTCGATTCCCCCCGGGCCGGTCACACCGCGTCGCACAACTCGATGCACGGCCTGGGGAATCCGCAGGTGATCCTGCTGGTCGTGCTCGCGATCGTCATCGTCACCTCATTCGGCCCCAATCGCACCTGGGGCTCGGGCGGGCTCGTCGGCGCGATCCTGATGCTCGGCGGCTGGTACCTGCTGTACCTGCGGACCCCGACTCCACCGGCCGGTACCAGCATCGACACCGCGGCGGTCACCGACATCGTCGTCCCGCCACCGGCGGCCGGGCAGTTCGAACGGTGGGTGCCGCGCGCGATGAGCCACCCGGCCCCCGGCGCGGTCACCCCCACGGACGGCCCCCAGACCCCAGGAGTATCCATGACCAAAGCACCGGGCACGTCCGCGATCGGCGGGAATCCGGCCACCGAACACCCGGCCACCCCGGTGCCGGAAGTCGAACTGTCGAAGAACGAACCACTCGAGGCGAGTCCACCCGCGTGGGATCCGTTGGGAGCGGCGCGGTTCGCCTGGGATCTGCCCGAGCCGACCCGCCCGGCCGAACCGGCCGTCCGTCGGCACCGACGCTCACCGCTGACCCTGATCGTGGTCGGTCTGGCGACCATCGTGGGTGCGATCGGTGCGGGCCTGCACCAGATGGGTGTCGAGTGGTTCACCGTCCCCCACATCCTGTCGCTCTCCCTCGCCGTGATCGGAGCCGGACTCCTCGTCGCGGCCGTCGTCAAGCGTCGCACCGGCGAGCACAGCACGGGCCTGGCGCCCATCGCGGTCTCTCTCGGTGCCGCGGTCATCGTCACCACCGTGATCTCCGGGGTCAACGGCCTGTCCGGCCCGCTGCCGCCCGGCGGGGTCGGTGACCGCGAGTGGAAGCCGTTGACCGAGAACGACATCCAGGCCGAGTACTCACTCGGCATCGGCGAGATGGCCCTGGACCTGCGCGCGGTCGAACTCACCGCCGACCGGACCGTACGACTCGAGAGCGGGGTCGGCAAGATCACGGTCCACGTGCCGGAGACGATGAACGTGCGTGCCGACTGCCAGACCGGTGTCGGCGACTACAACTGCCCCACCGGGCTCGACGGCGGACGTGACGGCACCGATGGCCCGGTCCTGCAGATCGAGGCCCGCACCGGATTGGGAGAGGTAGAGGTCCTGCGATGAGCACTGAGATGAACGCTTCCGGCACCGATGACGACCGAGGTTGTGGCGCCACCCATCGCGCTCCCGGTCTGGGGCTGCTCGGACTCGCCGCCCTTGCCGTGGCCGGGTGGGGGCTCGCCGACGGGCCGGCGCTTCCCGACGCCGCCGACCTCGGATGGGTCGTCGTCGGGATCGGGCTGCTGGTCGGACTCGTGCTGATCGTGTCCGGCACGCGTTCCCGGCGCTGAGACCCGGCACGCGCAGACGAGAGCGGCCGGTGGCAGACGCCACCGGCCGCTCTCGTCAGCTCATTCCCACTCGATGGTGCCCGGCGGCTTGCTCGTCACGTCGAGCACCACCCGGTTGACCTCGGCGACCTCGTTGGTGATGCGGGTGGAGATGATCTCGAGGACCTCGTAGGGCACACGCGTCCAGTCCGCGGTCATCGCGTCCTCGCTCGACACCGGGCGCAGCACGATCGGGTGGCCGTAGGTGCGGCCGTCTCCCTGCACGCCCACACTGCGCACGTCGGCCAGCAACACGACCGGACACTGCCAGATCTGCGAGTCGAGGCCGGCGGCGGTCAGTTCCTCGCGCGCGATCAGGTCGGCCTTGCGCAGCGTCTCCAGTCGGTCGCCGGTCACCTCGCCGACGATGCGGATCGCCAGGCCGGGCCCGGGGAACGGCTGGCGGGCGACGATCTCCTCGGGCAGCCCCAGTTCGCGGCCGACCGCACGCACCTCGTCCTTGAACAGCAGACGCAGCGGTTCCACGAGACTGAACTCGAGGTCGTCGGGCAGACCGCCGACGTTGTGATGACTTTTGATGTTCGCGGTGCCGCTGCCGCCGCCGGACTCGACGACGTCGGGGTACAACGTGCCCTGGACGAGGAAGTCGACCTTCTCCCCCGCCTCGGCCTCCTCGCCGAGGACCTCGCTGACCGCACCCTCGAACGACCGGATGAACTCGCGGCCGATGATCTTGCGCTTGGTCTCGGGGTCGCTGACGCCGGACAGCTCACGCAAGAAGGTGTCGGCGGCGTCGACCGTCACCAGCTTCGCCCCGGTCGCCCCGACGAAATCGTGCTGTACCTGTTCGCGTTCTCCGGCGCGCAGAAGACCGTGGTCGACGAAGACACAGGTCAGACGATCGCCGATGGCGCGCTGCACCAGCGCGGCGGCCACCGCGGAATCCACGCCGCCGGAGAGCCCGCAGATGGCCCGCCCGTCACCGATCTGGTCGGCGACCGCGTCGATCAGCGCGTCGGCGATGTTGGCCGCCGTCCAGGTGGCCTCGAGACCGGCGATCTCGTACAGGAAACGGGTGAGGATCTGCTGGCCGTGCGGTGTGTGCAGCACCTCGGGGTGGTACTGCACACCGGCCATCCGGCGCTTCAGGTTCTCGAAGGATGCGACCGGCGCGCCGGGCGTCGACCCGGTGACGGTGAACCCCTCCGGCGGGGACTGGACGGCGTCGTTGTGGCTCATCCAGACCGGCTGGGTGTCCGAGAGACCTTGGTGGAGAACGCCTTCGCCGTTGGTCGTGAACGTCGTCCGGCCGAACTCGCGCCCGCCGGTGTTGGCCACCTCGCCGCCCAGCTTGTCCGCCATCGCCTGGAAGCCGTAGCAGATGCCGAAGACCGGGACGTCGAGGTCGAAGAGGGCGGGATCGAGGTCCGGCGCGTCCTCCGCGTACACCGACGACGGTCCGCCCGACAGGATGATCGCGACCGGATCCTTCTCCTGGATCTCCGCGATCGGCGCCTCGTGCGAGATCACCTCCGAGTAGATCCGCGCTTCCCGCACCCGACGCGCGATCAGCTGCGCGTACTGCGCGCCGAAGTCGACGACGAGCACCGGCCGCGGGCCCTCGAGGAAATCCTCGGGAGAGGACGAGTTCGCAGAAGAAGTGTCTGTCACCGGGCCGAGTCTAGTGGGCGGACCGGCGTCGATACCTGGTCACCCCGCCCGGTGGGTGCGGCTGCGCCGCCGCCGCGTGAAATACTCCGGAATCGACATGACTGCATCGCCGAAATCCCCCAACCGCTGGTCGCTGAGCATCGGCGACCTCACCCAGGCCGCCGTGTTCGCCGCGCTGATCGCCGCGCTCGGCCTGCCCGGGACCATCAACATCGGCACCAGCGGTGTGCCGATCACGTTCCAGTCGCTCGGGGTCATCCTCGCCGGGGCGGTCCTCGGCCCGCGGAAGGGCACGCTGGCCGTGGTCATCTTCATGGTGCTGGCGATCGCCGGACTCCCGATCCTCTCGGGCGGACGCAACGGCCTCACCGCGCTGTCCTCCCCGACGGCCGGATACTTCATCGGGTTCCTCCCGGCGGTCATCGTCATCGGGGTGCTGACCGCACTCATGGTCTCGACCGGCGGGACGACGGGCTCCGGGAAATATCGCGTGCTGTGGGGCATCGGCATCAACGCGCTCGGCGGCATCGTCGTCCTCTACGCCTGCGGGGTGCTCGGCCTGCTGGTGCGGACCGACCTGACACTGTGGGCGGCCATCGCGACCAACGGTTCGTTCATCCCCGGCGACATCGCCAAGTGCGTCATCGCGGCCCTGGTCGCGGCCCAGGTCCACCGCGGCCGGCCGGGCCTCATCGAACCGTTGCGCGCGCGCCGATCCGGCACCGTGGCCGGCTGAGAAGTCGCCCCACCCCACCGGCGATGATCGAGTTCACCGACGTCACCCACGCCTACGGCGACCGCGTCGTCCTGCGCGAGGTCTCACTGACGTTGTCGGAGAACCGGATCGGGATCGTCGGCGCCAACGGCAGCGGCAAGTCGACGCTGGCGCGGATGATCAACGCGCTCGTCGTGCCCGACTCCGGGACCGTCATCGTCGACGGGCTATCGGTCGCGAAGAACAAGCGTGAGGTCCGACGCCGGGTGGGCTTCATCTTCTCCGACCCCGACCGTCAAATCATCATGCCGACGGTCCGCGAGGACATCGAACTGTCGCTTCGTCGAACCGATCTCGACAAGTCCGCGCGCGCCGAGCGTGCCGGCGAGGTGCTCGCCCGATTCGGCCTCGCCGACCACGCGGACCATCCGGCCCAGCGGCTCTCCGGCGGGCAGAAGCAGCTCCTCGCCCTGGCGTCGGTGTTCGTGACCGACCCCGCGATCATCGTCGCCGACGAACCCACCACCCTGCTCGACCTGCGCAACACCCGCATGCTCACCGACGTGTTCGCGACCCTCGACGAGCAACTCGTCGTCGTCAGCCACGATCTCGACATCCTGGCCGACTTCGACCGCGTCATCGTCATCGACGAGGGGCGGGTCGTCGTCGACGACGAACCTCGGCCTGCGCTGGCCGCCTACCGCGGGATGATGTCGTGAACGTCCTCGGCGTCTACCGTCCCGGCAACACGCTGCTGCACCGACTGCCCGCAGGCGTCAAGTTCGTCGCGATGGGCGTGGTGATCCTGGTGCTGTCGCTGACGGTCCGGTCGCTCACCGCCCTCGGCATCGCGACGGCCGGGGTCGCGGTCGTCTACGCGCTGGCGGGGATCGGGCCGCGCGAGGCGTGGCGGCAGCTGCGGCCACTGATGTGGTTGCTGCTGTTCATCTTCGCGTTCCAGGTCGTCTTCACCGACTGGCGGCGGGCGGTGGTCGTCTGCGGCGTCCTCGCGCTGTCGGTCGCACTCGCCGCGGCCGTCTCGCTGACCACCCGCACGACGGACATGCTCGACACGATCGTCCGTGCGCTCGGCCCCCTGAGACGGCTCGGGGTGCGCGTGGACCTCATCGCCCTCGCGCTGGCGCTGACCATTCGGGCGATCCCGCTGATGGTCGAGGTGGTGCGGGAGGTCGACGAGGCACGCAAGGCTCGCGGGCTCCGGCCCGGTCCACGCATCCTCGTCGCGCCGGTTGTCCTCGCCGCCCTGCGCACCGCCGACGGTTTCGCCGACACCCTCACCGCGCGCGGACTGGACTGAGGCGACCTCTCAGAGCAGATCGGAGAGTGCGTCCTCGAGCCGTGGGAAGCGGAATTCGAAACCGGCGTCGGCCAGTACATCAGACCGCGCGCGGCGCCCCGTGAGTCCGAGGGCCGGGTCCGTGCGCAGCACCACCGCACCGAGCTTCAGCAACCACGCGGGCGTCGGCGGCGCGGGCGGCCGTCCGATCTCCGCGCGCAGCATCGCCATAAGTTCGGAGTTGCGCACCGGATTCGGACTGGCCGCCACGACGACACCGTCGGGCAGCGACACCGCGCCGTCGACCCGCAGCGCCGCGCGGGCGATCGCGAGCCAGTCGTCGATGTGAATCCAGCTGAACCACTGTCGGCCGTCGCCGACCCGCCCGCCGAGTCCGAACCTGGTCAGGCCCACGAGGCGTCGGATGGCCGGCGAATCCGCATCGAGCACGATCGAGGTGCGCAGCACGGTCAGATGGTCGGTGTTCGCGCCGTCCACCGCCTCCTCCCAGGGCTGCGCCACACCGGTCATCTGCGGGAGGCCCACCGGGATCGGCGTCGATTCGGTGCACCACAGTTCACCCGCGTCGCTCCAGATCGCGGTCGTGCTGGACTGCAGCCAGTACGAGATCGGCGTCGTGCGTTCGCGCGATGCGGTGACGAGTGCTCGCGTCGCGTCGACCCGACTGTTCCGCAGTGCGGCGATGTTGGCGTCCGTGGGGCGGCAATCCACGAGTTTGCCCGCGAGGTTGACCACCGCCGTCGGACGATCTGCGGCCAGCGTCTCGACCCAGTCGCCCTGGGTCCTGCCGTCCCAGACCACCTGCTCGAACGGCGACGACGGATCGACCCGCCGCGTCAGGATGACCGGATGGTATCCACGCTCGGCGAGATCGGTCGCCAGATGCGTTCCCAGCGAACCACTTCCGCCCGCCAACACCACGGTCAGCGGTTCTGTCCCCGACATGCGTCTCCCCCGTT
>ERZ501011.33-NODE-33-length-42927-cov-4.950131_pt1 | contig 42927 bp, 30 predicted proteins | sample MGYA00248833_ERZ501011 | MGnify/ENA primary metagenome ERZ501011 (study PRJEB25958, sample SAMN03398530) | human skin metagenome | study: EMG produced TPA metagenomics assembly of the Human Skin Microbiome Metagenome (human skin metagenome) data set. | reverse complement strand
TCCTTCTCTATGGGCAGTCATACAAGCAATTGCATTCTACCAATGAATATATATCGCCTATTATATACCCATAAAAACATGAATAAATTAAAATCCTCATGAAATCAATAATTTAGGCATTAAGAATGGTGCGCTCGGCGGGACTCGAACCCACGCCACAGGCTTCGGAGACCTGTACTCTATCCAGTTGAGCTACGAACGCTTTGATTGGGATTGAAAAAAAGCAGTGGGCTATTTTAGCAAACTTTTCGTACAATAAGCAAATCATCAAAATTACTGCTAAAAACTGCTCGGCAAAGTTGATAGCACACATCAAATAAGCATAGCTTTTTCAGATAATTTTCCCTTATAATAGTATGGAAAATAAATCTGTGTAACATTTATCGCATCAATATTGCATCAACGGATACAATCGAGCAATCTAATGGCTCATATTGTCCGTTTTAAAAGTATTACGATAATTTAATTCACCTGTTTGAGAGAACGTGACGAATGAAAAAAGTAGTGATGTTATCAGCGGTTACTATGCTAAGTCTTGCGGGTATCGCTGTCAGCCAAGCTGAGGATAAAGCCAGTGCCCCCGCAGCGGCATCAGCTACCGCTAGCGCTTCAAGTACCGCGACAGCCTCAAGTACTGCCACTGCTTCAGCCCCTGCATCCTCTGCCGCTCCCGCAAAAAAGGAAGCAGAAAAAGCACCTGAAGACCCACCTCAAGTTGCAAAATTGGTTGCATTATACCCAAATCTAATCGCACGTATTGCCCCCCAAGGTAAAGTTTGTTTTGAAGGTAAAGAGTGTGATATCACTATTGCCGCTGCATTGGGTGCCGCTGATCCAGATAAACCACGTGAAGGCAAAGTAATTTATGAAGGTGTTTGCCATACTTGTCATACTGCAGGTCTGTTAGGTGCACCAAAATTTGGTGATAAAGGCGCTTGGGGTCCCCGTATCGCTAAAGGTACCGCTACCCTTCACCAACACGCGCTACAAGGCTTTAATGCCATGCCAGCTAAAGGCGGTAACGCTGATTTGCTAGATGTGGAAGTGACCAATGCGGTTGATTATATGGTGTCTCAATCCAAATAGTCATTTTTAGTCCAGATGAAGCCTATCAACTGATAGGCTTTTTTAATTGTATCATTGATATAATTTAACTTAACTTAGTGCATTCAAATCTTTAAACTGTCCAACCTATCCCCATTAAGGTCTCACCTTTAACCAGAACCTGCATTGCTATGGCAAATTTTGACACTACCATCCCTGCTCTAAAAATCACCCAGCTTACCAAAACCTACCCAAATGGTTTTGCCGCACTCAAAGGCATTGATTTGACCGTACCCCAAGGTGGATTTTTTGCCCTACTTGGTCCCAATGGTGCGGGTAAATCCACCACCATTGGTATTATCAGCTCGCTATTTAAACCCAGCTCAGGCTCGGTAGAAATTTTTGGGGTAGATTTGCTTAAACAGCCTGCCAAAGCCAAGCAGTTCTTAGGCGTGGTGCCGCAAGAATTTAACTTTATGCAGTTTGAAAAAATCGAAGATATTTTGATTGCCCAAGCAGGTTATTTTGGTATACCTACCAAGGAATCTCGCCCGCGTGCCGAAAAACTCCTTAAAGCATTGGGTCTTTGGGAAAAACGCGATGACAAAGCGCGTATGCTCTCTGGCGGCATGAAACGCCGTTTGATGATTGCGCGTGCTTTAATGCACCATCCCAAACTGCTGATTTTGGATGAGCCGACTGCAGGGGTGGATATTGAACTGCGCCGCTCGATGTGGGATTTTATGCAGCAAATTAACACGGAAGAAGGTACGACCATTATTTTAACCACCCATTATTTAGAAGAAGCTGAGCAGCTGTGTAAAAACATTGCTATCCTTGACCAGGGTGAAATTCGTATCAATACCGATATGAAAAGTTTGCTTACCAGCCTTGATGTGGAAAGCTTTGTGTTTGATTTGGCGCAACCTTATCCCGCACGCATTGCGTTAACCAATGTGGTAAAAACCAAGCAGCCAGACCCGTTGACCCTTGAAGTCACACTCAAAAAAGGCGACAGTCTAAATGACGTCTTTGCCCAGTTAACTGCTCAAAATATTCAGGTAGCGAGTATGCGTAACAAAGCCAATCGCCTTGAAGAGTTGTTTTTAGGGATTGTTGAAAATAATTTGACTGAAAAATTGGAGAATTAACATGGATTTTCAGCACCAGTTGGTTGCATTTAACACCTTGTTAGTCAAGGAAATCCGCCGAATTCTTCGCATTTGGCCGCAAACGCTGTTGCCCCCTGCCATCACCATGAGTTTGTATTTTATCATCTTTGGTAAAATGATTGGCGCTCGGGTTGGCGATATGGGCGGTGTCTCCTACATGCAGTTTATCGTGCCTGGCTTGATTATGATGTCGGTGATTACCAATAGCTACTCCAATGTGGTATCGAGTTTTTTTGCCACCAAGTTTCATGGTAATATCGAAGAAATGCTGGTCAGTCCGATTTCTAAACATACCATTTTACTGGGCTTTATCGCAGGCGGTTTGTTTCGGGGATTGACCATTGGCGCGATTGTGACGGTGCTCGCGTTGTTTTTTACTCAGTTATCACTGGTGCATGCATTTGTCACGATTTTTACTGTGGTGATGACCTCAGCATTGTTTTCGCTGGGCGGTATGATTAATGCGGTATTTGCGCGCTCGTTTGATGATATTTCCATCGTACCCAGTTTTGTGTTGACACCCTTGACGTATCTAGGCGGCGTGTTTTATTCACTTAAAGATTTATCAGGATTTTGGCAAAACATATCGCTACTAAACCCCATTGTTTATATGGTCAATGCTTTTCGCTATGGTATTTTGGGTCATTCAGATGTCAATGTATGGTCATCTTTGGTGGCGATTGGGATTTTTACCGCGATATTTTATGGCATTGCGTATTATCTTTTAGCAGATGGCTCACGCGTTCGTTTATAACTTAGATAACTTAGTTAAATTAAAAAAATATGAAACCACTTGAAACTCACGGTATTTTGGGTCAATCCACCAGCTATCCAAAAACCTACGCCCCCGATATGCTCTACCCCATTCCCCGCGCATTAGGACGAGCGAAGCTAGCGCTGCCTACTGACGCCTTGAGTATCGGCATGGACTGGTGGCAGGTTTTTGAAATGTCTTGGCTTAACTTACACGGCATATCACAGGTGGCAATGGCGCGCCTTGCCATCCCTGCCACCTCAGACTACATTGTCGAATCAAAATCGCTCAAACTTTATTTTAATAGCCTAAATTTCACTGAATTTGACAATCAACAAGCTGTTAAAGCAGCGGTGGAAAAAGACTTATCGGCTTGTCTAAAAACCGATGTGACGCTTGAGATTTTTGAAGTAAACATCGCAAATAGCTTACCCATCAGCGCGCCACAGGGTGACTGCATTGATAACGCGTTGGATAGTAGCGATAAAAAAATCGCCATTGTCAGTGATGTCAATCCTTCAAGTTTGACCGTTGCCCATCAAGGCGCCTCTGATAGCCAGTTACAAATTTTGCATTCGCATCTGCTGCGTTCAAACTGCCCTGTCACCAATCAGCCAGATTGGGGAACACTGGAGATTCAGATAGATAGCCAACCGATTGACCGAGCAGGACTGCTTGAGTATATTTTGAGCTTTCGTCAGCATAATGGCTTTCATGAACAATGCGTGGAGCAGATTTTTAGTGATTTAACCCAAGCCTTTGCGCCAAAAACGCTCATGGTACGCGCATGGTACACACGCCGTGGCGGGATTGATATCAATCCTTGTCGGGTGAGTGATATCAGTTTGTTGCCGCCACCGTCACGGCTTAACCGTCAGTAATAATCGCTAATAATAATCGCCAGTAAGCTAGTCGCATTTTTATCAAAAAAAGCGTATGCTATGTTTTTTCAAAATTTTTCTGCCGCCAACTATATCTAACAGTTGGCGGCAGGCAATACCCAGAAGGATTACCGCATGCAAGCAGTCGGTCAACTCATGCTCGATATTGAAGGCACAGCGCTTAGCCTAGCAGATGAAGCACTGCTACGCCAACCGGAAGTTGGCGGCGTGATTTTGTTTGGGCGCAATGTAGAAAGCCCTGAGCAAGTGCGCGAACTGACCGATAGTATGCGTGCCATCAAGCCCAATATTTTAATTGCGGTTGACCAAGAAGGTGGACGTGTCGCACGCTTACGCGCCGGTTTTTCGCCGCTACCTGCGATGGGTAAACTCGGTGAAAGGTTTGAGCATGACCCTATCACTGCGCTTGATCTCGCTTATTGCGCAGGCTATTTGATGGCAAGCGAAGTCCTAGCGGTTGGGATTGATTTTAGTTTTGCGCCTGTACTTGATATCAATGGGGTGAGCCGCGTGATTGGTGATCGCGCGTTTCACGCCCATCCGATTGCAATCACCGCCTTATCTGCTGAATTCATGCGCGGCATGAAGCTTGCCGGAATGGCAACCACGGGCAAGCATTTTCCCGGTCACGGCTCAGTTGCACCGGATTCTCATGTGGATGATGCCACCGATGAGCGCAGTTATGATGAGATTCGCCAATACGATATGCAGCCATTTATTCGCAACAAGCCGCTACTGGATGCACTCATGCCCGCTCATGTGGTATTTAGCACAGTTGATAACAAACCTGCAGGGTTTTCATCGATTTGGCTACAACAGATTATTCGTGGCAAACTAGGGTTTAATGGGGTATTGTTCTCCGATGACCTGTCGATGAAAGCGGCACATGTTGCAGGTGATGCAGGTGACCGTATTGCGGCTGCCTTAACGGCAGGCTGCGATATGGGATTATTGTGTAATGACCGCCCTGCTGCCTTGGTTGCGCTTGAGCGTTTGCAAAAACAGCCGACACTGCTCAATACCACCAGCCAACATCGGTTATCTAGCATGAAAGGCAATATCAAAGGCTGGCGGGGCTCGCTGGCCGACTCAGCCAAAGACTGGTCACACTGGCAAAGTAGTCAACGTAAGGTGCTAGAAAATTTCTTTGCATGACTTTTCTTAAAACAAGCAAATTTAAAACAAGCAAATTTAAAACGAGCAAATTAAAAAAAACAAATTCGAAAAAAGCAAATTTCAAAAAAGGCAACGCGGCAACGTTGCTTTTTTTATGGCTACTTTTTCATAGCTATTTTTTTAGCTACTTTTTGATTCATCAATTGACATAGCGTAATTGAGCTATCATTTTTTGCAAATGCTCACTACTTAATTGACTCCAGATGTTATAAAAACAGCCATTGTTCAGCACGAGGTAAGCTAGCATTTTACCCTGTGGGTTATTGCCCTCTCGCCCAAGCGTCACATAACTGCCATCGGCATAGTTTTTACGATATGCCCAGCCCTGGTACAAGTCACGCTTAGACGTGGTACCTGCATTGGCTACGCCATAAGCACTGCGTAAAGGCCTGCCTTTAAAATTCTTCAAATCATACGCCACCGCAAAGCCACCTGAAAAATTGGCAGCGCGTGATTGCGCAGTTTTGACATTCACTGATGAATGATTAGCAATGGCTAAAATTGGGCAATATTTATAATCAGATTGTCGCCATTGCTGGTGGTAAATTGGGCTAACTTGGCTACTTTTGAGTGATGCATGCGATTGCCAAGGGGATTTTGGCAGCCTAGTAGCCGCTTGGGCAGTATTGACAACTATGCAGCCACTTATCGCAACACTGGTCATAGCAAGTTGATAAAACATCGTTGTACTTCGTATCATATTCAGGGTCTCACGCCATTTTATTTTAGGTTTGTTATCAGGTAAAGTTACGCTATTGGCAATTTACCTTTACGAGCTTATCTTCTAGTACACTATATGACCCTAGTATATAAAATAGATAATAATTCATCCTAAAAAAGTGTAGCACAACCATTGTTTTTGTATAACAAATTTGCAAATGAAAGAAATAAATCAGGCATAAAAAAGCCCCTAATTCATTGAATTAGGGGCTTTTTTAGAATATGGGGCGAATGATGGGACTCGAACCCACGACAACCGAGATCACAACCCGGGGCTCTACCAACTGAGCTACATCCGCCATAAGGTAGGTTTTACAGACTAGCAAAATGCGCGCCTGACAGGATTCGAACCTGTGACCACCCACTTAGAAGGCGGGTGCTCTATCCAACTGAGCTACAGGCGCATAAAAAAAGCCTGCTCGGCTCTTGATTCATCTTTTCAACTTGGGTAAGTTTAAAGAATGAATGGTCGGAGTGAAAGGATTCGAACCTTCGACCCCCTGGTCCCAAACCAGGTGCACTACCAAGCTGTGCTACACTCCGATTGCCTAACTAGGCTTAATTGTTACTTCAACACCTTAGCAATGGTGAGCTTAAAGGCTATCATCGCTAAGTGGTGCGTATATTAAAGCAAGTTAGTTAGGCTGTCAACGACTTTTTTCAATATTTTAAAAACAGGTTATGGTTATTAACGCCTATCTTTTGAGCGTGGCGCCAAACGCGAGCATACGATCTAGGGGTTTTTTAGCTTGTTCGATTAGCTGCGCATCAACAAAAATCTCGTGCGGTACGGCGTCAGGCGTGCCTACTTTCTCCAGTGCATGGATGATTTGGTCTAAATCATTCATCGCCATCCACGGGCAGTGCGCACATGAACGACAGGTTGCACCTTCCCCACGCGTCGGCGCTTCGATAAACACCTTATCTGGCGCGGCTTGCTGCATTTTATAAAAAATACCGCGATCGGTGGCGACGATGAACATCTTGTGCGGTAGGGTTTGCGCCGCTTTAATCAGCTGACTGGTGCTACCCACAGCATCTGCCATTTGGGTCATCTCAATCGGTGATTCAGGGTGCACTAGCACCGCCGCATCGGGGTACATCTCTTTCATGGTTTTTAGGCTGCGGCTACGGAATTCTTCATGCACGATACAAGCGCCATCCCACAGCAGCATATCTGCGCCCACTTTTTGCTGGATATAACGCCCCAAATGCTGGTCAGGTGCCCAAATGATTTTTTCACCTTGGCTGTCTAGATGGTCAATGAGCTCAACCGCGATACTCGATGTCACCACCCAATCTGCCCGCGCTTTAACAGCCGCTGAGGTGTTGGCATACACCACCACAGTACGGTCAGGATGTTGGTCACAAAACGCGCTAAAATCTTCAATCGGACAACCCAAATCTAGTGAGCAAGTGGCTTCTAGCGTTGGCATTAATACCGTTTTTGCAGGACTTAGGATTTTAGCGGTCTCACCCATGAATTTGACACCTGCAACAATCAGCACATCAGCATCACTATCACGCCCAAACCGCGCCATCTCTAGACTATCCGACACGATACCGCCTGTGGCTTCGGCAATTGCTTGGATTTTTGGGTCGGTGTAATAGTGAGCAATTAACGTGGCATTATGCTGTTTTAACAAATCGGCAATGCGCTGTTTTTTTTCTGCAAATTCGGCATCGTCAATCTGAATATCTTGGGGTATACCGAGCTTATCGAGATGTTGTTTGACAATGTCTTTGGCAGACACTGCTACCAGTTGCTCATTATTCGCTAATAGAGGATTGGCTAGCTGGGTAGTTGCTTGTGGCGTACTTGATTGTTGCATGAAAAACTCCTTCTCATGAGATGACTTACCCCTGTCTATCACAGGTAAGTAGCAATTCATTGATTCTCCTGCTGTTACTATAGCAAACTTTTTTGCGCAAGGTGAATCAATTGCGATTAGTAATTGATATAAGGATAATTTGGCTAAATTAAATACTGGGACCAATTAAAATGTTATTAAGGCTCAATCATGACGCTTTTGCTTTTACCAAACGTTTTAACAGCGCGCGCTCGCTATAGCCAATTAACCCAATATAGACAAGTAATAAGGTATTGGATAACCAAAAATTCATTTGAAAAGCACTGACGATTATCACGCTAAACAGCATCAGCGTGCCCAAAAAGAAAACGATTTTTTTGGTTTGGTAAGGTATCGGATAAAAATGCTGTCCAAGCGCGTACGATACTATCATCATGAGGAAATAAACAAAAAGCGTCACCCACGCCGACACCATAAAGCCGTATTGTTTTAAAAACAGCATATGGAGCAAAATAGTCAGTCCCGCCCCAAGCCACGAGATGGCTGAGCCAATCCCAGTACGGTCAGTTACCTTATACCAAGTTGATAGGTTGTAATAAATCCCAAAACATAGGTTCGCAATGACGATAATCGGTACGATATTAATCGCTGTCCAATAACTGGGATCGGTGATAAATAACCGTTTGAGCCATGAAATATTGGCAATAATCCCAAGCGCCACCACCGATGCAAATAAAGCAAAGTACTCTGTCATCATCGCATAAGTATGTTTGGCATTGGCGTGGTGCATTTGTTTGAATAAAAACGGCTCAATCCCCATCCGATACGCAGTCACAAACAAAGTCATTAATACCGCCAATTTGTAGCAGCCACCGTATGCCCCCGCATCGCCTTTATCAATCATATAATATTGAATGATTTTATCGAAGTTTTCATTCACCATAAACGCCAACCCTGCCAGCATGACCGGATAAGAATAGCGAATCATACGTTTGAACAAGGCTTTATCAAAATGTAAGCGTACTTTTTTGATAATTGGAAACAGCATCATAAAAGTGGCGAGACTGGCAACTAAATTGGCAAAAAACGGATACGCCACTTGCTCGGTCAAACCGAAACTTTTGGCAGCCTCAATGGGCACAAAGCGAAATAGCGCAATAACCACCACAGTCTGTATCAAAATCGACACCACCCGCACCACTGAATACTTCACAGGCTGGTTGTGATAACGTAGCCAAGCAAACGGAATGGTACAAATCGCATCAAAAAACGCAATCCAAGCAAACCAACGCAAAAATTCAGGATGACTGCCATAATCCATCAGGATTGATAATGGATTGCTAAACAGCAACACCATGACCAAAAAACCGCCTGCCAACATGGCAATAAACCAAAACGCCGTGCTAAACACATTTTTTTCGGCGGCGCCTGTTTTATCTTCTCCTGAAAAGCGAAAATAAGATGTTTCAAAACCAAAAGTGAGCACAATATTGATAAAAGCAATCCAGGCATATAGGCTGGTAAAAATAGCAAAGGCTTCTTTATCGATGTAATTGATATACAACGGATTGAGTAAAAAGGTAATGACACGGGGTAAAATCGCACCGATACCATAGATAATGGTTTCACCTAACAGTCGTTTGATATTCACAGGCTATCCAAAGTTAATGTCGCTTGATGGGTTTTAAGGTTGGCTAATAATAGGCTTTTGGCGTTGTAGCGCTAACAAGGCGTGTTGCACTTCTTGCACTTTTTTCTCGGTCAATAAATTGCTGATATTAATCCAAATCCAGTGAAAGCCATACCCGCCGTCCTGCATTTCAATTTTGGCATGTTCAATCGTCCAGTTTTGTACCAAAATGCGATACATAGCAACGGTAATACCCGTGCGATCTGAGCCATGATAACAATGCACGAGCACCTTGTCGCCACGCGCTTGGTGCCACAAAATATCATACAAAATTTCAGCAAGTTGCTGCGGCTTGATCGCCCAAGTCATCAATGGGTGATTGATAAAGGTCAGCGGTAAGTTGGCTAAATTTTCTTCGTTATCATCGCGATCAAAAAATCGTAAATTGATAAGGGTATTGATGCCGTATTGCTGGATAATACCGATATCATCGGGCGTCAGCTGCTCACTACGAAACAGCTGCTCATCGATTTGATAAAGATTGGCATGTTGACACCGTAATTTTGCCCAAGTAGCGGGACGAAAATGCTGCGCAAATGGCATGTCATTGACCTAGTAGTATGATGAATTTATGCGACATAATAGCCCAAAGTGGACAAAAACGCACCGAAATTTACCTGTAAAAAAACCCAATCAACATTGGGTTTTTTGACGTAATTAACAGTAAGTCTCAGCTAGAAAAGGTTCTCGATTAAACATCTAGGTAATCTAGGATACCTTTAGCGGCCTCGCGACCTTCCCAAATGGCGGTTACCACCAAGTCTGAACCACGTACCATATCGCCACCTGCGAAGATTTTTGGATTCTTAGTTTGGTACTTATAGGTTTGTAACTCAGGCGCAATCACCCGTCCGCTATTATCCATCTCAATGCCTTGGGTGGTAAACCACTCAGCAGGGCTAGTACGGAAACCAAATGCCATAATCACCGCATCGGCTGGCAAGATTTCTTCTGAATTGGGAATAGGCTCTGGGCTACGACGACCGCGGTTGTCGGGTTCGCCAAGTTTAGTGGTCACTACTTTAACGCCCGTTACTTTACCGTTTAAACCGATAATTTCAATCGGCTGACGGTTAAATAAAAACTGTACGCCTTCTTCACGCGCGTTACGCACTTCACGGCGTGAGCCTGGCATATTCTCTTCATCACGGCGGTAGGCACAAGTCACAGAAGTTGCACCTTGGCGGATACTGGTACGGTTACAGTCCATCGCGGTATCACCACCGCCAAGGACGACCACTTTTTTACCTTGTAAGTCGATGTACTCTTGTGGGTTCGTTTCCCAACCTTGGCAGCGGTTGACGTTTGCGATTAAAAAATCAAGCGCATCATACACGCCGGATAACTCTTCGCCGGCATAACCGCCACGCATATAGGTATAGGTACCCATACCCATAAACACCGCGTCATACTCAGAGAGTAATTCATCAATGGTGACATCTTTACCGATCTCGGTATTTAAACGAAATTCAATGCCCATGCTCTCGAAGACTTCGCGGCGGCGACGCATGACATTTTTTTCCATTTTAAATTCTGGAATACCAAAGGTCAGTAGTCCGCCAATTTCAGGGCGTTTGTCAAATACCACAGGTTTGACGCCATTACGAACCAGTATGTCAGCACAGCCAAGACCGGCAGGACCTGCGCCAATCACCGCAACTTTTTTATCCGTCCAAGTCACACCGCTCATATCTGGACGCCAGCCTAGCGCAAACGCAGTATCGGTGATGTATTTTTCCACGTTCCCAATGGTGACCGCCCCAAAGCCGTCATTGAGGGTACAAGCCCCTTCACACAGACGGTCTTGAGGACATACTCGCCCACAGACTTCTGGCAACGTGTTGGTTTGGTGGCATAAATCTGCCGCTTGGAAAATATGACCTTCGGTAGCCAGTTTTAACCAGTTTGGAATGTAGTTGTGAACGGGACATTTCCATTCACAGTAAGGGTTACCACATTCAAGACAGCGGTGCGCTTGGTCAGTCACCTGGTCTTGCTCGAATGGATAGTAAATCTCAACAAACTCGTGAGTACGGGTATTAATGTCTTTTTTTGAAGGGTCGACACGTGCGACGTCTAAAAACTGAAAATCGTTGTGTAATCGTTTTGCCATGCCCCAATGCTCCTAAAGCAATGCTCCTAAGTGAGTGGTATCCAGCGATTCACTGTATACCGACCTGCTTGACAGCGAACTTTTAAAATTTAAGTTAAAGGTAGAGCGCTGGTCACGCGCTACCTTTAGCAATCCAATATCATCAAATTATGCTACACAATCGCTTATTGTGGGTCTGCCATGGTCGTTTTTAGTAGCGAAGTAATGTTCGCGGCTTTTGGTTTGACCAAATAGAACTTACGAACATAATGCTCAAAGTCGTCAAGGATGGTTTGACCCCATTGGCTACCTGTTTTTGCCACGTGTGTTTTGATAATCGACATCAAGTTGATACGGTGATTTTCTGTTTGCTCACTTGAGATACGATGCATATCGATAAGCTCATGGTTACAACGGTCAAAGAAATCGCCATCTAAGTCAAGCACGTAAGCAAAACCGCCTGTCATACCAGCACCGAAGTTTAGCCCTGTTTTACCCAACACTGTCACCACACCGCCCGTCATGTATTCACAGCAGTGGTCGCCGGTACCTTCAACCACCGCAAAACAACCTGAATTACGAACCGCAAAACGTTCACCTGCAGTACCTGCCGCATACAGATGACCGCTTGTGGCACCATACAAGCAGGTGTTACCGATGATAGCGGTTTGCTGGCTAGCAAAAGTCGAACCTTTTGGTGGGTAAATCACGATTTCACCCCCTGCCATGCCTTTACCTACGTAGTCGTTGGCATCCCCTTCAAGCTTAATGTTTAAGCCGCCTGCATTCCACACACCTAAACTTTGACCCGCAGTGCCGGTTAAGTGTAAGTTGATTGGCGCGCTTGCCATACCATTGTTGCCATGCAGCGCAGCAATCTCCCCTGAGATACGCGCACCGATAGAACGGTCACAGTTGCCAATACGATAACTAAAGTCACCGCCTTTGGCTGATTTGATGGTATCCACCATATCGATAACCATTTGCTCAGCGAGCAAGCCTTTGTCAAATGGCTCATTGCGCTCAACTTGGCAGGTTTGTGGTTTGCCATCGCCTTTGCTATGGGTAAATAATAGCGGCGCTAAGTTTAGGTGTTGTTGCTTGTTGGTGCTGCCTGACATGACTGATAGTAAGTCGGTACGACCCACAAGCTCTTCCATTGAGCGTACGCCCAATGCCGCCAACCATTCACGGGTTTCTTGTGCCACAAATCTAAAGAAATTAATCAGCATTTCGGCTTCACCGATGAAATGCTCATCGCGCAGTTCTGATTTTTGCGTTGCCACGCCCGTTGGGCAGTTGTTTAAGTGACAGATACGCAGGTATTTACAGCCCACTGCAATCATTGGCGTGGTACCAAAACCAAAGCTTTCCGCTCCCAGTATTGCTGCTTTTACTACGTCTAAACCCGTTTTTAAACCACCATCTGTTTGCACGCGTACTTTATGACGTAACCCGTTGACACGAAGCGATTGGTGCGCTTCAGATAAACCTAGTTCCCAAGGCGAGCCTGCATAGTGAATTGACGACAAGGGTGACGCTGCGGTACCACCATCATACCCTGAAATGGTAATCAAGTCGGCATACGCTTTTGCCACACCCGTTGCAATGGTACCTACGCCTGGGCGCGAAACCAATTTGACTGATACAAGCGCGTTTGGATTGACTTGTTTTAAGTCAAAAATTAGCTGCGCCAAGTCTTCAATCGAATAAATATCATGATGCGGTGGCGGTGAAATCAAGGTCACACCTGGCACTGAGTAACGCAAACGCGCAATTAAGCTATTTACTTTACCACCGGGTAACTGACCGCCCTCACCGGGTTTTGCCCCCTGCGCGATTTTAATCTGCATCACTTCTGCAGAACGCAAGTAAGCCGGCGTAACCCCGAAACGACCTGAGGCGACTTGTTTGATTTTTGAGTTACGAATCGTGCCATAACGTGTGGGATCTTCACCGCCCTCACCCGAGTTTGAACGTCCGCCAATCGTGTTCATCGCGGTTGCAATCGCCTCGTGTGCCTCTGGCGACAAGGCGCCTAATGACATACCTGCTGAGTCAAAGCGTTTTAGGATTTGTTCAATGGGCTCAACGTCATCAACACTGATGGATTTACTGGTATCTAACTGCAGCAAATCACGTAACGTCGCTACAGGGCGGCTGTTGACAATCGACGCATATTCTTTGTAGTTGTCGTAGTCGCCCGTGCGTACCGCTTTATGTAGCGCTTGAATCACATCTGGGTTGAAGGCGTGGTATTCTTTGTTAAAGACAAATTTTAACAAACCGCCTTGGTCAAGCGGTACACGTTTGGTAAAGGCGTTTTTTGCCAAGATTTGTTGGTCAATCGCCAAATCGTCAAACGTGGCACCTGAGATACGGCTTTCAACCCCAGTAAAGCAAAGCTCAACCACTTCTTCTGACAAACCCACAGCTTCAAACAATTGCGCGCCGCGGTAAGAAGAGACGGTGGAAATACCCATTTTTGATAGGATTTTTAACAAGCCTTTATCCAAGCTTTTGCGGAAGTTATTTTTGGCGTACAACGGGTCACCAAGCAAGTCGCCTTTATCGACCAAGTCTGCAATCACATTGTAAGCCAAGTATGGATAAACCGCGGTAGCACCAAACCCTAACAAGACCGCTAATTGGTGCGAATCACGTACCAAACCTGTTTCGATGATTAAGTTGGCATCTGCGCGTAAACCCACATTAATCAAGTGATGATGCACCGCACCTGTCACCATAATGGCATTGGCAGGTACTTTACCTTTTTCAATATTGCGGTCAGATAATACAATCAGTACTTTACCTGCACGTACCGCTTGGGCAGCTTGCTCACAGATGTTTCTGATGGCATCGTCTAAGGCCATTGATTCATCATAATTTAAATCAATGGTTTCAATTTCAAAACCTGGTTTTGTGACGCTGCGTAGTTGCATCATTTTGCTCGATGACAACACAGGCGATGACAACACGATACGGTTGGCATGGTCTGGCGTGGGTTCAAAAATATTCTTTTCGCTACCCAAACAAGTTTCCAATGACATGACAATCGCTTCGCGCAGAGGATCGATTGGTGGGTTGGTAACCTGAGCAAATTGTTGACGGAAGAAATCAGCCACGTGACGAACTTGTTTTGACAGTACCGCCATCGGGGTGTCATCGCCCATCGAACCAACGGCTTCTTGACCGTTTTCGGCTGAAGGACGGATGATTTCTGTGCGTTCTTCATTGGTGATATGAAACATTTTTTGCAGCGCTAATAGATTCTCGCCTGTTTCACGTTGCTCGTAAGCTTTTTCTTCTAGCTGTTCATCATCCCGTAGACGTACCGCATTTTCCCGTAACCATAGGCGATATGGGTGGGCTTTTTTCAGCTGACGACCCACTGCTTTGGTGTCCATGATGTTACCAGTTTCGGTGTCAATCACTAGCATTTGACCCGGTCCGACGCGGCCCTTAGCAATCACGTCTTCAGGCTGATAATCCCAAGTACCGATTTCTGAAGCGACGGTGATATAGCCATTTTTGGTAGTCACCCAACGTGAGGGACGTAAACCATTACGGTCAAGCATACAAACCGCATAGCGACCATCTTGGATAACTAGACCGGCTGGACCATCCCACGCTTCCATATGCTGTGAGTAAAACTCATAAAACGCGCGTAAATCCATGTCCATCGTGTCAACATTTTGCCATGCTGGCGGCACAAGGATAGAAAGCGCACGGAATAAATCCATGCCCCCGGACACCAGTACTTCAAGCATATTGTCTAAGCTTGATGAGTCAGAGCCCACACGGTTGACTAGTGGTTGTAATTCTTGCAGCTCTGGAATCAAATCGGTGACAAATTTTGGCGTACGAGCGACTGCCCAGTCACGGTTACCATCAATCGTGTTTAATTCACCATTGTGGGCAAGATAGCGAAAAGGCTGGGCTAGTGGCCATCTTGGCAGGGTATTGGTTGAGAAACGTTGGTGGAATACCACAATGTGTGACGCCAAACGTTCGTCTTGCAAATCCAAGAAGAACGCGGGTAAATCGGCAGGCATAACCAAGCCTTTATAGATAACCACTTGTGAGGTCAATGACGTCACATAAAACAACGGGTCATCTTTCAGTTCGATTTCTGCTTTGCGGCGTGCAACGAATAATTTACGGTTAAAGGTTGCCTCGTCCATATTGATGGGGCAATTGACTAAAATTTGTTTAAAGCCTGGGAGTGATTCACGGGCAATGTCACCGACGATACTTAAATCAACCGGCACATCACGCCAGCCAGCGACTAGCAAACCTTGTGCTTCAATCGCTTGGCTTAATGTATCTTGGCTATGCTGTGCTAATGCTTTGTCGAGGTTAACAAATACCGTGCCGACGGCAAAAATTTCGTTTAGGGTAAAGCCATTGTCTGAAGCAATTTTTTTAAAAAATACTTTGGGCGTCGCAATCAATAGACCACAACCATCGCCTGTCTTACCATCGGCTGCCACGCCACCGCGGTGGGTCATACAGCTTAAACTATGAATCGCTGTTTGCACTAAGTCATGACTAGCTTCACCATGGGTATGCGCAATCAAACCAAACCCACAGTTGTCTTTGAACACATCGGGTTGGTAAAGATTATGCTGATCTGAATACTGATTTAAAGACATAAGCGTGTTCCCTTAACAAGCTGGTAGCAAAGAAATGGGCATACTATAAATATGTGCAATGTTTGCTATTGAATCATAAAAGATTGGAATAGATAACTGTCATGTTTGTTATCTATATGTACCATAAGAAATCAAAATGATACCCTTCGTTATATTAACGAAAAAGGGTAAAAAAATCCACTGTTATTTGAATTCCAAAACTAACCAACCCGTCTAAAGTCACTAGTTGGCTTGGGACTTCTGCTTGATTAACTCGCCCATGCTATCCTTTGAGGCATCTTTGGATTTTGGCTTTTCTTCAGACGGCTTGCTGTGGGTTTGTTTGGGTTTAACGTCAGCATTATCGTTCTTGCTATTGATAACTTTTGGTTCTGAACGGGTGGCATTTGAATCGTTACTGCCACTTTCAGCAATCACTTTACCTTCTTGAATAGAAAGGGTCTCTTGCGGATTGACTGACTTTTCAATGCTGGTTTTTGGTGCTACGCGTTTGGGTTCTGCTGCTGTGGGGGTAGCCGGTTGTGGTTGTCGTTCAACTTTGGCTTTTGGTGCAGGCAATAATTTTGGTGTGGCGTTTAGTTTGACTTCTCGCGCGGCTGTCTTACCGACATCACGAAGTGGCGGCGCGACTTCATACTCATCCATTTGTGGGGCATACATTTTAAATTCTTCAGGAAATGCTTTGACCTCTTTTGGTAAATTAAAATTCACTACTTTAGCCGCGCCAACCGCTTCTTGTACTGAGCCAAATACGCCATAGGTGACCACAAAGCGTTTTTGGTTATGGGCATCGACGATACGAAAATAATTAAATTTATCACGATCGTCACGGCTATTTAGGTAATCGGTGACCACTTCGTGCTCCACCACGTTCATGACTTGAACTGTCCATTTACCGTTATTGGCCTTGATAAAGCGACTGTCCTTAAATTCTTTGGGATAGTTGCGCATATCACGAATCACCGCATCAAATTTGATGGGTCTAACTTCTTTATTGAGCTCTTCAGGTGGTTTTGCCAATAGTAGCGCGGTGGGATCTTGATTTTGATTGGCATTACTCGCCGCTTTCACCGCACTTTTGGCAGGCTTTACTGCAGAAGCAATCCACACCATGACCGTCAAGCCGCCTGCAATCGCCGCTAAAATCAGCCAAGTGGTCACTTTAAATGCCCATGAACGATACAGCGTAGATAAAGAATGCACCATAAAACAACCTTCTGTCCGAGGTAAGGTTAACGCCCGATAGGACGCTTTAACCCATCTATAAAATTTATATCAATTAGCTTTATCAGTCAAAGCCAGCACGTCTGTCAGTAACGCTGGATCATACGCTGACGTCAATACCGCTTGTCCCAATTTTTCTAGTAATACTAGACGAATTTTGCCGGATTTGACTTTTTTATCATGACCCATCAAATCCAGTGCTGTATTGACCTCAATGACTGGCGGATGGGTGGGTAAATCAGCACGGGCGATTAAAGAACTGGCTCTGTCAACATCATCCGCGCTAAGCCACCCTTGTTTTTGTGACAACTGCATCGCTTGAATCATGCCTACCGCGACTGCTTCACCGTGCAGCCAATTGCCATAACCTTCATGCGTTTCAATCACATGACCAAAGGTATGACCAAAATTAAGCAGCGCACGCGTATTGGCTTCAAACTCATCTTGCGCCACAATATCCGCTTTATGCTGGCAAGAAATCAGTACAGCTTGGGCTAACAAATTCAAATCGAGCGTGCGTAACGACGTCATATGGGTTTCAAGCCAAGCCAAAAACGCCACATCGCCGATTAACGCGTATTTAATGACTTCTGCTAACCCTGCTGATAATTCACGCGGTGGCAAGGTTTTTAAGGTGGTCATATCTGCCAAAACAAGACGTGGCTGCCAAAACGCGCCAATCATATTCTTGCCCAAGCGATGATTGATGCCTGTTTTGCCGCCGACACTAGAATCCACTTGCGATAACAACGTTGTGGGAATTTGGATAAAATTCACACCGCGCATAAAACTTGCTGCCGCAAAACCCACCATATCACCAATGACGCCACCACCAAGGGCAATCAGCGTACAGTCACGGTTAAAGTGATTTTCCATCAACTGATCATAAATACGATCAATGCTTTGCTGGGTTTTATACTGCTCACCATCAGGTAAAATACAAGTCTTAATGAGTTTATCGGCAGGCAGACGTGCGACGAGTTTATCAAGATATAAGGGTGCAACTGTCTCATTGGTGACAACCAATATTTGTTTGCCACCAATATAGTCAGCAAAATCAAAGGTTTCGATGAGATTTTCCCCAATAAAAATGGGATAGTCGTGTGAACGTGTATGGACAATTAACTCACGGCGCATGGCAGTACTCATATCAATGTTATCTTTTTGGCATCTAGCAGGTTGTCATCAATTAGCTTGTCATATCTACAGTGCTACATTTAGACGGTTATATTGGCGTCTTGCAATTGCAGCAAAATGTCATGCACCATTTTTTTTGGGGAACTGTGACCCGTAACAACGGTGATGTCAGCAAGCTGCTGATAAATTGGGTCACGTTTACAAAACAGTTCGGTTAGCTTTTGCTTAGGATTGTCTATTTGTAATAACGGACGGTTGCGGTCACGACAAGTGCGTTCATACTGAATGTCAACTTCTGCCCGCAAATAAATGATTATACCACGTTTTAAAAAATGGTGATTTTCAGCGATAGTTACTGCCCCACCGCCTGTGGCTAGTACGACATGATCCAGCTGGGTTAGTTTATCAAGTACACGTGTTTCGCGTTGACGAAATCCTACTTCACCCTCTTTTTCAAAAATCCAGCTAATACTCGCGCCCGAGACGCGTTCTATTTCCTGATCACTGTCATAAAACGTAAATCCAAGTTGCTGCGCCAACAGTTTACCAATTGTGGTCTTACCCGCACCCATCGGACCAATCAAAATAATTAACGGCTTAGGTTGATTACACTCCATAAAAAAACCACAAATCACTCTATAATATATTGAAAACATTATACTGTGATTTGTGGCAATGCGCTATAAGACTATTTTGTTATACAAAACGTCTGTTGGGTTGTCAATTAATTGATACGACCCGTGTCATTCACCAATTTTGGGGTCACAAAAATCAATAATTCTTGCTTGTTATTGCTTTTTGAGGTGCGTTTAAAGAAGCGATCAACATAAGGTAAATCCCCTAAGAAAGGGATTTTAGTCACATCATTACCTAAGGTATTTTTAAACACGCCACCGAGCACAACCGTTTGACCATCATCGACGACCACGTTGGTTTTAATCGAATCTTTAGAAATCGCTGTCGCACCATTGACGATAGTTGGTGAACCATTTTCAATACTCAAATCCATGCCAATACGACCTTCAGGGGTGATATTAGGGGTTACTTCAAGACTCAATGCCGCTTCGACAAAGCTCGTTGAGGTCGCCCCACTGGCAGAGGCTTCTTGATAAGGGATTTGCGTGCCTGACATGATTCTGGCGGTTTGTTTGTCGGCGGTTAGCACTTTTGGACTGGAGATGACTTCACCCTTGTTATCCGCTTGCATGGCTGACAACTCTAAATCTAATAGTAAATCTGAAATGCTCAACAAGCCAAAAGCAATCGAGCCTGCGGCGTTGGTTGCCCCCAAATTGACACTGAGGTTATTAGCGGCAGTGATACCGCTATAGACTGGATAAGTGGTACCATCGGAATTTGTAGCTGTGGTATAAGTCTTAAGGCTATCAATGGTACTTAAATTACCGCCCACCAGCAGGTTACGATTACTTGCCGCGCCTTGTGATAAAATGCCCCATTTTACCCCAAGTTCTTTACTAAAGGTGTCTGTCGCACTCACAATACGGGCTTCAATCATCACTTGTTTGACAGCGATATCGATTTTACTAATCAAATCACGGATGTTGCTGATGGTTTCAGCGGTATCTTTAACAATCAAGGTATTGGTTCTGGCATCGATTGTAACTGTACCTCTGTCTGTTAACAGTGAGGTATTGCTGCTCGAACGATCGGATGTTGCTCTGCCTGCTTCAATCAATGTTCGTACATTTTCTGCTTTCGCGTAGTTAAGTCGGATATATTCGGTACGCAGTGGGTCTAATACTTTTTTCTCTTGTTGCGCTTTTAACTCATCGGCTTCTTGTTTGGCAAGTTCTGCCGCGGGTGCCACCCAAATTACATTACCATTAACCCGTTTATCCAAATTTTTACTTTTTAGGATAATATCTAGGGCTTGATCCCAAGGCACGTTAATCAGACGCAAGGTAATATTACCACTGACGCTGTCACTGGCAACAATATTGGTATTGGTATGTTGTGCCAACACTTCTAAAATCGTACGCACGCTGACATCTTGAAACTCTAGTGATAAAGGCGCCCCGCTATAGGTACGCTCCTCAAGGGTCGGCTCGCGCAGACGTTTGGGGGGATCGATATTGATATTTAGCTGATTACCTGTTTGAAAGGCTCTATAGTCATAATCGCCTGTCATGGTAATACGAATCACGCCATTGCGTCCTTGGTTGGTTGCGATAACATCACGCACCAAGCCGTTACCTACGGTCATTTGTTTTTGCAGGCGACTTGGAATGGTAGCGCCTGTCAGACGAATGACTAACTCATCACCCATGCGCTGCACATCCACAGGGATGCTGTCATTCACCAAATTAATGCTAACATTACCGCCGCCGTTCGAGGTGCCATTAAAATTAATCGCCGCTAGGCCATCATAGTTGTATTGTTGAACAACGGCGGCAGCAGGATTTAATAAAGGATTGACTTTGACTACCATGGTATTGGCGGGTGGAGCGACTTTTGGTGTTTGGGTCACGACGGCAACAGGTGGCGGCGTTTGCACGACCACAGGTGGCGGTGTAGCAATCACAGGCGCAGCTTCAGTCACTACGGCAGCAGGCGTTACCACCGCGGGCTGACTCACAACGGCCGCTGTAGTCACCACAGGTGTAACGATAGCTGGATTGGTAGCTGCTGTGGTTTTCGGCTGCATTGATACTACCAGGCGATTATTAATCACACGTGTACTAAAGGTCGCTTGATTTGACAACTCAATAATCATACGTGTCATACTGTCATTGGTCAGCGTGGTGATATTTTTGACATAGCCTTGGTTATAAGTTTGCATCCGTGATGCAATTTGATTATTCACATTGGGGAAATCCAACACCAATCGTGTGGGTGAGGCAAGTTCATAAGCCGTCGGCGTCACAGCACTGTTAGCGAAGTCGATATTGAGTTCTGTTAGCACAGCGCTCGGCGTGGTAACCGAGATATTTCTAATGGTATCAGCTGCAAACACACTGCTAGATACTAACATCGCACTCATCGCTACCGCAAGCTTAGACGTTGAAGTTCGAAATGGATAGGCATTAAAATTCATTGAATTATCCCTTTGTTTTATTGACTAACTGCGGCAACAATTGAGTTTGCTTTTTCGACATAGCCGACACGACTGTCTGGTATGATTTCAATTAAGTTAATTTGGGTTGGCGTAATCTCTGCAATACGCCCCTCATTTTTACCCATATAATTACCCACTTTGACACTGGCAATCCCCCCATCTGGGCGTTGCACAAGACCATACACCTCGCCAGATGATGACACCATCGTACCTTTATAGGTAAGCTCATTCAACTCAAATTGTTCAAGTGGCTCTTTGAGTCGGGACACATCCGGTCTCACCCCTTTCATTTGCTGTACTTGATTGGCTTGCAGCATTAAACTGGGCGGCATAAATGGACTACGCAGCGGTGAAGCGCTGTAATTAAACTCCTGTACCACTTCGGGTGTCGGTGGTGGCTTTACCGGTTGCGCAGGCTGGTTACGGATGTCCTGCATTTGTTGCTCTGCCAAACCGACACGGTCGGTACAGCCAGATAACAGGGCTAATAGGGCTAAGCAAATAGAGAGCGGTTTTTTATTAATTGCCATTATTCGCTTCCTTATTGTCAGACCCAGCTGGATTTTTTTGATTATCTTTTTGTGCCTTCTTTAATTCTTCTTCAGTTAACTCTTTTGAACGATAAGTTTTAACGTTCAAAACAAGATTGGTTTCTGGTAGCTTGTCTAGGCTAGGACTAGGGTTGGTGACCTCAAAGTCATGCAGGGTAATAATCCGAGGTAGTTTAGCTAGACCACTAATGAATGAGCCAAATTGGTGATAATCTCCTAAAGCGGCAATACGAATTGGCTGCTCAATAAAGAACTCTTGGGACACTTCAGGTTCAACTTTGATATCCTGAAATTTAATGTTACTGCCCACACCAACCATATTAATGCCATCCACCAAGTCAGAAATACGGGTGTCTTTGGGTAATTGATTGAGCAGTTCTTTAAAATCAGACTGCATTTTTGATACTTGCGCTTGATATTCTTTTAGATGACGTGCTTTGGATTCTTTTTGGCGATATTCATCTAACAAGGTTTGCTGCTCGGCTTCGGCAGCGGCAATCTCATCACGTTTGGTACTAATCGGCAAAAACCAAGTTAAAAAGGCGATAACAGCAACCATAAATAGCAATACGGTAACCTTAACAGGCACAGGCCAGCTACCATAATTATTTTGGTCTAGGGATTTAAAGCTTTCGGTAAAGGCTTTAACATCAAACGATTTTTTTGCGGTAATGTGAACGGGTTTTTTGACGAGTTTCGGTCTTTTTAGCGGATTGGTTAATTTCACCGTTATTTCTCCTTACTCGCACTTGCCGCAACGCCACTTGCAGCGGTAGCACTGGCGATGTCGGTTTGCTTAACCATGGTTGTTACCACAAAAGTCACGTAATTGGCTTCTGGTAATGTTGCGCTGGTACTGCTAGCACTGATGTTACCAGCAGCAGGTGCGGGTGTGGGGGCTTGATAAGCCACCGCATTGGGCTGCTGTATACTGACCACAGCCGATTTTTCTAACCACTGCGTCCCATCAAGACTGCGCATAAATGTCGAAATCACATTCGGGTTGTCGGCTTGACCGGTAAAGGTGATGGTATCAGCTTCACGCTTCATACTGGTTAAATACATTTGTGCGGGGATAATTCTGGCAATATCGTCCCAAATACGAACAGGGACAGGGCGACGACCTTGCAAGTCTTGAATCACTTTCATACGCGCGATGATATCATCACGCTGCTGCTCAAGGGTTTGGATTTCTTTTAACGCCTTGTCTAAATTAGCGTTTTCTTGTTTGATGCGTTCATTAGCAAGCTGCTGGTTTTCTAGGGTGTTTTTATAGTAACTCCATGCCGCAAAGGCACCAAGTAGTGATAATAATAATACCGCAACCACTAAAGTCATAAACTCACGGTTTCTTTGTTCACGAAGTTCTTGACGCCAAGGAAGTAAGTTAATCTTTGCCATTAATCAAAACTCCGTAACGCCAAGCCACAAGCTGCTATTAAGCTTGGCGCGTCCATAATCAGTAATTCAGTGTTGATATGGTTATTAATCGTCATATTTGAAAATGCATTGGCAATACCTGTGCGGGTACCAAGTTTTTGTTCAACCATGCTCGCTAGACCCGCAATGCTGGCACTACCACCGCCCAACAAAATATAGTCTACTTGGCTATTTTGGCTGGATGAAAAATAAAACTGCAGCGAGCGGGTGATTTGCTGCACAATGTCATCTAAAAATGGCAGTAACACATCCGTATAGTAATCATCCGGCAATGACAGGGTGCGCTTATTAATCATCGCCTCCTCGAACGTCAAACCATAACGATTTTGAATACTTTCAGTTAACTGGGCGCCGCCAAAAAGTTGTTCACGGCTGTATACAAACTCCCCGTCCTTTGCAATATAAAGCGTGGTTTGGCTGTGCCCGATATCAATAAGGGCTATATGCTGAGGTTGACCTGGCAAGCTATCGACCATCAATTGAAAGGCGCGTTCAACTGCGTAAGACTCCACATCCACAATTTTAGTATCCAGCCCCGCCAAAGCACCCGCGTCGACACGTTGGTCAACGTTTTCAGTGCGAGAGGCAACTAATAATACCTTACACATATCAGGCGTAGCTGAAGGGCCAATCACTTCAAAATCTAAATTAACTTCTGATAAAGGATAGGGAATATATTGGTCAGCATCTAGACGTATAAGGGATTCTCGTTCAAGCTCTGTGAGATCCGCTTCCATCTCAATGATTTTGCTAATAACCGAAGAGCCTGCTACGGCTGTCGCAATATTTTTGCTGGAAAAACCTCTGCTACGAGATAATCTTGCGAGGGCGTCACTGACCGCTTCAATATCTACAATATTTTTATCCACAACTGCACCGCGGGGTAACGGTTCAATGCCGTAATTTCTTAAATGAAATAGACCTTGCTGCCGTGTTATTTCAACCATTTTGATCGCAGTGGTGGTGATATCTACCCCAACGACTAGCTTGTTGTTTTTTGTAAATAACCTCACAAGTTTGTTCCTTGTATACTAAGTTCAGTAACGTGATTTTTACTACGCTACAATACTTTAGAAATTTATTTGATTCAACCTTTAGTTATGACTAATTTATTAGCTGGTTTAAAAACAAGCGAAAAGCAAAATAGATTTTTCACAGAACTCAAATTTTTTTAGGTATAATAAAGCTTTATTTTGCTTTGAGCTAATGACTTTATGACCCAGTCGACTGCTGCTACCTTTACTTGGATGAAATTTTTACTCAATCTTTTGGTTGCAATTTTAGCGTTTCTTTTTATTTTGGTATTAGCTTTCCCCATCGGTTTTTATGGTATGGCGATGTATATATCACCTAGCCTACCAAGCTTAGATGACCTTAAAAAAGCCAAGCTGTCAATGCCACTACAAATCTATACCGAGGATAACCAATTAATTGGTCAATACGGTAATGATATGTCTTTGCCAGTGAGTTATGAGCAAATTCCCAAAAATATGGTGAATGCTTTTTTAGCAGCCGAAGATTCGTCATTTTTTCAGCACAGTGGTATCAGTATTAAGGGCATTGGGCGCGCACTGACCGAAGCGGTTAGCGACGACGATAGCCAAACAGGTGGGTCGACGATTACCCAACAGGTTGCCAAAAATTATTTTTTATCCTCCGAACGTACCCTTAATCGTAAATTAACGGAGTTATTTTTAGCCCGTAAAATTGAAGAAAAGCTGTCCAAACAAGACATCATGACCTTATATGTTAATAAAATCTATTTGGGTCAAGGTGCGTATGGGATTAAAGCTGCCGCTAAGCAATATTATAGTAAATCATTAAATAACCTAACCATTGCAGAAATGGCAATGATTGCCGGTCTGCCAAAAGCGCCATCTAAATACAATCCTGTTGCCAACCCTGAGCGCGCGTTAGAGCGGCGCAACTGGATTTTGGGTCAGATGCTTAAAAATGGCGCAATTAGCCAAGCGCAACACGACGAAGCGGTTGCCGCACCCATTGGACTGCGCCTATACCAAGCTAAACTTGATAAAAACTTACCGTATTTGGCGGAAATGACCCGTGCCTCATTGGTGGAACAATATGGCGAAGCTGTCATCAATTCGGGCTGGCGCGTGAAGCTTACCATTAATAGCGAAGCACAAGAAATTGCAGAAAACGCCATTAAACGCGGTCTATTTGCGTATGATCGCCGCCACGGTTGGCGTGGCGCCCCTGCTAATACAAAAGATAAAGAAAAACTTGGCAAGCTTGCCAATTTCCCGGTTATCCATTCTTTTTATCCGGTTGAAGTCACCAAAGTTTATCCTGGCAATGGCTTTGATGCGGTCATGAAAGACGGCACTCAGATTAAAGTGCCTTGGTCAAACATGCGCTGGGCGACGCTGCACTACCGTAATCCAAACTCAGCATTTATCTCCAACAATATCGTCAACCTGCATGATATTGTGTATGTCACATCAAATGCTGACAACACCAGCTGGAGCTTGGTGCAAATTCCAGCCGTTGAAGGTAGCCTAGTATCTGTCAATCCAGAAACTGGCGCGTTACTTGCGGTCGTTGGTGGCTTTGATTTTAATAAAAGTAAATTTAACCGCGCGATTCAAGGTTATCGCCAACCAGGCTCAACCATTAAACCATTAGTCTATACCACTGCCCTAGAAAAAGGCTTTAGCCCAGATACCATGATATCTGATGATCCATTGACCGTCGGTTCTTGGAAACCCAAGAACTCAGATGGGCGCAATTTGGGGATGATTCCACTGCGTAAAGGTTTATACCTATCACGTAACCTAGTATCAATTCGGGTACTACGTTCAGCGGGTATCTCTGATACGCGTGAGCTACTCAATGAATTTGGGTTGGAAAAAGAACGCATGCCAAACACGTTGTCATTGGCACTCGGTTCTGGTGAAGCGACCCCATTACAGATGGCTACGGGCTATGCGACCTTTGCCAACGGCGGTCACCGTATTCAACCTTATTTTATTCAGCAAATTTTTGACTACAACGGTAAGCTGCAATACCAAGCCAACCCAAAACAAGCCTGTGCGGTATGTTTTAACAATGATTTACAGCAAACCAATGAAGATAACTTAACCGCCTTCCAAGAACAACAAACTGCTTTGTTAAGTGGCCAAAGTAAAGACACGCAAGCAGGCGATAAAGCGACTGAAAAATCTGATTTATTCAACGCAAACCCACTGGCTAAAACCAACGAAAAAGACAGTTTAAACAAACAAGATAAGAAAAAACTTAGCAAAGAAGAAGCGGCATTAGAAGCCAGCACTCAGCAAATGCTAGCACGCCAAGCGTCCCTTGAAGCGCAACTATATGATGCCGGCCCCGACACTGATAAGCTAAAACCCATGCCTATTCAGTATATTCCAGCGCAGCAAGCGCCCCGTATTCTTTCTTCTAATGTGGCATTCCAAATGGCCAATATCTTACGTGATGTCATCCAGCGCGGTACCGCGGTTAAGGCGCGGGCGTTAGGTCGCTCAGATTTGGGTGGCAAGACAGGTACTACCAATGATGCCAAAGATGCGTGGTTTGCCGGTATTAACCCCAGAATGGTGACGACAGTTTGGGTCGGTTTTGACCAACCTATCGGTATGGGTAAAAAAGAATTTGGTGGCGTGGCGGCGCTACCTATTTGGATGGATTTCACCTCTAAAATGCTCAAAGGTCAACCTGTGGAATGGGTATCAGTGAATAATCGCGCCAAATCCAAAAAACAAGAGCAGGAAACCATTGAGCTTACTGATAATGGTACTAGACGCGTCGATAGCAAGGGCAATGAAATCACCCGTGATGACAGTAAACCCCCGCAAGCGGTTACCCGAAAACGTCCTGAGGAACAAGCATCCGTAACGATGCCAACAACGGGTAACAATATCAACTACGCTCAGTTAAATAACAATAAACCACTGAACGAATGAGTCGTTAATAAACTTTAGTTAATAAAGCCTAATAAAAAAGCTCGATTAGTAATCGAGCTTTTTTATGGTCTTTGCTAAGTATTAAGATAAATAATAATTTTGATTAAACGATTAAAACTCAATCATCCCTTCTCGCAAACTATCAATGGTATCCACCAAATCGCCGCGCCATTGGCGAATCATATCGACTGAAATATTGGTACTTGATGGACTTGCCATAACATCAATCACCGGCAATTTAGCATTTTTGTTGCTTTCATCACTCTCATTTCCAAGATTTTGTGGCACAGGTTTATAGATAATTTGCTGCCATGCTTTTTCGATATCACCCAAATAATCATTAGCTAATAGTTGCTTTAACCGCATCACTTCAGGTGATACTTGGGTTTTAGCCTCCAACGCATCACTAATTGATTGCAGACTGGGGTTTAGCATAGTTAAATTATAATAGCGCGCTACTTCTTGTAAAAATGCCAAATACCCGCCGTACAAATGCATGAGCGCACTTTCAATATGTGCTTCCTGTAATTGCCCTTTTGGCGTCTGTTCAGCTTGCTGACAATAAATTCGGCAAAAATACATTTTTTGATTGGTTCTATCTGCTTGATAACGTGCAACACGACCTGCCATATTGTTTCCTTAGACATTTGATACGGATATTTTGATGAAAAAAAAGGCCAGTTGCAAGCACCGGCCTTTTTATGACTGATTAACGATTATTTAACCTTTATTTTGCATCTTGGCTATTAAACTCTTCAGCAAATTTGTCTTCAAATGACATTGACGCAGGCTCCATGTTTTCGGCAAACAAGGTGTCTAGTGCTTCTAGCTGCTGATTTTCAGTAGCTTCTGTGGCGGTGGTTTTACCGCTCTCTAGACGCTGGGCATGGTAAGCTAAACCAGTACCTGATGGTACCAAGCGACCGACAACCACGTTTTCTTTTAGACCACGTAAGTCATCAATCTTGCCAGTAACTGCTGCCGCCGTCAATACGCGCGTTGTCTCTTGGAATGACGCCGCAGAAATAAAGCTTTCAGTTGCCAATGAGGCTTTGGTGATACCGAGCAATAAACGGTCAAACTTGACTGGGAATTTGTTTTCTTCGTCGAGTTTTTTGTTCATGGCGACGATATCAGCGTATTCAGCTTGGTCACCTTTGAAGTAGCTTGAATCACCGCCATCGGTAACTTCAACTTTACGTAGCATCTGACGAATAATCACTTCAATATGCTTGTCGTTGATTTTTACCCCTTGTAAGCGGTAAACGTCTTGTACTTCATTGACGATGTAGTTGGCAAGCTCAGTTTCACCTTTTAAGCGTAAAATATCGTGTGGGTTTTGCGGACCATCGGCAATCACCTCGCCACGCTCAACACGTTCACCCTCAAACACGTTGATTTGACGCCATTTTGGAATCAACTCTTCATGCACTTCGCCATCATCATTGGTAATGATAAAGCGGTTTTTACCTTTGGTGTCTTTACCAAAGCTTACTGTACCACTCATTTCCGCCATAATCGCATGATCTTTTGGACGACGCGCTTCAAATAAGTCAGCAACACGTGGTAGACCACCGGTAATATCTTTGGTACCTGATGATTCTTGTGGTACACGACCTAAAATCGAACCTGTTGTTACTTCATCGCCTTCACGCACACGAATGATGGTTTGCTGTGGTAAGAAATACACCACTTCTTTACCCTCTTTGGTATCAAGGATAATCGCAGGACGTAAATCTTTACCCGAGCTTGGGCGGTCTTTGGTTGCCAAGATTTCGTATGAGCTCATACCTGTTGCTTCATCGATTTTCATGGTGGCGGTTAAGCCATCGGTGATTTCGCTAAAGCGTGCGGTACCTGATACCTCGGTAATGATTGGATGGGTATGCGGATCCCATTTACCAATGGTTTGACCTGGGGTAACCTCAGTGCCATCAGCCACTAGAATTGACGAACCATACGGTGCTTTATAGCGCTCACGCTCACGGCCCAATTCATCGGTAATACTAATTTCTGCAGAGCGAGAAACTACCACCAAATGACCATCGGCATGGCTTACAGATTTCAAGTTTTGGAAGCGAACAGTACCGCCTTTATTAACCTGAATGCTATTTTCCACGGCTGCGGCACTCGCGGCACCACCCACGTGGAAGGTACGCATGGTTAGCTGAGTACCTGGCTCACCGATTGATTGCGCCGCCATAACACCCACAGACTCACCAATATTGACGCGGTGACCACGTGCTAAGTCACGACCATAACATTGTGAACAGACACCATGTGGCACTTCACAAGTAATCACAGAACGTACCCAAACTTCGTCAATACCATGTTCATCAAGTACTTTTACCCAATGCTCATCCAGCAAGGTACCTGATGGGATGGCTAGTTCGCCTGTTTTATTTGACATCACATCTTTGGCGGTGACTCGGCCTAGCACGCGGTCAGCCAATTGTTCAATGATTTCACCACCCTCAATGTGTGGCTTCATCAAGATACCTTTATCGGTACCACAATCAGGCTGGGTGATAACCAAATCTTGCGCAACGTCAACCAAGCGACGGGTTAAGTAACCTGAGTTTGCTGTTTTGAGTGCCGTATCAGCTAGACCTTTACGGGCACCGTGCGTCGAGATAAAGTACTGTAAAACGCTTAAGCCTTCACGGAAGTTGGCTTTAATTGGGGTTTCAATAATCGAGCCGTCTGGTTTTGCCATCAGACCACGCATACCTGCCAACTGACGAATCTGCGCCGCACTACCACGCGCACCTGAATCCGACATGATATAAATCGAGTTAAACGATTTTTCTTTTTCCGCTTCACCTTGGCTATTGATAACGGTATCTTGTGATAGGTTATCCATCATCGCTTTGGCGATTTGGTCATTGGTACGTGACCAAATATCAATGACTTTGTTATAACGTTCACCCGCGGTCACGAAACCTTGTTCAAACTGGCTTTCAATCTCACGAACTTCCGCATCCGCCGCTTCGATGATTTTGTTTTTGGTAGGTGGAATGAGCATATCTTCCATACCAATGGATACGCCTGACAACGTTGCTTGGGCAAAACCCAAATACATCAATTGGTCAGCAAACATGACGCTGTCTTTCACGCCCATTTTGCGGTAGCAAGAATTGATAAGGCGAGCGATGTTTTTCTTGGTCATCTCTTTGTTGACTTCGTCAAAGCTCATACCTTTTGGGGTGATATTCCAAATCAAACAGCGGCCGGCAACGGTGTCAACCATTTTAGTAACGCTATTGGCATTACCTTCATCGTCATACGTGATTTCTTCAATACGTACTTTAATTTTGGCATTGACGCTTAAATCACCAGTACCTAGCGCACGATACACTTCTTTCACGTTGGAGAAAGTCATGTTTTCGCCTTTGGCATTGATATGCGAACGGCTGATGTAATATAACCCCAATACCACGTCTTGTGATGGTGTGATGATTGGCTCACCATTGGCAGGTGACAAGATGTTATTGGTTGACATCATCAAGGCACGGGCTTCAAGTTGGGCCTCTAAAGTTAACGGTACGTGTACCGCCATTTGGTCACCATCAAAGTCGGCGTTGAACGCGCTACAAACTAGCGGATGTAGCTGAATCGCTTTACCTTCAATCAGTACAGGCTCAAATGCTTGTAAACCCAAACGATGGAGGGTCGGTGCACGGTTTAGTAGCACTGGGTGTTCACGAATCACGCTGGCAAGCATATCCCACACCGCTGGTTCTTCACGCTCAACCATTTTCTTAGCAGCTTTGATAGTGGTCGCAATGCCATTTTGTAAAAGTTTGGCATAAGTAAAGGGCTTGAACAGTTCAAGTGCCATTTTTTTAGGCAAGCCACATTGGTGTAGACGCAGGTATGGACCCACGGTAATGACCGAACGACCTGAATAGTCAACACGTTTACCAAGAAGGTTTTGACGGAAACGACCTTGTTTACCTTTAATCATGTCAGCTAAAGATTTTAATGGACGTTTGTTGCTACCTGTAATCGCACGACCGCGGCGACCGTTGTCAAGCAGTGCATCCACTGACTCTTGCAACATACGTTTTTCGTTACGCACGATGATGTCAGGCGCATTGAGCTCCAACAAGCGTTTTAAGCGGTTGTTACGGTTAATGACACGGCGGTATAAGTCATTTAAATCTGAAGTGGCAAAACGACCCCCTTCAAGCGGTACCAATGGACGCAAATCAGGTGGCAATACAGGTAATACGGTCATTACCATCCACTCAGGTTTGTTGTTTGAATCACGGAATGACTCAAGCAATTTTAGGCGTTTTGACATTTTTTTAAGTTTGGTTTCTGAACCCGTGTTAGGAATTTCTTCACGTAACTGGTCGATTTCCAAATCTACATCAATATCGCGCAGCAAGTCTTGAACCGCTTCAGCACCCATTTTTGCGGTGAATTCATCACCAAACTCTTCAAGTGCTTTGAAGTAATCTTCATCATCGAGCAACTGATATTTTTCAAGGGTAGTTAAACCTGGATCAGTCACGACATAGCTTTCAAAATACAATACGCGCTCGATATCACGCAAAGTCATATCAAGTAGTAGACCAATACGGCTTGGTAATGATTTTAAGAACCAAATATGCGCAACTGGGCTTGCCAGCTCAATGTGACCCATACGCTCGCGGCGTACTTTGGCGGCGGTCACTTCAACGCCACATTTTTCACAGATCACGCCTTGGAATTTACGGCGTTTGTATTTACCACACAAGCATTCGTAGTCTTTAACAGGTCCAAAAATTTTGGCACAAAAAAGACCATCACGTTCTGGTTTGAAAGTACGATAGTTGATGGTTTCAGGCTTTTTAACTTCCCCATGCGACCAAGATTTGATGGTGTCAGGTGAGGCAAGAGAAATTTGAATGCTGTCGAACTCTTGGTTACCAGAGTCGGCAGGGCTTTTCATGATGTCTAATAAGTCTTTCAAACTGCTTCTCCATCGATTAAATTGAAGGTCGCTACAGATTGACTTTCAATTTAAGGTTAATTTTTATTCGTTTGTCATTAAAAAGGTAAACTATTGAGTTTGAGTATGGTGACGTTTAAAGCCACCACACTCACAATCATGACTTAGTTTTTACTTTTGCTATGATCTTTTAACTCAATATTGATACCCAATGACTTAATCTCTTTGGTCAATACGTTGAACGATTCTGGCATACCAGCTGACATGTTCTGTTCACCATCGACGATGTTTTTGTACATGCGGGTACGACCTTCCACGTCATCGGATTTCACCGTCAACATCTCTTGCAATGTATAAGCAGCACCGTAAGCTTCAAGTGCCCACACTTCCATCTCACCGAAGCGCTGACCACCAAACTGGGCTTTACCACCCAATGGCTGCTGGGTAACCAGTGAGTAAGAACCTGTTGAACGTGCGTGCATTTTGTCGTCAACCAAGTGGTTGAGTTTGAGCATGTACATATAACCTACGGTCACCGGACGATCAAACTGTTGACCGGTACGACCATCAAACAATACTTGCTGACCTGAGGTTGGCATACCCGCTAATTCTAGCAAGCCTTTGATTTGCTGTTCTTTAGCACCATCAAATACTGCGGTACCCATTGGTACGCCCGCACGTAGATTTTTTGACATGGCAATGATTTCGTCATCACTGATGCTACCTAAGTCCACTTGCTCGCCGCCAATTTGGTTATAGATTTTGTCTAAGAAATCACGTAACTCAGCAACTGCCGCTTGTTGTTTGATCATCTCGTCAATTTTGATACCCAAACCACGTGCTGCGCCGCCTAAGTGAGTTTCTAGAATCTGACCGACGTTCATACGCGATGGTACGCCTAGTGGGTTTAGTACCACATCCACTGGGTTGCCGTTTTCATCGTATGGCATATCTTCAATCGGCATGATACGTGATACCACCCCTTTGTTACCATGACGACCTGCCATTTTATCACCGGGCTGAATACGACGTTTCACGGCCAAGTACACTTTGACGATTTTTTGCACGCCATGCGTTAAGTCATCACCTGCCGTTAATTTGCGTTTTTTCTCAGTGAATTTTTCATCGATTTCTTTTTGTTTATCGGTTAAAAAGTCACCAATTTGTGATAAACGCTCTGCGGTATCTTCTTGGGTTGGCTGAATATCAAGCAATGTTTCAAGCGACATATCTTGCATTGAGTCTTCACTCAACACCGTACCTGATTTTAAGCCCGCGCCACCACTGACAGTTTGACCGTCAAGCAATGAGATAATGCGACCGCGTGCCGCGTTTTCAAAGATACGCAATTCTTCTTTTAAGTCTTTACGATAGCTATCAAGCTGGGCTTTTTCGATAGCTTGCGCACGGCTGTCTTTTTCTACGCCATCACGGGTAAAGACTTGGACGTCAATCACCGTACCTTTGGTAGAAGAAGGCACTCGCAACGACGTATCTTTAACGTCCGCGGCTTTTTCACCAAAAATTGCACGAAGTAGTTTTTCTTCAGGGGTGAGCTGCGTTTCACCTTTTGGTGTCACTTTACCCACCAAGATATCGCCACCTTGCACTTCCGCACCAATATAGACAATACCTGCTTCATCTAGATTAGCTAGGGCTGCTTCACCCACGTTTGGAATATCGGCAGTGATTTCTTCTGTACCCAATTTGGTATCACGCGCCACACAGGTTAATTCTTGAATATGAATGGTGGTAAAACGATCTTCTTTAACCACACGCTCAGATAACAAAATCGAGTCTTCGAAGTTGTAACCGTTCCAAGGCATGAACGCCACACGCATGTTTTGACCCAATGCCAACTCACCCAAATCGGTTGATGGACCATCAGCCAAGATATCCCCGCGCGCAATGACATCACCTTGGTTGACGATAATGCGTTGGTTAATACAGGTGTTTTGGTTTGAACGGGTGTATTTGATTAAGTTGTAGATATCAATGCCCGCTTCGCCCGCTTGCATTTCATCTTCATTCACTTTTACAACGACACGGCTCGCATCCACGTCCATAATGACACCGCCACGTTTGGCAGTCACACACACACCTGAGTCACGGGCAACGTGACGTTCCATACCTGTACCAACCAGTGGTTTGTCAGAACGTAAAGTGGGTACCGCTTGGCGCTGCATGTTTGAACCCATCAAGGCACGGTTGGCATCGTCATGTTCCAAGAATGGAATCAAACTTGCTGCCACAGACACAACCTGACGCGGTGATACGTCCATGTGGGTCACTTTCTCTGGTGCCATACGGACAAATTCACCATAGTTACGCACAGAGACATAATCTTCTGTCAACTGACCGCTTTGGTCAATCGGCGAATCCGCTTGCGCAATCACAGTGCCTACTTCTTCAATCGCTGATAGATACTCGATTTCATCCGTTACTTTACCGTCGACTACTTTACGATACGGAGTTTCTAAGAAACCAAATTCATTGGTTTTAGCATAAACAGCTAGTGAGTTGATTAGACCGATGTTTGGACCCTCAGGGGTTTCAATCGGACACACACGACCATAATGGGTTTGGTGTACGTCACGGACTTCAAAGCCTGCACGTTCACGTGTTAAACCACCTGGACCTAATGCAGAAACACGACGCTTATGGGTGATTTCTGACAATGGGTTGTTTTGGTCCATAAACTGTGACAATTGTGATGAACCAAAGAACTCTTTAATGGCGGCTGCCACAGGTTTTGAGTTGATTAAATCTTGTGGCGATAAGTTATCTGTTTCAGCTGAGCTTAAACGCTCTTTAACAGCACGCTCAACACGGACTAGACCCACGCGAAATTGATTTTCTGTCATCTCACCGACTGAACGGACACGGCGGTTACCTAAATGGTCAATATCGTCCACTACCCCACGACCATCACGAATTTCAATCAACATTTTTAATACGTCAATAATATCGTCGTTGGTCAATACACTGCGTTCACGCTGCACATCAGGGTCATTGGTTGGCTCATAGACTCGGCCCAAACGACGGTTGAACTTCATGCGACCGACATTTGATAAATCATAGCGATCCGCGTTAAAAAACATCGATTCAAACAGTTTTTCAGCTGTATCGAGTGTTGGTGGCTCACCTGGACGCATCACTTTGTAGATTTCAATCAACGCTTCTTCACGGCTCATCGCGGTATCCGCGCGCAGTGTATCGGCGATGTATGAACCATGATCGATATCGTTAGTGAATAAAATATCAAATTCTTTAATGTCGTTATTGCTGATTTTGACCAAAGTCTCGTGATCGAGCAATTGGTTAGCGCGTGCAATGACTTCATCATCCACCACGATATCTTGTGCCAAAATACGCTCATACAAGTATTCATCAGGCACAGGTAATTTAGTCATACCGGCTTGTTCGATTTTACGAATCGCGCGCGCGTTGATACGTTTGCCCTGTTCGACAATCACTTCGCCATCCGGTGAAACGATTTCAAACTGCGCCATTTCACCGCGTAAACGGTCAGTGACAAGATCGATTTCAAATTGCTCATCACCCTTATACACATGGGTTTTTTCATAAAACGCATCTAAAATTTGTTGCGTATTCATCCCAATGGCATGCAAAATCACCGTTGCCAATAATTTACGGCGACGGTCAATACGAGCAAACACCAAGTCTTTGGCATCAAATTCAAAGTCTAACCATGAACCACGGTAAGGAATAATACGAGCGTTATACAGCACTTTACCACTTGAATGTGATTTGCCTTTGTCATGGTCAAAGAATACGCCTGGTGAACGGTGTAATTGCGATACGATGACACGCTCAGTACCATTAATCACAAAAGTACCGTTTTCGGTCATCAATGGGATTTCACCCATATAGACGCTTTGTTCACGGATATCTTTAATTGCCGCTTTAGCATCTTTGTCTTTAACATCTTTGTCTTTGATGACCAAACGGATTTTGACACGTAATGGCGCTGCATAGGTTGAACCACGTAAAATACATTCGCGCACATCAAACTCTGGTGTACCTAGATAGTATTCAACAAATTGTAGCTCGGCATTGCCAGTATGGCTTTCAATAGGGAAAATAGAATTAAAAGCGGCTTGTAAACCAATGTTTTCCCGACCTTTTGGCTTTTTATTTTCTTGCAAAAATTGCTCATACGAGTCAACTTGGATGGCCAATAAGTATGGCACATCCATGACGGTGGGCAACTTTGCAAAACTTTTACGAATGCGTTTTTTTTCAGTATACGAGTATGCCATTAAAAGTCCTTAAACATTCAAAGCGTTAATGCCTACCCATCTATCAATACTTCAGTGCACTGATACCGCTATGCACTGATAAAGCCGCAAATCACCACATTTCCTGTTGGGAAATTAAGTTTTTTGCGCATTTATTAACGATGGAATCTATTTTTAAAAGATTTGATGACCCAATCCCTACAGTCTTAAGTCACCAACTTAAATCCAATTTCCTAACGGAAATCTTAAAACATTGCTCAATCAGCGGATAAGTTAATCATCACACGATGTATTACCCAATCAGCGCTATAATATAAAATCGATACAAACAAAAACTGTAGAGACGACAAAAAGCCAAACACCTTTGGGGTATTTAGCTAAAGTTTTTTACGCATTACCAGACTTTCTAACTTGCATGGAACAATTCTGTCCTTGGTGCGTGTGCCATCTTATATTCAATCAGACACGAAAGGTCAAGAGAATGATTATAATAAAAAAAAGCTATTATTGCAAGTGCAATAATAGCTTTTTGAAGGTTAGAAAACTTAAGTGCGAGAATTATTTCAATTCTACTGATGCGCCTGCTTCTTCTAATTTTTTCTTCAATTCTTCAGCTTCAGCTTTCGCTACGCCTTCTTTAACAGTTTGTGGTGCGCCTTCAACTAGGTCTTTAGCTTCTTTTAAGCCCAAGCCAGTGATTTCGCGAACTGCTTTAATAACAGCTACTTTCTTGTCGCCAGCGCCAGTTAATACAACGGTGAAGTCGTCTTTTTCTTCTGCTGCAGGCGCGTCACCGGCTGCTGCAGGTGCTGCTGCTAGTGCAGCGGCTGATACGCCAAATTTTTCTTCCATTGCAGAGATAAGATCTACAATTTCCATTACTGATTTTTCAGCGATTGCATCAAGAATTTCTTGGTTAGTTAATGCCATGATGTGTATTCCTAAATAAGTGAATTTGGTTTAAAAAATCCTAAGCGTAGCTAAGTTTGCTTAAATAAATTAAGCGGCTTCGCCTTGCATTTTGTCGCGTAATGCTGCCAAAGTACGAACAAATTTGCCTGCAGCGGCTTCTTTCATCGTACCCATTAAGCGCGCAATCGCTTCGTCGTAAGTTGGTAAGCTTGCTAAACGATCGATATCTTTAGCAGCGATAAACTCGCCTTCAAAAGCTGCACCTTTAATTTCAAACTTATCGTTTGTTTTAGCAAATTCTTTGAACAAACGTGCCGCAGCACCTGGATGTTCAGTTGAGAATGCGATAAGTGTTGGACCTACAAATACGTCATTTAACACAGTGTAGTTAGTGTCTTCTAACGCACGACGTAATAAAGTATTACGCACGATACGCATATCAACACCCGCTGCACGAGCTTCTTTACGCAGTTGGGTCATTTTACCTACTGTCACGCCACGAGCATCGGCAACAACAGCAGAAAGGGCACCTTTGGCAGATTCACTTACTTCAGCAACAATCGCTTGTTTGTCTTGAAGATTTAATGCCATGGGTTGTCTCCATATTATCAGTTTCCTAGTTATGATTAACTTAGGGCACCAATAAACCTAGTTAATATAATAAGTTAAAGTACAACTTATTATCACTCCGATACGGTGGCAGTCAATGGTAAATTAAACTGCCATCCCGTCTGCGTAGGCTGTGAAAAACTTTCACAATTAAACTATTTACGATTAAACCAATAGAATTATGATTAAACCAATAGAACCTACGGTCTTAGACAGCACAACCCGTTTGTGCTGAACTAAATTTAAAATATATTAAAAATCTACCATCAAGCGTGATAGCTTAAGCATTACGATAAGGTACTGGATCTAAGTTGATACCAGGGCCCATCGTGCTTGATAGGGTGATTTTTTTGATATAAATACCTTTTGAGGTCGCAGGTTTTGCTTTTTTCAAATCAGCGATTAATGCAGACGCATTTTGCTCGATTTGTTCAGCACTAAAACCTACTTGACCAATCGTGGTATGGATAATACCCGCTTTATCAACACGGTAAGTTGCCTGACCCGCTTTGGTATTTTTAACCGCTTCAGCAACGTTAGGGGTAACTGTACCTACTTTAGGGTTTGGCATTAAGCCACGTGGACCTAAAATTGTACCTAATTGACCAACAACGCGCATTGCATCAGGCGACGCAATCACAACATCAAAGTCCATGTTACCCGCTTTGATGCTGTCTGCTAGGTCTTCAAAACCTACGATATCAGCACCCGCTTCTTTTGCTGCATCCGCTGCTGCACCTTGTGCAAACACGGCAACGCGTTTGGTTTTACCGGTACCTGCAGGCAGGTTAGTAGCACCACGAACCACTTGGTCAGATTTACGTGGGTCAACACCTAGATTGATAGCAATATCGATTGACTCTTTGAATTTTGCTGGTGGCAATTTATTTAGAATTTCCACCGCTTCAGTCAATGTGTATTGTTTGTTCGCATCATAGCTTTCAGCGATTGCTTTTTGACGTTTAGTTAATTTAGCCATTTACACACCCTCCACGTCAATACCCATTGAGCGAGCAGTACCCGCCAATGTGCGAACCGCAGATTCTAAGTCAGCAGCAGTTAAGTCAGCGTTTTTGGTGTTAGCAATTTCTTCTAACTGTGCGCGGTTGACTTTACCCACTTTAGTTTTGTTCGGTACGCCTGAACCTTTGGCAGCACCTGCAGCTTTGCGAATTAAGAACGCCGCTGGTGGTGACTTCATGATGAAGGTGAACGATTTGTCGTTGTAAACAGTGATTTCAACAGGAACAGGTAGACCTGGTTCCATGCTAGAAGTAGCTGCGTTGAACTCTTTACAGAATGCCATGATGTTCACACCTTTTTGTCCCAATGCTGGACCGATAGGTGGTGATGGATTAGCTTTACCAGCTGGCACTTGTAGTTTGATGTAACCATCAATCTTTTTAGCCATGATAGACTCCTGTTATGGGTAATAGCGCTAGATACCCACTCATCGAATGGCTATCTGGCTCCCCGGGTGATATTGTCAATCTTGCAGACAACAGAAAAAATAAAGTGCCATATTATAAGCGAATTTTTACTTAGGTAAAGCAAAAATTGCTAAAGTTGGCACTTAGTTACAATTTTAGGGTCAAAAACCCCTGAAAAAGAAAACCTATCAAAAATTAGTTAATTTTTTCTACTTGTTTAAACTCTAGCTCAACCGGGGTTGGACGGTTAAAGACATTGACGGTCAACTGTAAGCGTGATTTTTCGTAATCTACTTTTTCCACCAAGCCTCTAAACTCGGTAAACGGACCATCGATGACCAACACTTCTTCACCTGGCTCAAATAAGGTTTTTGGACGGGGTTTGTTTTCGTTGGTATTTAAACGATTTAAAATGGTATCGGCTTCTTTTGGGGTAATCGGCGCAGGATTTTCTGGCGTACCGCCAATAAAGCCCATCACACGTGGACAGTCTTTAACTAAGTGCCATGTATTGTCGTTCATATCCATTTCAATCAATACGTAACCTGGGAAGAATTTACGCTCAGATTTGCGTTTTTTGCCATCCCGCATTTCGATAACTTCTTCGGTTGGGACAAGTACTTGACCAAACGATTCTTTGTATTCGCTGCGATTGATACGTTCAATCAATGAACGCTGCACTTGTTTTTCAAAGCCTGAAAATGCTTGTACGATATACCAACGCATGGATAATCTTCCTCTAATTCATTGCTAAACACATCGCCTACTATACCAAATATGAGCAATGCAGGTAAAATATTGATATTGCTAGATAGATAAAAACCCACAGATGTGGGTCAAATAAAAGGGTTTGGCTAAATTTTTGCTATTGACCAATGACGTATTGAATCAACTGGCTAAATACGGTATCTAATAACCACACAATAAAGGCTAATATCCCAGCCACTACTGCAACTTGCCAAGTGTATTCAAGGGTTTCTTGTTTGGTCGGCCAAGTCACACGGCGTAATTCAACGCGAGAATCTTGCAACAGTGTTTTAAAAGCACTGCCTTGGTTGGTCAATGCCAGTGCCAATAATGCAGCAATGATTAGTCCAGCAATAACAGCCACGCGCGTCCATAAATTGCTAGCGGGTTGCCAATATGCGGGTAAATATTGATTAACTAAAGTTGCGCTGATTAATGCGACAAAAGCAAAAATCCACAGGGCAAAATCTTTAGGGGAGTGTCGTTTGGCAATCTCAATAGCAGCAGGTTGGTGGACAACCACTTTTTCACCAGACATCCTTTTGCCATTGAGCTCTGCTAGTTTGTTCTCTAGCATTTGTTTCATAAGGCTGCCCTGTCTATCATTAAAACGTATTTTATTATTAGAATAAAGCGTATACGCTAAACTAACTAAAATGTGGCAGGCGATGAGGGACTCGAACCCCCAACATTCGGTTTTGGAGACCGACGCTCTACCAATTGAACTAATCGCCTATGTTGAGTTTGAGTATTATAGCGAGTTTTTTTTTGAATGCAACACTTTCTATAGTTTTTTGCGATTTTAATCTTACCCTATCACTGCTAAGATTTTACGGCGTAAAAGCGCAGCGTCCGGCATGGCTTCCCCATTGATTCGTAGTATCGGAATACCTGCACTCAACAGCGCTTTGTCTTTTTTTTCATCTTGCTGCTGACGGCGGCGAGTGTTGTGCGTCCAGTCGTCTAATTCAATTGCCAATAGTACGGTTTGCTTGTCTTGATCGACCAGCACATAGTCAACACTCATACGGCAAATACGATTAAACCAAAAGCCTTGGTCAGTATCGTCATCGTCATTTGGCATGATAATACGTGATAGCTGTACTTGCCCAAAAATAATCAGCTCAGGCACGGCTTGCTGCAAGCGATTAAAAAATATCACTTCGGTCGGCGTCATGATTGGCATCGGCTCAAACGGCCATACCGCTAATTCATCTCCCCGAACTGGCTTAATAACCTCTTCACGGCTACTACCACTACTACGAAAGGCAAACACTAACAGGATAAACACCACAAACGCTAACACTAAAAAAATTGTCACACTAACCACACACTCATATCTATAGGATAATTACCACAAGGGAGCATTATTCCTCTATTGGGTGATTTTCACAAGCATATAGACAAACAATGCGACACAAAATGTCGCATTGTTTGGGTTGTTTGGCCTTGTTTGCATAGTTTGGCTTCAAAAGGTTAAATAGGCTTACCAGTAAAGCACCCAGCCGCTATTGACATCCACACGGCTATCGTTATTGAGCTTGTCTTTGAGCGCCAAGGCAGCGACTTTGCCTTTTTCTGGACCTACGACAATACGTACCCCTTTGCTCGTTTGGGTGGTTTTGACTTTGTAGCCTGCCGCTTGTAATTTTTGGGTGATTTCATTGGCTTTTTTTTGGTCGGTTGCCAATGCGACTTGTACCCCAAACGTACCTTTGGCATCCGTTTGTTTCACCGTCTGACGCGCCTGCCTTAAATTGTCTTGTGCCGCTTGGAATGCTTGTTTTTTCTGGGCTTGTTGCTGAGCTTCTAATTTTTTCTGGGCGATTTCTTGTTGACGTTTTTGCTCTTTTAACTGGGCTTCTTGCTTTTTGCGGGCCATGTCATTTTGACGTTGTTGCTCTCGCGCTTGAGTTTGTTGGGTGATACGGTTGACTTGTGCCGCAGTCGGGATGGTGATAGTTTGCCCGACACGTAAATTGCTGGTTGTGTTGAGATTATTGACGCTTGCCAATACGTCGACTGGCACATTGTAGCGACGTGATAACCCTATCAACCCATCGCCTGCCTTGACTTGATAGGTGCCAGGATTGCTAGGGGTGGCTTTTGCCACGGGCTGCGGCTGTGCGACGGCGGGTGCTGTCACTGCAGGCTTTGGCGTAGCTGCTTGTTCTTTAGTTTGCGTAGCGCTTCGAGTTTGCGCAGCGCTTTGGCTCTGTGCGCTATTTTGCACGCTATTGGGTACTGCAGCTTGCGTTTGTGGTGGTGCGGCGACCGTGTCAACGGGTCGGGGCTTTACCACAGGTTGGGTAATCGCGGTCACTGAGCTGGCAACCACCGAATTGGTATTGGCGGCATTTTTGTTGGCATACAGTTGATTTTCAGCACGGCTACGCGCTAAAGCTTTGGCTTCAATCCGCTGTTGCTCGGTCATGTATTGCTGGGCTTGTTGTTCTTGCGCAGCGACCCGTTGCTCACGTTCTTTTTGTTTTTGCGCCAGTAAATTTTTTTCGGTTGCGATATCGGCGGTGAGTGGCTCGTTGCTGATTGCTGATTGTTTATCTGTCGTGGGTTTAGCGATAACTTGTTGGCTATTGACTGCAGGTTTGGCAGGCGCGTTCAAGACTTGGTGCATAGTGG
>ERZ501011.29-NODE-29-length-43749-cov-7.762004_pt1 | contig 43749 bp, 39 predicted proteins | sample MGYA00248833_ERZ501011 | MGnify/ENA primary metagenome ERZ501011 (study PRJEB25958, sample SAMN03398530) | human skin metagenome | study: EMG produced TPA metagenomics assembly of the Human Skin Microbiome Metagenome (human skin metagenome) data set. | reverse complement strand
GGGCGCACAAGGGCTCGGCCCAGGGCGAGGTGGTGGCCGAGATCATCGCGGGTCACGATCGCGTCTTCGACCCGACCACGGTGGCCGCCGTCTGCTTCACCGAGCCCGAAATCGCCGCCGCCGGACTGCTGCCGCAGGATGTGGAGGGCCGCGACGACGTGATCACGGCGGTGTTCCCCTTCGCCGCCATCGGCCGGGCGCTGGCGATCGAGGCGGGCGAGGACGGCGGTTTCGTGCGGGTCATCGCCTCCAGGGCCGATCATCGCCTGCTGGGCGTCCAGGCCGTGGGCCAGCATGTGTCGGAGCTGTCCAACAGCTTCGCCCAGATGCTGGAGATGGGCGCGGTGCTGGAGGACGTGGCCGGAACCATCCACGTCCATCCGACGCTGGGCGAAGCCTTCCACGAGGCCAGCTTGCGCGCGCTCGGACACGCCATCCACATCTAAGGGCGCTATGCTCGCGACGCGGTCGCTCGCGGCTTGAGCGCGGGAGGGGCGCTGGTCACCGTCGGGCTCGACCAGGGACTTGATTAGGGAGAGTGACGCGGGCGGATGCGCCGGAGGCTCTTAGCGGCTGCGACATCGTGGAACATGAAGCTTTGGTCATGTTTGTGGCGACGGCGTTGCGCGCGTGTGTCGCCCGGTTAAGGTTCGCTCCAACGTTTTCCGGAGGAACCCGCCCCATGCGTCGCGTCGCGCCCCTTGTCGCCCTGGCCGCCCTGCTGGCCCCCACCACGCCAGTCTGGGCCTTCAGCCCGGCCGCGCCCGTCCAGGCCTCCAGCCCCGCCGCGCCGGCGCAGGCCGCCGCTCCGATCTCGGCGCTGGTCGGCCAGGTGGACATCCCCTACTCCAAGTTCACCTTGGACAACGGCCTGACCGTGATCGTGCACGAGGACCGCAAGGCCCCGGTGGTCGCGGTGTCGGTCTGGTACAATGTCGGCTCCAAGGACGAGCCCGCCGGCTCCACCGGCTTCGCCCACCTGTTCGAGCATCTCATGTTCGGCGGATCGGAGAATGCGCCGGGCTCCTACCTCGGCCGCATGCGCAACCTGGGCCCGTCCAACCTGAACGGCACCACTTGGTTCGACCGCACCAACTACTTCCAGACCGTGCCGACCCCGGCGCTGGAGCAGGCGCTGTTCCTGGAAAGCGACCGCATGGGCTATCTGCTCGGCGAGGTCGGGCAGGAGGTGCTCGATCTGCAGCGCGGCGTGGTGCAGAACGAAAAGCGCCAGGGCGACAACCAGCCCTACGGCCTGTTCGAGTACGCCCAGCTCGAGGCGCTGTTCCCCGAAGGCCACCCATACCGCCACTCCACCATCGGCTCGATGGCCGATCTGGACGCCGCCAGCCTGGAGACGGTGCGGAACTGGTTCCGTGACAACTACGGCCCGAACAACGCCATCGTGGTGCTGTCCGGCGACATCGACGAGGCGACCGCCCGTCCGCTGATGCAGAAATACTTCGGCGCCATCCCGCGCGGCCCGGTGAACACGCCGGCGCAGGCCGACGTCCCGACCCTGTCGGCGCCCATCGTCAAAACCATGCACGACCGCGTCGCCAACACCCGGCTGACGCGCAGCTGGGCGGTTCCCGGCATGCTCAGCGACGACGCCGTGCCGCTGTCGGTCGGCGCCGCCGTCCTGGGCGGGCTGGCCTCCTCGCGGCTGGACAACACCCTGGTGCGTGACGAGCAGAGCGCCGTGAGCGTGTCGTCCTCCCTGTCGGAGTTCCACCGCGTCGGCATCTTCGACATCTCGGTCGATGTGAAGCCGGGCGAGGACGCCGCCGCCGTCGGCCGCCGTCTGGACACCCTGGTCGCCGACTTCATCAAGAACGGCCCGACCGAGGAAGAAGTCGCCCGCGTCGCCACCCGCTACGTCTCCGGCCGCATCCAGAGCCTGGAGCAGGTCAACGGCAAGGCCAACGTCCTGGCCGAGGGCCAGCTGTACGCCGGCGATCCCGAGCACTACAAGAAGGAGCTGGCCCAGTATGCGTCCGTGACCCCGGCGCAGGTCCGCGACGCCATGCAGCGCTGGCTGACCCGCCCGGTGTTCGACATGACCATCGCCCCGGGCGAGCGCGAGGCCTATGTCGAGGCCGCCGCGGCTCCGTCCGGCGCGACCCCGGTCCCGGCCGCCGAGATCCAGCGCGTGGCTCGCGACCCCATGCCGACCATCGGTGAGGTGCCGGACCTGAAGTTCCCCGCGGTCGAGCGCACGACCCTGTCGAACGGCGTTCAGGTGGTCTACGCCCAGGTGGACACCGTGCCGGTGACGCGCATGGCGGTGGAGTTCGACGCCGGCTACGCCGCCGACCGGGCCGACCGTCTCGGCGCCCACGCCATGATGCTGGACCTGCTGGACGAGGGCACCACCACGCGTGACGCCAACCAGCTGGCCGAGGAGGAGGAGCGCCTGGGCGCCTCCGTCAGCGTCAGCGCCTCGATGGACCGCACCAGCGCCGAGCTGTCGACCCTGTCCGCCAATCTGACGCCGGCGCTCGCGCTGCTGTCGGACGTGGTGCGCAACCCGGCGTTCGCGCCTTCGGAGGTCGAGCGCATCCGCGCCGCCCGCCTGTCGGCCCTGGCCAGCGAGCGGACCAACCCCGGCGCCATCGCCGCCCGCGCCCTGCCGCCGCTGCTGTACGGCGCCGACAGCCCCTATGGACGCTCGTTTACGGGATCGGGCGACGACGCCACCCTGAAGGCCCTGACCCGCGCCGATCTGGTGGCCGAGCACGACGCCTGGGTGCGGCCGGACAACGCCACCATCTTCGTGGTGTCCGACCAGCCGCTGAGCGCCATCACGCCGCAGCTCGAGACCGCCTTCGGCGACTGGCGCGCGCCGTCAACGCCCAAGGGAACCAAGAGCTTCGCCGCGACGATCCCGGCCTCGACCAACCGCATCGTCCTGATCGACCGGCCTCAGTCGCCGCAGTCGCTGATCTACGGCGGCGCGGTGCTGCCGGTGTCGGGGACGGACGACCTCCTGGCGCTGAACGCGGCCAATGTGACGCTGGGCTCCGACTTCCTGTCGCGGATCAACTCGGACCTTCGCGAGACCAAGGGCTGGTCCTACGGCGTGCGCGGCGGGGTGAACGCGCTGGAGCATCGCGTGCCCTACATCGTCAACGCGCCGGTGCAGGCCAACCGCACCGGCGAGTCGATCGCCGCCCTGATCAGCCAGTACGACCGCTTCCTGCAGACCGACGGCGTGACGCCTCAGGAGCTGGAGCGGACGCTGAACGGCAACACCCGTTCGCTGGCCGGCAGCTATGAGACGGCCGGGCAGATCCTGGGGGCGCTACGCTCGAACGCCCTCTATCGCCGTCCCGACGACTATCAGGCCACGCTGGCCAGCCGCACCCGCGCGCTGACGGCGGCCGAGATGGATGCCGCCGCCCGCGAGGTCATCAAACCCGATCAGTTCGTCTGGGTCGTGGTGGGCGACGCCTCCGTGGTCAAGCCGCAGCTGGACGCCCTGGGCCTGCCGGTCGAGGTGCGTCAGGCCGGAGCCCAATAAGGCCGGTCCGCCGACACCATGAGAAAAGGCCCGGAGAGCGATCTCCGGGCCTTTTTTCTTGTTCGGGGCGGCTGTGGGGTCAGTTCAGGGTCGCCCCGGTGGTGCGCATGATCTCCGCGCGCAGCTCGGGCAGGCCTTCGCCCTTTTCGGACGAGGTCAGGATAACGGCGGGAAAGGCCGCCGGGCGCTTAGCGATGGCCTTCAGTGTCGCCGCCGCCACCGCTTCGCCCTCGCCCTTCTTGAGCTTGTCGGCCTTGGTCAGGATGATCTGATAGGAGACGGCGGCGAGATCCAGCGCGTCCAGCGCTTCGCCGTCCACCGACTTCAGCCCATGGCGGCTGTCGATCAGCAGATACACCCGCTTCAGCGTCACACGCCCGCGCAGATAGTCGCGCCCCAGGTCCTGGAACTTGCGCGTCGCGGCCTTGGACGCCTTGGCGAAGCCGTAGCCGGGAAGATCGACCAGCCGCATGCGGCCGTCCAGGTCGAAGAAGTTGACCTCTCGCGTGCGCCCCGGCTCGTTGGAGGCGCGCGCCAGCTTGTGCATGCCGACCAGGCCGTTGATCAGGCTGGACTTGCCGACGTTGGAACGGCCGGCGAAGGCGACCTCGGGCAGGTCCGGATCGGGCAGTTGCTCGATCTTGGCGGCCCCCATGACGAATGTCGCCGGGCGCTGGAACAGGACGCGGGCCTGCTCCAGCTCGTCTTCGGAGAAGTCGGTCACGCGGCCTTCGTCTTGGGCGACTTCACGCGGGCGATGAAGCTGTCGATCGGGTTCTCGGCGCCGAAGCGATGCATGATGATGTACTGCTGCAGGATCGACAGGATGGTGCTCCACACCCAGTAGATCAGGACGCCGGCCGGCGAGGGCGCCAGCACAAAAGCCAGCACCACCGGCATCAGCGCGAAGATGCGTCGCTGCATGGGATCGGGCACGGCCGGGTTCATCGCCTGCTGCAGCCACATGGTGATCCCGTACAGGATCGGCAGAAGGCCGATATGCGCCGGGCCGTTCAGGAAGGCGCCGATCAGCGGCACGGCGGCCGGGTCGTACGGCAAGAGGCCGAACAGGTTCCAGATGGTCGAGTGGTCGCGCGCCGACAGGTCGCGGATCCAGCCGAAGAAGGGCTGGTGGCGCATCTCGATGGTGACGAACAGCACCTTGTAGAGGGCGAAGAAGATCGGGATCTGGATCAGGATCGGCAGGCAGCCGGCGACCGGATTGATCTTCTCGCGCTGGTACAGGGCCATGGTCTCCTGCTGCTGCTTCTGCGGGTCGGAGCCGAACTTCTTCTTGATCTCCTCCATCTTGGGCTGGAGGTTGCGCATCTTGGACATGCTCTCGTAGCTCTTGTTGGCGAGCGGGAAGAGCAGCAGCTTGACCAGCACGGTCAGCGCCAAGATGGCCAGGCCGAAGTTGCCCAGCAGCTGGAAGAAGAACTCCACCACCATGAAGATGGGCCGGGTCAGGAACCAGAACATGCCCCAGTCGATGGCGTAGACGAAGCGCGGCAGGTTCAGGTCCTGCTCATAGCCCTTCAGGATCTCGTTGCGCTTGGCCCCGGCGAACAGGCGCTGGGTCTCGGTGACGCTGGCGCCCGGCTGGATGGTGCGGCTGGCGCCCAGCACATTGGCCTCGTGCTGGTTGGCGCCTTCGGGATCACGGACGCGGAACTCGGCCGAGACCTGCTCGGTCTGCGGCGGGATCAGCGCGGCCATCCAGTATTTGTCGGTGATGCCCAGCCAGCCGCCGGTGGAGGTCTCCTGGATGCGGGCTTTGCCCTGCCAGTCCTTGTACTTGTACTGGTCGGTGGCGTAGCGGCCGGGCTGGCCGAAGACGCCGATGGCGCCCTCGTGCAGGATCATCTGCTTGCCGAGATCGGCGGGCACGCCCTGGCGCTGGACCGAGCCGTAGGGCGCGATGGTGATCGGCTGGGTCCCCAGGTTCTGCACCGTGTCGGCGACCGTGAACATGTACTGGTCGTCGATGGAGATCACGCGGGTGAAGCGCAGGCCCTGGCCGTTGTCCCAGGTCAGGGTGACGGGCGAGGTCGGGGTCAGCGTCGAGCCGGCGGTCAGGCTCCAGGGGGTGTTCGGCCCCGGCACGCCGCCCGCGACATTGGGGCCGGTCCAGCCGAACTGGGCGAAATAGGCGTGCTCCATGCCCTGCGGACGGAACAGCTCGACCGGTTGGCTGTCGGCGTCCAGCGTCTCGCGGTAGCGGACCAGGAACAGATCGTCGATGCGGCCGCCCTGCAGCGACAGGGAGCCGCGCAGCGTCGGCGTCTGGATCGGCACGCGCGCGCCTGCGCCCAGCGCCTCCGTCCGGTCGGTGACGAAGATGGCGCTCTCGGGCCGAAGCGCGGTGTTGGGCGCATCGGCGGCCGCCTCGCTCTGCTGTTCGGCGGCGGCCAGCTGGTTGGCGCGGCGCACCTCGGCCTGCGGGCGCAGGACGGTGAACCAGTACAGGCCCAGGATCAGGGCCGACGCCACGATGAAGATGATCGTGTTGCGCGAGTTCTCGTTTTTCATCGGGGTCGGGCATCCGGGCCGCTGGAGGGGCGGCCATGCGGCCGAGAGGCCGGGTCCTTGGGGCTCGCCAGCCTTGTAAGGACGGTTTTCACATCGTCAAGCAAACGGTCCCAGTCACGCTCCGCCGTGCCCATACGCGCGATGAACACATAGTCGCACCCCGCCTTGCCGTGGAGGGGCAACAGGGCGCGGGCGGCCTCGCGCAAGCGGCGTTTGCAGCGGTTGCGGACCACGGCGCCGCCGATTTTGCGGGTGGCGGTGAAGCCCAGGCCGACGTGCGCCTGGCCGTCTCGGCGGTCCAGGCGCTGGATCACCACGCCGCCACGCGCGTCGGAAACGCCTTTGGCGGCCGCCAGGAACTGGGGCCGCCGCAGCAGACGCTTGATCTGTAGGGTCTCGCTCACGCGCGTCCTGATCTGGACGCGGGGGCGCTTACGCCGTCAGGCGCTTGCGGCCCTTGGCGCGGCGGCGCGCAACGATCTTCTGGCCGTTCTTGGTGGCCATCCGCGCGCGGAAACCGTGACGGCGCTTGCGCACGAGTCGGGACGGCTGATAGGTCCGCTTCACGGTCGGCTCCTGACGTTAAAAGGTTGAGCGGCGGGCAAAAAGGCTCCGTCGCGGGAAGGGCGGGCGTATAAGTCGCATGACGGCGCGAGTCAACGCCGCGCGGGAATCTTCGGGGGAGCGGAACATCCTATGATGCAGCGATCGGCCAGGGAATGGGGACTGCGGCTCTTGCCGCTGATCGCCGTGGCCGGGCTGGTCGTCGCCTTCTTCGCCCTGGGCCTGAACCGCTGGCTGTCGATGGACATGATCCGCGAGCATGGGCTGGGGCTCCAGGCCTATGCGCGCGAGCACATGTGGATCGCGCTTCTGGCCTTTGTCGGCGTTTATGCACTGGCCACCGCCTCCACCATTCCGGGGCCGGTGTTCCTGACCCTGCTCGGCGGGCTGATGTTCGGGCCGTGGGTCGGGGCGCTGGCGCAGGCGACCGGCGCCACCATCGGCTCGGTCGTCATCTACTATGTTTACCGCACCTCCATCGGCACATGGCTGAGGGCCAAGTTCGCCAGGGACGCCGGGCTGATGGACCGGCTGGCGAAGGGACTGGACCGCAACGCCTTCACCACCCTGTTGACGCTGCGGCTGATCCCCAGCGTGCCGTTCGTGCTGATCAACGCCACCGCCGGCATGATGGCCGTGCCGATACGTCCCTATGTGATCGCCACCTTCGTGGGCCTCCTGCCGTCCACCACCATCTACACCTGGATCGGCTCGGAGTTGGGCGAACTGTTGCGACGCGGCGTGCGGCCGGATCTCGATCTGCTGTTGCATCAGTTCTTCTGGCCGCTGATGGGGGTGGTGTTCCTGTCGCTGCTGCTGCCGCTGGGCATCCGCCTGGTGCAGATGGCGCGCGGCCGGCGTGGGGTGCAGCCGGCGTGAGGGCGCTGTTCCAGCGCGTCGCCGCCGGGCTGAAGCCGGACGGGCTGTCGGCGCGGCTGCTGCTGCTGACGGTGTTCTTCACCCTGGCGGTGGAGGTGCTGATCGTCGCGCCCAACGCGTCGGCCTTCCATGAGCGGTGGCTGCAGGATCGGCTGCAGGCGGCGGAGCTGGCGTCCGTGGGCGTCGAGGCCCTGCCCTACAGCGCCGTGGAGGACGACACGGCGGCCGAGCTGATGCGGATCGGCGGGGTTCAGGCGGTGGCCCTGACGGAGGAGGGGGTGCGCCGCCTCCTGCTCCAAGCCCCCAATCTGCCGCGCGCGCCCGAACTGATCGATCTACGCCGCCAGGACACGGTGGCGCGGCTGGCCGATCCGTGGCGGACGCTCGTGGGGCACCCCGATCGGTCGCTGCGGGTGCAGGCGCGGCCGCGCTATCGTTCGGGCGACTTCATCGAGATCGTGACGCCGGCCGAGCCGCTGAAGCAGGAACTGCGCGCCTTTCTGCTGAACAGCTTGTTGGTGTCGCTGCTGATCTCCGTGACGGCGGGGGCGCTGCTCTACCTGGGTCTGGCGTTGCTGGTGCTGCGCCCCCTCCGGCGCGTGACCCGCTCCATCGAGCATTTCGCGGCCGATCCCGAGAGCCAGCCGGACGCACCGTCCGATCGGCATGACGAGATCGGCCGGGTCGAGCGAGAGCTGGCGCGGATGCAGGAGGAGGTGCGCCAATCCCTGCGCTCGCGCGCGCGCCTCGTCGCGCTGGGCGAGGCCGTGGCAAAGATCAACCACGACCTCGGCAACATGCTGGCTTCGGCCCAGATGACGTCCGAGCGCCTGGCCGCATCCCCGGACCCGCAGGTGGCCAAGGTGCTGCCTCGGCTGGAGCGGGCGCTGGGCCGAGCCGCGGCCCTGACGGCCAATGTGCTGCAGTACGGAAAAAGCGAGGAGCCGCCGCCGCAGAAGACGCGGCTGGCGCTGGACGCAGCGCTCGCCGGCGCGGCCGAGGATGCGGGTCTCACCCCCGACGGGGTGCGGCTGGAGGCCGAGATTCCGGCCCGCTTTGGCCTCATGGCGGACGGCGACCAGCTGCACCGCATCCTGGTCAATCTGATGCGCAACGCCCGCCAGGCCATCGAAGGCGATGCCGCCCGAGCGCCCGAGCAGCGGGGACGCGGCGTCATCACAGTCACCACCTGCGGCGAGGAAGGCTTCTGCGTCGTGCGCATCGCCGACGACGGACCGGGCATCCCGCAGCGCCTGGCCGAGCGGCTGTTCGAACCCTTCGTCAGCGGACGCGCCTCGGAGGGCACGGGGCTCGGCCTGACCATCTCGCGCGAGCTGGCGGCCCTGCACGGCGGCGACCTCAGGCTGGTCGAGAGCGGCCCGGCGGGCGCGGTGTTCGAGCTGCGCCTGCCGGGGTGACGCCCGGGATCAGGCGGCCTTCAGCGTCGCCATGTCGATGACGTAGCGGAAGCGCACCTCGCCGTTCTCGACCTTGGTGTAGGCGTCGTTGATGTCCTTGATGTCGATGACCTCGACCTCGGGCGCGATGCCCTTTTCGGCGCAGAAATCGAGCACGTCCTGCGTTTCCTTGAGGTTGCCGATCAGGGAGCCCGCCACGCTCTGGCGTGAGCCGGCCAGCTTCATGTTGTCCACGCCGTCGATGACGTCGAGGTTGCCGACCACCACAAAGGTGGCGTCGCGTTTCAGGAGGTCCAGCAACGGACCCACCTCGTGCTTCTCCGGCACGGTGGACAGGATCATGTCGAACGAGGCGGCGAGCGGGGTCAGCGACGTCTTGTCGGTCTCGACATAGGCGGCGTCCGCGCCCAGCGACCTGGCCAGCTCGATCTTCTCGGGCGTGGAGGTGAGAACCGTCACCTCCGCGCCGAGCCCCTTGGCGAGCTTCAGCGCCATGTGGCCCAAGCCGCCAAAGCCCAGGATCGCCACCTTGTCGCCCGCCTTCACGCCCCAGTGCTTCATCGGCGAGAAGGTGGTCACGCCCGCGCACAGGATCGGCGCCGCCGCCTTGGGATCGAGACCCTCGGGGATGCGCAGCACGAAGTCCTCGGGCACCACCACCACGTCGGAATAGCCGCCGAAGGTGTTGTCGCGGCCGTACATGTTGGAGCCGTCCTCCGTCATGCCCTTGGGGGTCATCGGACCATTGTAGGTGGCCAGCCAGCTGTTGGGGCCGGCGCAGTAGTTCTGGTCGCCTGACTGGCAGGGCTCGCACTGACGGCAGCTGTCGATCATGCAGCCCACACCGACCACGTCGCCTTCCTTGAAGCGGCCGGCCTCGGAACCCACGGACTTGATGCGGCCGACGATCTCGTGGCCGGGAATGCAGGGATAGACGGTGTTCTTCCACTCGTTCTTCACCTGGTGAATGTCGGAGTGGCAGACGCCGGTGTAGAGGACCTCGATCACCACCTCGTTGGGCTTGGGATCGTCGCGTTCGAATTCGATGCGCTCGAGCTTGGCTTGCGCGGCCTTGGCGCCGTAGCCGACGGACTGGATCATGAGTTCGGACTTTCGCTGAAAGAGGTCAGCGGTCTTATCGCGGGAAACCGTCGCTCGTTCCGATGGCCCGGCTACTCCAGGCCGTCCGCTGTCACCACGAAGGGACGCTGTTCGGCCTTGGCCGCCGCGGCCAATTCGTCCTGCACGAGGTGCCAGCGCCGCACGCGCTCATAATCGATGGCGTGCTGCGGCGAGGCGTCCAGCCAGTCCTGAAAGCTTTCCATCTGCTCGCGGGCGTCGGGCGCGCCGGGTTGCGGCGGGCTGGGCACGTCCGGAAGGACGCGCGCCACCTCCGGTGGGATCGGATAGTCGCCGGACGAGGTCGCAAGGATCATGACCGAAAGCCTACGCCGCGCCGGCTTGGCTGTGCAATGCGTCCAGACGCACTTCGCATCCGCGCTCCGCGCTGAGCCGCGCCGCCTCCAGCACCGTCATCACCGCCACGGCCTCGAGCGGCGGAACGGGGTTGGGCCCCTCGCCGCGCAGGGCGGCGGCGATCCCGTCGTAGTAGCGGCGGTAGTCGCCGGGGACGCCCATGGCCGGTTCCCGCTCGCCGCTCGCGCCGTCGATGATCTCGCCCGGCCGAGGATCGACGCCCCAGCCCTCGCCGCCGGCTCCACCCGTCGCCTTCAGCTGGTCTTCCTGCGGGTCGAGCCCGTGGGTGACGAACGCCGCGCGGCTTCCCTGAACCACGAAGCGCGGATCGGGATCGGCGCTCAGCATGTCGGCATGAAGGATGACGCGCTTGTCCGGATAGCGGAGGACCGCATGGGCGTAGTCGCAGGCCTTGCCGCCGGGGCGCAGGATCGCCAGGTCGGCCGTCACGCCCAGAGGTTCACCAAACAGCGCCAGCGCCTGGTCGATCAGGTGCGGACCTAGGTCGTGCCACACGCCTGCGCCGGGCGTGTCCGCTTCGCGCCAGCGGTCGCGGACCTCCGGCCTGTAGCGGTTGAAGCGGCTCTCGAACCGCACGATGCGGCCCAGCCGGTTCGCCTCGATCAATCCCTGCAGCGTCAGGAAGTCGGCGTCCCAACGTCGATTATGGAACACCGACAACAGGCGGCCGCGCGTCTCGCCCAGCTGCGCCAACGCCTTGGCCTCCGCCAGGGTCAGGGTGAAGGGCTTGTCGACCACCACGGCCCGACCGGCGTTCAGCGCGCGACGGGCGAGCGGCGCGTGCTCGGCGTTGGGCGCGGCGATCACCACCAGTTCGACCCCCACATCGGCGAGCGCCTCGTCCAGATCGGCGACGACGCGGACCTGCGGCCATCTCTCCCGCACCTGCTCGGGTCGGCTGGACACAACCGTATGCAGGCGCAGGCCGGGGCAGGCGGCGATCAGCGGAGCGTGAAAGGTCTCTCCGGCGTAGCCGAAGCCGACCAAGGCGACGGGGATAGGATCAGGTGCGGTCACCAGCGGACCCTAGACGCGCGGACGGCGCAGGCCAAACGCCCCATCCTGCGGAACTATCGGCGTTTGGCGAGGTTCTGCTGCCGGAACAACGAGGATATCCATGCAAAAGCTCATCGCCGGCGCCGTCTGCGCCGCCGCCCTGCTCTCCGCCGGCGCCGCCGCCGCTCAGGCCACGCCGCAATCCTATCGTTACAACTGGACCCCGGCCGGCACCCTGACGCCCGCCCCGTCGCCCATGGATTTCCTGATGCTGGCCGGCGGTGGTGATCTGTACGAGATCCAGTCGAGCCAGGCGGTTCTGGAGACGACCCAGAACCCGGAGGTCCGCCGCTTCGCCCAGATGATGATCGACCATCACACCAAGACCACCGCCGACGCGATGGCCGCCGCGCGCCGTGACGGCGTGACCCCGCCGCCGGCGATGCTGGCCCAGCATCAGGCCGCCATGGTCAATGCGCTGAAGATGTTCCAGGGCGTCGAGCGCGACCGCCTGTACCTGACGCAGCAGCAGATGGCGCACAAAGAGGCGCTGGGCGTGCAGAAGACCTATTCGGAAGCTGGAACGTCGCCGGCGCTGAAGGCGGCCGCGACGGCCACCGTGCCGATCGTCCAGCGCCACTTGGCCGAGGTCGACCGGATGATCGCCGCCGCGCGCTGAGCGCCCCACCGATCGAAACGAAAAAGGCCCGGCGTCGCCGGGCCTTTTTTGTCGTCGCCGGAGGGCTTGGGTTCAGCCGATCACCAGGCTCATGTCGCGGCGAGCCATCATGCGGTCGAACTCGGTCCAGACACCGTCGGCGCCGTGCCAGGAGCCCTGGGTCGCCGCCTTGGAGTATTCGGTGGCGCGCGCCTCGAAGAAGTTGGCGTGCTCGACCCCGCTCAGCAGCGCCTGCAGCCACGGCAGCGGGTTCTCCGTCACCCCGTACACCTCCGGCAGCTTCAGCTGGCGCAGGCGCCAGTCGGCGATGAAGCGGATGTACTGCTTGATGTCGTGCGGGGTCATGCCGTCGACGGAACCCATTTCAAAGGCCAGGTCGATGAACTTGTCCTCCATGTCCACCACGGTCTTGCAGCAGTCGACGATGTCGTCGGCCACCGCCTTGGTCACCGCGCCCGTTTCCTTGTTGAAGGCGTGGTAAAGCTTGATGATGCCCTCGCAGTGCAGGCTCTCGTCGCGCACCGACCAGGACACGATCTGGCCCATGCCCTTCATCTTGTTCTGGCGCGGGAAGTTCATCAGCATGGCGAAAGAGGCGAACAGCTGGACGCCTTCCGAGAAGCCGCCGAACATGGCCAGGGTCCGGCAGATGTCCGCGTCGGAATCGACCCCGAACTGGCCCATGTAGTCGTGCTTGTCCCGCATGGCCTCATATTCCATGAAGGCGCCGAACTCGCTTTCGGGCATGCCGATGGTTTCGAGCAGCAGGGCGTAGGCCGCGATATGGATGGTCTCCATATTGCCGAAGGCGGCCAGCATCATCTTCACCTCGGTCGGTTTGAAGACCCGGCCGTAGCGTTCCATGTAGTTGTCCTGAACCTCGATGTCCGCCTGGGTGAAGAAGCGGAAGATCTGGGTCAGCAGGTTGCGCTCGCCCTCGGTCAAGCTGGTCGCCCAGTCTTTGCAGTCTTCGCCGAGCGGCACCTCCTCCGGCATCCAGTGGACCTGCTGCTGCTTCTTCCACATGTCGAAGGCCCACGGATAGCGGAACGGCTTATAGGCGAGCGACGGGGTCAGAAGGCCGGAGGCCTTGGCGCCTTCGGGACGGATGATCGGGGAGTGAGCGTTCATCGGGAGGAACCTGAAGAATCCGAACGGGGAGCGCGTTCATCATGCGTCCAGAGCGGCGCGGCGCCAAGGTCGTTTTCACAGATGTTGCGATTACATCCGCTTAAAACGCAAAATGTGGTGTTTTGCTGTGATGAAGGTGGGGATGGCCCTGTTGATGAATTCGTGACTACTGTTGCTGGCGCGGCCAAGCTTGTCTGCTGGCGACCGGCGCCAGCGGAACCGCGCCGCTTTCGCCGCCGTTTGCCTACCCTGACCAAATCAGGGGCTTGCGACATGTCCGAAGTCATCCTCGAACCGACGTTCGAGCCTCCGCCCGAGGCGCTGGCGTTCTACGAAGAAAGCCTGCGGCTGCTGAAGGAGTCGGGCGTGCCGTTCCTGCTGTCGGGCACCTATGCGGTCACGGCCTACACCGGCATCCGGCGACCGACCAAGGACCTGGATGTCTTCTGCAAGCCCGGCGACTACCCCCGGATCCTGACCTTCTTTCAGGCCAAGGGTTACCGCACCGATGTCGAGGACGAGCGCTGGATCGCCAAGGTCTGGAAGGACGACAAGCACTTCTTTGACGTGATCTTCGCCATGTCCAACGGCACCATCGCGGTGTCCGACGCCTGGTTCGGCGGCGACGTCATCAAGGTCTACGGACACGAGGTGAAGATCACGCCGCCGACGGCCCTGATCCTGTCCAAGGTCTTCATCCAGGATCGCTATCGCTACGACGGCGCGGATGTGAACCACGTGATCCTGAAGCAGTCGGAAGCCATCGACTGGAAGAGCCTGCTGGACCAGATGGACCTCTACTGGGAGGTGCTGATGTCGCACCTGCTGAACTTTCGCTTCGCCTATCCGACCGAGCGCGACCGGGTGCCGCGCTGGCTGATGGAGGAGCTCAGCGAGCGGCTGGAGGCCCAGATCGACCTGCCGGCCCCGCGCGTGAAGGTGTGCCGCGGCCGTCTGTTCAGCCCGCGCGACTATGTGGCCGACATCTCCGAATGGGGCTTCGGCGACGTGGTCGGAAAGGGCCTGGAGGAGCGCCATGATCCCGTCCACTGATCCCGTGAGCCTGTCGGACGCCGCAAACGACGCGCCGGCGACCGACCCGCAGACGCCCCAGCCCGGCATGGACCAGGGGCCGACGCGCAAGCTGCGCGTGGCGGCCGTGGGCGACCTTCACGTGGGCGAGACGTCGGAACGGCCCTACCGCGACCTGTTCGAACGCGTGGGCGACGATGCGGACGTGCTGTGCCTGTGCGGCGACCTGGTGAACTACGGCAAGACGCGCGAGGTCGAGATCCTGCTGGAGGACCTCAAGGCGTGCCGCATCCCCATTGTGGGCGTGCTGGGCAACCACGAACATGAGTGTGGCCAGCCCGATCACGTGTTCAGGATGCTGTGCGATGCGGGCGTGAAGATGCTGGGCGAGGGACGCGCCTATGAGATCGAGGGCGTGGGATTCGCCGGCGGCAAGGGCTTTGTCGGCGGCTTCGGCCGCTATATGCTGAGCCCGTTCGGCGAGCAGTCGATCAAGACCTTCGTGGGTGAGGCGATCGAGGACGCCAACGCCATCGACACCTCGATCCGCACGCTGCGGACCGAACGCTCGGTGGTGATGCTGCACTATGCGCCGGTCGTCGAGACGGTGATGGGCGAGCCGCCGGAAATCCACGCCTTTCTCGGCTCGTCGCGTCTGGCCGAAACCATCGACCGCTATGACAACGTCAAGCTGGTGGTCCACGGCCACGCCCACCGCGGCGCGCACGAGGGGCGCACCAACAAGGGCGTGCCGGTCTACAACGTCGCCCTGCCTGTGCTGCGGACGCTGGGCGACACGCCCTATCGGGTGTTCGAGATCTAGCCGGCGAACAGGATCCACAGACCGGTGGCGGCGAAACCCGCCGCCGCCGCGATCCGTATCCACTTCAGCGGCAGGCGCCGGGCCGCCGTTTCGCCCAGCAACACGGCCGGCCCATTGACCAGCATCATGCCCAGCGTCGATCCCGCCACCACCGCGGGCAGGCTCTCGAACCGTGCGGCCAGCAGGGCGGTGGCCACCTGGGTCTTGTCGCCCATCTCGATCAGGAAAAAGGCCGAGGCGGTGGTCCAGAAGATGGCCCAGAAGCCGCGCTGAACCTCGGCCGACTGGTCTTCCAGCGTGTCGGGGATCAGCGCCCAGCCGGCGAAGCCGAGGAAAGCGATCCCGACGATCCAGCGCATCCATTCGCTCTGGATAAATTGCGCCAGCACCGTGCCGGCCAGCGCCGCAAAGGCGTGGTTCAGCAGCGTCGCCGCCAGGATGCCGAGAATGATGGGCGCGGGCCTGCGCCAGGTCGCCGCCATGACGATGGACAGCAACATGGTCTTGTCCCCGATCTCCGCGATGGAGACCAGGCCGGTCGAGATCAGAAAGGCCTCCAAAAGCCGTTCTCGTTTGCGCGGGGATCCTCGGCGGACGGACCTGTGGCGTTCGCAGCCGGGCCCCGCGTGGATGCACCCTGCGAAAGCCAGCGGTCTTGCCGTGCCGGATCGACCCTGCTGGTCCTTCCGGCGTCTTGCGCCATTCCCTCCGGGCGAAGGGAAAGTGTGTTGACGCGAGCCCCGCATGATCGGCGCGGGCGGCTACTCCCCGATGACGAGCGGCGCTTTACGCCCGGCGGTCGCCGGGGCGCAAGCGGAAACGACTCGCAGGTGCTCAGATGGCGGCGGGGGTGGGCGCATCCTGAAGCGGGGCGCGGCGCGCCTGCTGGAAGCGCTCGACCGCATAGGCGACGAGCCACAGCGCCATGGCCCAGGCCGCGCCGACGCTCCATCCCGCCAGCACGTCCGAGGCCCAGTGCGCCCCCAGATAGACCCGCGTGGCGCCCACCAGCAGCGCCATGATCATCGACACGCAAAGCACGAAGATCTTGAAGCGGCGGCGCGGAAAGGCCCGCGTCAGCATCACGCCGAGGCTGAGATAGAAGACGGTGGACAGAAGCGCATGGCCGGACGGGAAGCTGGCGTTGATCGTCTCGACCGCCTGGGCGATCGCGGGGGGACGCTCGCGCTCGAACACCGCCTTCAGACCCTCCGAAAGGGCGACGCCTCCGGCCAAGCCGACGACCAGCAGCGTCGAGGACAGCCATTTGCGTTGGGTCAGCAGAAAGACCACGGCGATCGTGGCGAACAGCCCAAGCACCGAGATGCCGCCCAACGACGTGATGTCCGCCGCCGCCTCTTTCAGCCACCACGGACCCCATGGGCGCGAGGGATCATCCGCATAGGGACGCATCATCGCGAGAATGCGCGCGTCCCATGCCTGGCCGTCGGCCTCGGTCATGTCGTCGGCCAGCTCCACAAAGGCCATTACGCCCAGCGCGATCACCGCCATGGCGCCCAGTGCGGCGAACTCGGCGTGCGCTAGCCGCCCGGCGCGTGCGAAAAAGAGTTTGAGGGCGGACGAAGTCATGGATGGGCGAACGGCCACGCTCGGGGCATCGTTCCTCCACGGGAAAAAAGCCGCCTGTGGGCGGTCCTGTGCAAAGCGGACAAAGGCCAGCGATTCCAGCCTGCGATCGACTGCGAATCGAGCGCGACAGAGCCTTGGTGCGTTTGTCGAGGCATCCTTTTTGGAAAGTGGATGTTGAGTGCCCCTGAACAAGGTGATTTAGTCTCTCTTAAGCAAACCAGACACAACATCTGGTGGCTCAGGCACGCGATGGGGATCGATATGGCTGACGGCGAAGCACTGATGGCGGCCAACTTCGCAGGCTCGGAGCGGATGAAGACGCCGCTTCGTCCGCAGCTGAAGGTCGTGGAGACCGGCGTCCGAATCGACCGCTCGCGCGACGCGCTGCTGACCGATTTCGGAAAGAAGACGCTGGAGGACCGCTACCTCCTGGCCGGCGAAAGCTACCAGGACATGTTCGCGCGCGTCGCCACCGCCTTTGCCGACGACGCCGGCCACGCTCAGCGGGTCTATGACTACATGAGCCGGCTGTGGTTCATGCCGGCGACGCCCGTGCTGTCGAACGGCGGCGCCGATCGCGGCCTGCCGATCTCCTGCTTCCTGAACGCGGTGGGCGACAGCCTGGACGGCATCCAGAACGTCTGGAACGAGAACGTGGCGCTGGCCTCCAACGGCGGCGGCATCGGCACCTACTGGGGCGGCGTCCGATCCATCGGCGAAAAGGTCAAGGGCGCGGGCAAGACCTCCGGCATCATCCCCTTTATCCGCGTGATGGACTCTCTGACGCTGGCGATCAGCCAGGGGTCGCTCCGCCGCGGATCGGCGGCCGTCTACCTGGACGTCTTCCACCCGGAGATCGAAGAGTTCCTGGAGATCCGCAAGCCGTCGGGCGACTTCAACAGGAAGTCGCTGAACCTGCACCACGGCATCAACATCACCGACGAGTTCATGGAGGCGGTGAAGGCCGGCGCGACCTTTGATCTAAAGTCGCCGAAGAGTGGCGAGGTCAGGAAAACCATCGACGCCCGCAGCCTGTGGACCAAGATCCTCGAGATCCGGATGCAGACGGGCGAGCCCTATCTGATCTTCTCCGACACGGTGAACCGCCAGATGGCGCCGCACCAGAAGGCGCTGGGCCTGAAGGTCAAGCAGTCCAACCTGTGCGCCGAGATCATGCTGCACACGGGCAAGGACCACCTGGGCGTGGACCGCACCGCCGTCTGCTGCCTGTCGTCGGTCAACGCCGAGACCTTCCTGGAATGGCGCGAGGAGCCGCGCTTCATCGAGGACGTGATGCGCTTCCTCGACAATGTGCTGGAGGATTTCATTCAGCGCGCGCCGCCCTCCATGGCCGACGCCGTCTATTCGGCCAAGCGCGAGCGCTCGGTGGGCCTGGGCCTGATGGGTTTCCACTCCTTCCTGCAGGCGCAGGGCGTGGCGTTCGAAAGCGCTATGGCCAAGTCGTGGAACATGCGGCTGTTCAAGCACCTGCGTCGCGAGGCCGACAAGGCCAGCCGCCTGCTGGCCGAGGAGAAGGGCCCGTGCCTGGACGCCGCTGATCAGGGCGTGATGGAGCGGTTCAGCCACAAGCTGGCGATCGCCCCGACCGCCTCCATCTCGATCATCTGCGGCGGCACGTCTGCGGGCATCGAGCCGATCCCAGCCAACATCTACACCCACAAGACGCTGTCGGGCTCGTTCGCGGTCAAGAATCCCTATCTGGAGCGCCTTCTCGAGCAGAAGGGTATCAACACCGAGGCCGTCTGGAACACCATTCTGGAGAAGGAAGGCTCGGTCCAGCACATCGACGAACTCGACGAGGACGAGAAGGGCGTGTTCAAGACCGCCTTTGAGCTGGACCAGCGCTGGCTGATCGAACTGGCCGCCGACCGAGCGCCCGAAATCTGCCAGGCCCAGTCGCTGAACCTGTTCATCCCCGGCGACGTCAACAAGTGGGACCTGCACATGCTGCACTGGTCGGCTTGGGAACGCGGCGTGAAGTCGCTCTATTATCTGCGTTCCAAGTCGGTGCAGCGCGCCGCCTTCGCCGGGGCCGAAGACAAGGCTGAAGACGAGATCGATCCGAACCAGCCGGACCTCTTCTCCCTGCCCAAGACCGACTACGACGAGTGCCTGGCCTGCCAATAGTCGGCTGACGCAGGAACTCCTCGGCAAGCGTCAGCGTTCGGTCCTCGAATGTGTCGCCAAGTTGGCGATTGGCGCGGGCCGACTTGTGGTGCAGGGTGGCTCGTCGCCGACTTGAGGGGGTCGTATGCGTCTGAGGGCTTGGATCGCGGGATGCGGAGGCGTGCTGGCCGGCGCGGCGGCCGGCCTGTCTCCGGTCCAGGCGCAGACCTGGGCGCCGGACGCATGGCGCGACGCCCCTTCCGAAACCTTGAAGCTGGACGCCCAGGCGCCGTTCACGGCGCGGGCGGACGCGGCCTTCGGACCGGCGGTCGAACTGACGGCGGACTTCAGGCCTGCAGGCGCCGCTGCGGCGACCGATCGGCGTGACCTGTGGCTGGAGCATGAGGGCTTCACCGACCGGGTCAGCCTCAGCACCAGCGGACGTCTGCGCCGCGCCGACGGCGCGCCCCTGCCGGTGACGCCGATGGACGAGGCCGAGCTGGACCGCCCCGATTACGACGTCCGCTATGTGCGCGGCTGGTCGGGCGCGCGGACCCGCACCGCCTCCGGCCTGGAGGTCAGCCTGACCCCCCACGCCGGCATCGGGCTGGGCAGCCGGGGCGGCTCGGCCGAGGCGGGCGCCACCCTGCGCGTCGGCTCCGGCCTGAAGAAGCTGATGCCGGACGGCGACAAGGTGTTCGGCGAACGCTCGCGCTGGTTCCTCTACGCCGCCGGTTCGGGCCGGGCCGTGGGCTACAACTTCGCCCGGACCCGCGACGGCGACTACGCTCGTTCCGGCTACAGCCGCGACGAGGGCGCCTTCCTGGGCGACGCCTCCATCGGGGTGGCCTATCGCCGGGGCGCGATGCAGGGCTCCCTCGGCGTGGTCTATCGCGAGATCGAGACCGAGGGCGTCAACTTCGGACCGGACGTCGATACAGACGTCGACGAGGGCCTGATCGCCTTTCAGTTCTCCATCAGGCCGAACTGATCAGGCCGGATGGATCAGGGCGCGGTCAGGGCCACGCCCTCGCGCCGCCGGTCTGCGCCGCCGTCCCAAGACCCGTCCCGCCAGATCGCCCCATGCAGGCCGGAGGTCTCCGACGCATTCGGCCTCAGGGGCATGCCGGCCGCCGCCAGAGCCTCGCGCGTCGCCGCATCGAAACCCGCCGTGTCCGCCCCGATCGTGTCGCCGCGCACCACTAGGTTCGGCAGGTCGATGGCCTCCTGCATGGTCAGTCCCCAGTCCAGCACCCCGATCAGCGCCTTGAGATTATAGGCCAGAATGCTGGATCCGCCGGGCGATCCCAACGCGCCGACCAGCCGACCCTGTCGGTCCAGGATCAGCAGGGGGCTCATGGACGAGCGCGGCCGCTTGCCCGCCGCCACCGCATTGGCCGCCGGCGCGCCGTCCGCCTCGGTCGGCGAAAACGAGAAGTCGGTCAGCTGGTTGTTCAGGAAGAAGCCGTGCGTCATCCGGCCCGATCCGAACACGCTCTCGACCGTGGTGGTCATGCTGACGGCGTTGCCTTCGGCGTCGACGATCACAAAGTGGGAAGTGCCGGCGGGCTCGCGCGTCCGGTCGGCGCCGACGGGGCCGCTGCCGGTCGGCCGACCAGCCTCGACCGGGCCGTCGATCTGGGAGACCAGGGCCGCGCGCGCCGCGACGTAGTCCTCGGCCAGCAATCCGGCCAGCGGCACGCCCATAAAGTCGCCGTCGCCGATGTAGCGGTCGCGATCGGCGTACATCAGCCGCTGCAGCCGCCCGAACGCCACCCACGCCTCCGGGCTCTCCGGCCCCCCGGCCAGGTCCGGCGTCCGCTCGGCCATGGCCAGCATCTGCAGGATCGACACCCCGCTCGATGGCGGTGGCGGAACGCAGACGACGTACAGTCGGTACGGTCGACACACGGCGTCGCGCTTCAGAGGGCGATAGGCGGCGATGTCCTCAGCCGTCAGCGCGCCCGGACGCGGCGCCTCGCGCGTCTTGGCGGCGATGTCGCGGGCGATCTCGCCCTGATAGAAGGCCGAGGGACCCTCGGCGGCGATCCGGTCCAGCGTCGCGGCGTAGTCCGGATTGCGCAGGCGGTCTCCCGCCCGATACCGCTCCCCGTCCGGCCGGGTGAAGTAGCGGATCACGTCGGCCGCGCCCGCTTCCGGAACCTGCGCCGACGATGAGGCGATCATGCCGGCCAGACGCGGGCTGACCAAAAAGCCGTCGTCGGCCAGTGCGCGCGCATCGCCGAACAGGTCGCGCCAGGCCAGCCTGCCGTGCTCGCCCTGGGCCATCGCCAGCATGGCGACCACGCCCGGCGCGCCGGTCGAGCGACCCGACAGCACGGCGTCCCGGAAGGGCAGCGCCCGCCCGTTCTCCTGGAACAGGTCCGGCGTCGCGGCCGCCGGCGCCGTCTCGCGGCCGTCATAGGCCTCCACCGCGCCGGTCTGTGCGTCATAGACCATCATGAAGGCGCCGCCGCCTAGGCCTGAGGACTGCGGCTCGACCAGTCCCAGCACGGCCTGCACTGCAACGGCCGCGTCCACGGCCGACCCGCCGCGTCGCAGCACCGCCATGCCCGCCTCCGCCGCCAGCGGATTGGCGGCCGCGACGAACGGCCCGCGCACCGGCTGTGCTTCGGCCGCGCCAGCCGCAGCAACCGTTGGAGTTGGCGGCGCCGGCGTCTGGCAGGCGGCCAGCACGGCGGGCGTCAGCAGGACGGCGAGGAGGCGGCGAAACGGTCCCATGGCGAACCCTTGGGCGGACAGACGGGAGAGACCCGGGACCTAGCCCCCGGGCGCCCACCCGCCAAGCGTCAACCGCCTCGCGGCCCCAGATAATCTTCGCCCGCCCGCTTGCGCCTCGCCCCGCCAGCCGCTAAAGACCCGCCCTCGCCGCCAAGGCATGCGCACCCGTAGCTCAGCTGGATAGAGCACCAGACTACGAATCTGGGGGTCAGGAGTTCGAATCTCTTCGGGTGCGCCACTCTTTTCAACAAGTTAGGCCTCGAAATTTTGAGGCTGGCTCTGCTGGTTACAGCGCTGTTACAGGCGTTGTTACAGGGTCTGTTCGCGCGACGTTCACGGCTACGACGCCCATGATCGGGTGTTGAATGCGGCCGGTATCGGTCGGCCAAACGTTGGTGCGTGCGCCAGACCCGAGTGATGTCTGCATTCGTGTCGTTCGCGACCCCCCGAAGCGGCTAGCTATTTTCGGGCCCGTTCCGCCCTCACGCGGACGATCGTGTCGATCTTGGACTGTGCCGAGTTCGCTCCCTTGGCCCGGTTGGCCTGTCGGATATAGATGCGGGCCGTGTAGGCGGTGGTGTGTTCCAACTGCGCCATGATCTCGAACTCCGACGCGCCGGCATAGGCGAGTTCCATGCCGCGCGCATGGCGCAGGCCATGGACGTCCAGAAACGACCGCGCCGCATTCTCCTTGCTGAGCCGTTCGAGCAAGCGATCGAGTGCTTGGTTGAAGGCGCGTGGCTTCCAGGGTTGCCCGTACTTGTTGTACGCAATGGTCAGGGCCCTGTTCGGCGTCCGATCCAACAGGGCGGTGAGCCGACTATCCTCGGGCTTGTCGCACAGGACGCCACGCTTGGGTGTGATCCAGTAAAGTCGATGTTGGGCGATCTGATCGTCGTCAAACCCCATCGTTCTCGCATTCAGCGGCACATCGCAGATGCCGCCACGCCTGAACCCGCCCCAACGCCCCAGTCCGATACCACGCGCCAGTCCGGGTTGGCCGATGGCAGTCGCCATGTTGATGGCCGCTTCCACCTCGCTGTCGTCCCATGCCGGGTGAGGCTCTGGTCGATTCGTCGGCGGCTGAAGTTTTTCAATGTCGCCGAAGGGGCGACCTACGACTGACCCCTTCTTCATTTCTGGCTTCAGCCCGTTCTTGAGCACCTGCATCAGGTCGTTGCAGGCCTTGTGCCCACGAAGCGCCCAGACGTCCTGAAGGTCTTTGAGCCAAGGATAGGTCACGTCCTTCAAGGGCACAGCGCCACAGACGGCGATCAGTTCATCGATTTTGTATTGGTATTCTCGCTTGGTGCTTTCCTCCAGGCCGGTGAACTCGCTGCTGCTGTTGTATTTCTCCATCGCACCCCGAACCGTGCCGATCATGGGCTTCAGGGCGATAGTGGCGGCTTCCATCTGCGCGAGGATCGCGTCCACCTCGACCTTCAGTTCGTGAGAGTTGTCGGCGGACTTCAGGGGACCGGAGCGGAAGGTTCCCTTGCGGAAATACAGGTCGGTGCGCCCGTCGGCGCGCTTGACGCGCTGAACGTACGAGACCTTCACTTGCGCCTCGCCGACCGTTCGCGGGCCATCTGCAGAGCGGCCAGACGTGCATCAGGGAGTTCCTCCGGGGCCGGATTGGCGATTCCCGCCAGCACGGGCACTTCCCGGCCGCCCTCCTTGTCGCGCGGCGGGAGGCTTGCGATCCAGTCGTCGATCTGGAGACGACTATACCTGACGACGTTCACGCCCAGTTCGATAGGTGGGACGGGGCATCGCTTGGACAAGGACGACCAGGACACCTGAAGGTAGTCACAAAGCTGCTCACGGGTCAGCAGCAGGGGCCATCCCTGAATCGTTGCGGGCGTCGCCGTAAGGGTCCCCCGCACGAGGCCGTCGCGCACCTCGTGGAGGTAGAGCGGTTCACTTAGGATATGGATCGCCGCCATCTCCACGAGGCCGACCCGGCGTTCGACTACCAGGCGGCGCATGTTGGCGGTCTGGGTGTTCGGCTTTCTCGTTGGGATGGTCGTCACAGAGGAATGCTTCTGATCTGGAAAAGCGAGCGTATGTCCACCAACACCCGTCCGGGTCAATGCCTTGGTGAAAAGTAAATTTTCGTTGTCTGTCAACAACCGCGCGCCAATAACTCGATTGTCTGTCAACAAACTCGCGCCGACGCGGCAGATGAACACTAGTAGCATCAGTGGAACATACCGTCTGATGTCTGGGCGTCGCGCCAGCTTTCCCGAACACCATTGAGAATGCCTTCCTGGTTGCGATCTGGGTTCCGCCTCCCGTCCTCTGAATAGACCGTCACCGCAAAGACAGTGTTCTCGTCCAGCCAGGCGTCAATCAGCCGCTCATGCTCCGACGTCACCATGGCTGGCTCACCAATTAAGCCTTCCAGACCGAGGATCAGCGCCACGCCGAAGCGAAGGTCAGAGTCTTGGAACCTGCCCTGAAGATAACGATCGACGGCGCTGGCTACGTCGTCTGCATCGAGATCGGAGAAGAGGATGTCGCCCGGGCCCAAGGTGATGGCCCGGTTCGCCTCGGGTCCCTGAAGGTGCAGGGGACGATCCATAACGATCGCAACCTCGCCCGGCCCCTTCGCGAGAGATTCGGCCCGCATGCACCTCGTTCCGAACAGACGGAACGGCACCGTCACTGGGCCTGGTCCTGATGGGGACGCAGGCTATCGTCCCCCTTGCGGAAGACGCGATCGAGGAACAACGCGACCTTGTGCCATTCGGCGCCCGCGCTGCCGCCCATGGCCGCCTTCTTGCGCACCTCGACCAGCAGGGCCTCGCGCTCCACGTAGGCGACGACCTGGGCGTAGTCAGCCCGCAGCGCGGGCGAGCCGTAGATGGCCCGCGCGCGCAACTGCGCCAGCGTCATGGCGCCCTTGATCCGGTTCGCGTGGTCCGAGATCACACGGACATTCCGGTCGGCGTAGCCGCCGGCGGGATCGATACGATCGAGGGAGGGCGAGTTGGACGTGCGCGGCGGCCGGACGTCGAGGGGCACGCCCAACACCGGACAACGATCCGGGATCACAACCGCGTCGCGGGCCAGGGAAAAGTCAACACCGAGACGATCGGCCCGCTTCTTGGCGCGATGCCACATCTCCAGCGCCGGCTTTTCCACGCGCCGCCGACGGAGGTAGCCACGCATGTAGGCGGACATGCATTTCGTGCACGTCTCGCGGTGATTGGGCTTCCCGTGCACCGGACAAACGGGAGGTTTGGCGTTACGAATGGTCACAAGGCATCTCCATGCGGTTCAACATGGGTGCTATCTTGCACAATGGGTACTATTTTGCAACCATGATTGTTCCCACGACGCCAAGCCGGTCGGGTGTAACCGTGACCGGAGCCCAGTTGAGGGCCGCTAGGGGCCTATTAAATATGTCGGTTTCCGATCTGTCGGAGCGGACGGGCTTGGCCATGAACACCATCAGGCGCGCCGAGGCGACGAACGCGGTTGTGCCGATCACGGCCGCGAATGCGCACCTTCTTGTTTCAACCCTAGAAGCTGCTGGGGTGGTCTTTATCCCCGCTGACACATTGGGAGCCGGCGTCCGATTAGGTGCCATCGATCAGGAGCCGCTTCAGCGCCGTAGGTCGGGCGGACCGACCTGAAACGTCCCTTCGCCGGCCGGAAGCTTCGGAAAATCCCACGCTGCCGACTGCTGGGGCCGGGGGTGAAACCCCCAGCCCCGCCCCCTGCAGACCTCCGGTCAGCCTAACCAGCCATTTTCTTGGTTAGTTGGACGCTCGTTGGTGGCTTCTTATTGAATTCCATTGACTATTTACGGAGTCACATTCCGTTTTCTGTCAAGAAACTAGACTTGGTACGGAACATGACTCTGATTGAGCCCCTGTTTTTGCTGAGGTTTTCGGTAGGTTTCGACAACTGGTCTACTCGCGGGAATCGCTGAAGTTGGATGGCGCTGGTACGCCGTAGCGCTGTCGCAGAAGCGCTCCGGGCGCGTTCGGGCGCAGCAAAAAGCCCGGCAACATCGATGTTGCCGGGCTCTTCATTCAGCATCAAGTCAAGCAGCCTGGCTACCGTTCTCTTCGTCCTGCCAGTCGGCAGGCCAGTCTGTGGGCACCACATACTTCAACCGGTGCTGCCCTAGAGAGGCACCCAGATACCGACCAGGTCGATCTTCGGTGATCCTGGGGCGCTTGTAGGTCGCCTTCGATCCACCTTCCCAATCGCGATCCGCACCGAAATCGGCGGCGTCGAAGTCGCTGTCGTCACCACCGGCGCCTCGATTGACGATCTTCATCGCTTCGTCGGCAAAGCCGTCGGTATCGATCGCATATCGCTCGATGATGCGATTCACTCGACCGAGCCGGTGGCCTGTCACCGCAGCGATGTTTCGAAGGGGGACCTTATTGTCCACCATGACGCAAACGGCGGAGTGTCGCAGGGAGCGCAGCACCATCTTAGGGTCGCCGTCCTTCGACATCGCATCTCGCACCTCGGTGAAACGGGCGGAGAGTCGGTTGGCCGTGTAGCCCGTGCCGGTGTCACCATCGTTGAACAGGAAGGGGGAGCCTTCCACCCTGACGTTCTCAATCAACGCCTTCAGTTTGGTGCTCAGAGGAATGCTGACCTTCTCACCCGTTTTGGATTGAACCACCTGGAAGCGTCCGCCACGATAATTCACCCCGTGCTTGGCGGTGCGCAGATCGCCTAGGCGTTGGCCGACGACGATCCCGACTTGCATCAAGGCCGCAAGGCCCGGCTGCCCCATCTGTCGAGCCATGGCGGCATAAGCTTCCACTGTCGCCGGCTTCCACAGAACGATTTCTTCGACCGGTTCAGGCGCCGTCCACTTAATGCTCTCAACGGGGTTATCGGTCCGGAACTTCGCTGTGACGGCTTCTTTGCAAAGCACGTTGAGTATCGAGCGAATGTCCAATTGAGCGAACTGCCGATCGTCATAGTTGGCCAGCAGGTCCTCGAAGTCCGCCTTGATCAAGTCCGCAAAATCTGGGTCGCCACGACGTTCGGCCCAGTCGATGACGATTTTTGCGTCGCGTCGATTTCGGTATTGCCGGGAGGGGGACAGGTCTCGGAATCGCTTGGTGCGGAAATATATCTCGGCGACCGCGCGCGTGTTCTTCTTTCCCTGGCTTTGATAGGTCTTCTCGAGGTCGCGCCTGGCGTCCAGCCGAGTGTTTAGGGTGTGCGCCGCCTTCTGAACGCGGGCGAGAAATTTCGGACTGTTCAGCGATCCGATTTTCGAACCTTCTTGAGGCAGGGTGATGGTTGCCGGCCAACCCGAAGGGCGTAATGCAGACGGCACTGACATGAAGACGTGGTGGGTCCCGTCCTTCCGTACTGTGGCGCGCACGAAGCGACCCAAGTTAAACTGCTTTTCGATTTTCATCTAAGGCTCCTCTATGACTTCATGGGCAAATCCATGTTCCTTTTCGCGGCCAGTCCGCGATGAGCGGTCATTAGGAGAAATCGCAGCAAGAGTCAATTAAAAATCGAAGCAAGTCGGATTTATACATCGTGTTGCTTGTTAAGGTAAATGCGACTTCTCTATTTTTGCTTCTTACCGACATCGCCCACTGGCGTTGCCTTGGTGCACGATCCGGGCGATGAACCGGCATGCCCATTCTGACCTGGCTTACACGTGACGAAGACCTGACGGCCGCGCGGCGCGCGCCCTACCGGCTGTTGGAAGAGGACGGGGCTCTTGGGCGCGGCGATCCCGATGCTGGCAATATGCTGATCCAGGGCGACAATCTGGAGGCGCTGAAGGCGCTGCTGCCCTATTATGCGGGGCGGGTGAAGTGCATCTATATCGATCCGCCGTACAACACGCGGTCCGCCTTCGAACATTACGACGACAACCTCGAGCACAGCCGCTGGTTGGCGATGATGTGGCCGCGCCTGGAACTTCTACGGGAACTGCTGTCGGAGGACGGCTCGATCTGGGTGTCGATCGACGACAACGAGGGGCACTACCTCAAGGTCATCATGGACGAGGTGTTTGGCCGATCAAATTTCATTCTAGATATTAGCTGGAAGAAGAGGGATGGGCCGCCGAATGATCGCACCATCGCAAGCATTCACGAGCACGTTCTAGTATGGGGAAAGCATAGATTGCTTCGCGAAAAGCGAACGCTCGCCGAAGAGCGCTTCAATTTGATGGCGCGAACTGAAAAATCTAATGCACAATATCAAGTCTTTGATGAACCATCTGGGCCTGACCCTCGCGGCCCATTTCGGAAAATTGATACGACGGCCAATGGTAAAGGCGGACGGTTCGTGCAGAGCCTATTCTACCCTGTGACTAACCCATACACGGGGGAAGAGGTTCTACCCCGTCAAGGCACTTGTTGGCGCCACTCCAAGGCGGACATGGAAAAGCTTCAAGCTGACGGACGACTCTTCTGGGGTGCCAAGGGGACAGCCAAAACGCCGATGCGGAAGCTTTTTGCCTCGGAGGCTAAACAGGGGATGACCACGCCATCCGTCTGGGACGACGTGGGCTATAATCAGCACGCCAGTGCCGAGATGGAGCACATTTTCGGTGAGAAGGCTGCCTTCGAAACACCAAAGCCTGAGGGGTTGCTCCAACGCATCATCAACATTGCTTCCAATCCTGGCGACATCGTCCTCGACTCGTTCCTCGGCTCTGGCACCACCGCCGCCGTCGCCCACAAAATGGGGCGCCGCTACATCGGCGTGGAGGCCGGCGACCATGCAGTCACACACTGTGCGGCGCGTTTGGCGAAGGTGATCGATGGCGAGCAGGGGGGCGTGTCCAAGGCCTTGGACTGGACCGGCGGCGGGGGATTTCGTTTCTATCGTCTAGGAGAGCCGGTGTTCGGAGAAGACGGCACCGTGAGCCCCGGCATACGGTTTTCCGCCCTGGGGGCGCACATCTGGTTCGCCGAGACCGGGCAGGCGCCGACCAGCCCACCCAACGGTCCGGTTCTGGGCACTGGTGCCGAGCGCGCCGTGGCCCTGCTTTACAACGGCGTGCTGGGGGATCGCAGGCCGCAGGGCGGAAACGTGCTGACCCGCCAGACTTTGGCGATCATCCGGGAACATCTGCCCCGCGATTTCGACGGCGAACTGGTGGTCTATGGCGAGCGTAGCGCGCTGACCGCGCCATCCCTGATCCGCGAGCGGATCGTGTTCCGCCAGACCCCCTATGACGTGAAGGTCCGCCGCTGATGCAGTTGAAGCCGTATCAACAGTCGGCGCTGAAGGTGCTGGGCGATTTTCTGAGCAAGGCGCAGGAGGTTGATCCGGCGGAGGCCTTCGAGTGGGCGCTGAGCCAATCGCCGCTAGAGGATCAGCCGCCCCTTCGTGCCCGGTTGAGCCGGTTCGCTGGGCCTTATCGCGCGCCAACGGGCCTTGGCGACACGCCCTACGGCTGTATCCGCTTGCCAACCGGGGGCGGTAAGACAATTCTGGCGGCGCATTCCGTCGCGCTCGCCCGCGACGCCGGCCTGTCGAGGGATTTTCCCTTGGTGCTGTGGCTGGTGACGTCGAATGTCATCCGGCGTCAGACGGTCGAGGCCCTGACGGACCCACGACATCCCTATCGCCGCGTAATCGACGAAGCCTTCGGCGGCGCCGTGCGAGCTTTCGACATCGGGGATTTTGCAAACATCACCCCGCACGACCTGGCTTCCAACGCCTGTGTGGTGGTCGGGACCGTCCAGACCCTGCGCGTCGAAAATACAGAAGGGCGCAAGGTCTATCAGCATCATGAGGCGCTGGAGCCCTTCTTCGGCCGCCTCGACGCTTCGACCTTGAGGGCCTTTCCCGACCTCGAGAAGACCGAGGCCGGCGGCGTGCGATATTCGTTCGCCAATCTGCTGCACATGGCCCGGCCGATGATGATCGTGGACGAGGCCCACAATGTCGTCACGACCCTGAGCGACCAGATGCGCGCCCGTATCAATCCTTGGGCGGTGGTCGAGTTCACCGCCACGCCGCGAGGACGCAGCAATATCCTGTTCAACGCCTCGGCCGCCGAACTGAAGGCCGAGCAGATGATCAAGATGCCGATCGTGCTCCAGGAACACGCGCACTGGCAGTCTGCCGTCGCCGGCGCTGTCAGCGAGCGCGCCCGTCTGGCCGCCCTGGCGGAGACTGAACGCGAGCCGCTGAGACCCATCACCCTCTATCAGGCCGAGCCGAAAGATCGCGAGGTCACGGTTGAGGTGTTGCGGCGACACCTGATCGATGACTTGAGCGTGCCAGACGATCGGATCGTCATCGCTACCGGCGATCAGCGGGGCTTGGATGGAATCGATCTGACGGCGCCCGGCTGCAAGATCGAGCACATTATCACGGTCGAAGCGCTGAAGGAGGGATGGGACTGTCCCTACGCTTACGTCTTCTGTTCGGTCGCCAGCATCAAGAGTTCGACCTCGGTCGAGCAGCTTCTGGGACGGGTGCTGCGGATGCCCTATGCAAGCCGACGCCGCTCGGCCGACCTGAATCGCGCCTATGCCCACGTGTCAGAGCCGACCTTCTATGCGGCGGCCACGGCCCTGAAGGATGCCTTGGTCGACATGGGGTTCGAGGACGGCGAGGCCGAACAGGCCATCGAGCATCCTCAACTGGATTTGACTGAGGGATTGTTCGCCCAGCCGCCGAAACCGCCGGTCACTCTGGACTTGATCGATACGCCGGAGACGCGGGCGGTCCTGGCCGCCAACGGTGTGGCTCCGGTGGAGACCCGGCCCGGTGTTTTGAGGCTGACGGAACGAGAATTTGCGCGTCCGGGCCTGATTGATCAGGTCATGCAGGCCTCACCAGCGGGGGCGGCCGAGTTGAAGCGCGCCGTGGAGGCTTTGGCCGTTGCGCCCGCTGCCCGAGGCGAGGTGATTCGGGTTCCCGCGTTGGGGACAGAGATCGACGGACAGTTGGTCTTCGGCGATCTGGACTTGCTGATGGAGCATGTTGACTGGCGACTGGCCGACCAGTCGCCAGTCATTCCGGGCTTGGCAGACAGCCTGAGCGAAACGGTTCGTCGTTATCTCATCGATGTTGACGGACGACAGGTGACCAACACATTCCTGACGGGCGATCTTTTCGAAGGGGTCGATGCGGTCGATGGGTGGTCGGCGCCACGCCTAGTCGCCTTGTTGGACCCTCTGGTCCGCGATCCCGCCTTCACTCAGTCGGATAAGGTCGGATGGCTGAACCAAGTCGTCGCCCGACTGATTGACGTGGATGGTCTGAAATTGCCGCATTTGATGCGTATGCGGCAGGCGCTGGCCCGAAAGTTGGGGGCCCGCATCGACGAAGTTCGCCGAGAGCAGCGGGCGACGGTCGCCCAAAAATATCTTCTGGACCCAGGCGCACCGGTGCAGGCCCTGTCAAAGGAGGGCTTCCAGTTTTGCTTCGGCATGTATGACGACCAACCGACCTATCGCGGCCCGATTGGCTTCACCAAGCACTTCTTGGACCGAGTTCCCGCTTTCGACGGCAAATCGGACGGGGAGGAGGCCCGGTGCGCCCAGGCGCTCGACAGCCTGAAGGCGGTGAAGCACTGGGTCCGAAACGTGGCCCGTCATCCCGCGTCCTTCTGGCTCCAGACCTCGACCCAGCGCACCTACCCCGATTTTATCGCCCAGCTGGCTGACGGCCGCATCTTCGTCGTGGAGTACAAAGGCGCGGATCGATGGGCGGAAGCGTCAGAAGATCGGGCCATCGGTGAGGTATGGGCTAAGGCGACCGGCAACCTGTATCTGATGGTGCGGGCCAAGGATGATCACGGGCGAGACGCGCTCTCCCAAATGCTCGTCCACCTCGATTCTTCGGGCTAGGTCTCGTGGTAGAACGCCGTCGGGTGGACGTTGAGAACCTCGGCCAACTTACCGAGCAACTCCACGGTCGGATTGCCTTCGCCGCGTTCGATCCTGCCCAGATGCCGCATCGCCAGGCCAGCCTCGCCGGCAAGCGTCTCCTGGCTGAGGCCACGCTCTTTGCGCAGTCGCTTGATATTCGCGCCGACGATCTTCTCCCATTTCATCGGCGCGATGGTGTTAGCGGAGCGGTAACCCCTCTAGGACATAGATGTCCTATATTGAGGGGAATGCGATATGGGTTGTCTGATGGGCATCATACTCGGCGTGGTGGGCTTCTTAGTAGCCCGTCCGGTCGGAGCGATCATCGGCCTGCTTATCGGCATCCTCGGCGCAGTCGGTGGGAAACGTCGATGAAATCGAAGCTGCTTTTAACTCTCACAGCTGGTGCCGCTCTGGTCGGATGCGCGTCCGTAGAGCCGGAATATCGCATGGTACCGAGCGGCGAGCATGGCGTCGGCGTGCGCTTCTCGCGCGGCAACGCAGCGATGATTTCCAACGGTGCCGCCGGCTCCGTCATGTTGCTGCCTGTGCGCTATAATTCGACGTCCAAGATGTTCTTCGCGGTGGCGGCGTTCAACACCAGCAGTACGCCGGTTAATTTCGGCACCGAGGACGTACGCATCATCTTGGAAGACGGCACGCCGCTCTACGTCCAAGACTACAATTTCCTCCGCCACCAGGAACGTGTGAAGGCTCAACGCGATCTCAACGCCGCCTGGATCGACGCTGGCGTTGAGGGGTATCTGGCTTACCGCGACGCAGAAGGTTTGCCTGACCGTATGCGCCGCCAGATCGCATATCGCACAGCGAGCGGCTCGTACGCGGTTGACGCGGCGACGATCGAAAGTCGGCTGCGCCGCGCTATGTCTGCATGGGGTCGGCGCGTTCTTCAAACAACCACAATCGATCCAGGGGCCGCGTTCGGAGGTTATGTTTTCTCTGACCAACTGCTGATCCCGGAAGGGACGCGGCGCCAGGTTGTTGTCGAGGTGAACTTCGCCGGCTCTCCCCACCGCTTCACCCTGAACCTAGTGCCGTCCGGGACCGATTTTCCGGTGCCCGTGGGCATTCCGGCGGTCCCGGGTCAGGCGGTTCAGGCGATGCAGCGAACGCCGGAGACGTGGCACTGGACAGACGGCCCTCCACCATCGAAAGCAGATGGCCTGCCTGTGATCGAATAGCGGACGGATTTGCACCGGGGAGCCTAGGTTCCGGATAGGCGAGTGTGCAATGGGCGGATGGCATCGCGGCTTGTGCGCTGGGCCGCAGCGGGACTCGACCTTCTCGACTCATCGTTGCTGCCCAAAACCGAGCTTTACGGCGATCCCGCGCATCGTCAGATTGAGTGTATGCCCAAGAGTCGCAGCCGACCAAAAAGGAACGCGCCCCTCCTCGCGATCCAAAACATCGCCAGGGGAACGAGAGACCCGCTTCAAGCTATCGCTAGGGCGCGCAGCGCGGCAGACCTCTCCGTCTTGCCCGAGCTCAGCGCCTGGGTGGAAAAAATTTACCGCCGGGTGGGCTTAGTTGGTGGAGTCCGTCCCCGAAAGCTGGCCTCACTCCAGCCTTCCGAGTTCGTCGAGGAGACCACGCTGCTCAAGGAGTTGGTGTGGGCCACGTCGCTGTTCCAGCGGCACGCCGACGCCCTGAAAGCGTACCTCCAAGCTAGGAATGATGTTTCTGCCGCGCTTTTAGAGGGTCGGCTGAGCGATGCTGACGTGGCGCTCTCGGCTCTCACCGATGAGGCTGGCTATTCTCTCTTTTCGATCGAGACTGGCATCGCACTTGCTCAGGCAATGCACGGGCTGGATCACCAAAAGGAGTACGTCGCTGACATAAAGTCGCATGGAGCCTCGCATAATGTCAATTTTTACTCATATTGGTGGAGTATTCGCGCTGAATCTGGCTCTACAGCCGAGGATTTTATCAGCGGCGTGGTTGCGCGTAGTGCTCAATGGGTAGTTACACCGCCACATAGAGCCCTGATCCTATTTCACCTAGCTCGTATCGTCCCGCCAGAAGGCGAAGAATCAAACCTTCTGGCCGGAGCGATTTCAACGTCAGTCATCGATTATTACGAGGCTGTCGTCAGCTTGGCGGTCGCCGCTGTGGCGGAGGGCCGTCCGTCTGCCGCTCTGTTTGTATCGTTCGCAGTTACAGCATCCGCTTTCGTCGATGATCCCAGGCTCCGCAAGCTGTGCTTTCTCGGCGGCGACTTAACAGCACTTGCAAGCCTGCCGGTTATGAGCCGTGACTGGTGGCAAGCCTCGGTCGGCCAGGCTCCGCCCCCCAGCGAGCGCGGTATCGCCAACCTGGAAGATGTAGTTGCGTCTGCAATATGCGGCGCGCAACCGGAAAACCTCGCGCAGGGTCTGCCGAGCACGATTTGGACTGCGCTCCGATCACTGGTCGGTGAAGCCCCCCATGGTGATCGATACCCCACAGAAATCGCCCGAGTTGGCCTGATGTTTTCTGGCACAACGCTTGGGGATTTCTGTCTAGCGCTTAGGGGGGAGCAATGGGGCCAATCTGCCAAAATATCCCGGGCCGATGCGCTCAAACGCTTCTGCGCGGCGCCTGAGCTCAGCCCATACCTAGTTCCCCATTTGGAGTCTGCCCAGGCCGCAGCGTTAACCGCTGCGATCGAGAGCAACTGGGGTGTATCGCCGAACACTGAGTGGGACGAGCCGGTCGACACTTCTCTGGGGGAAAGCGCGCTGAATACGCGCGGCCGCCTAGAGGAAGCACTCAGAAGCCTGGACCGACAAGGGGATAGCAATCCCTCTACTGCGGCTGACCCGACCGCGTGCCTTCATCTTGCTGAATCGCTTAGAAAAACAGGCTATCACTATCGTCGGGGTTTGATGACCGAGATTGAGGCTCTCCTGGCATTGGGCCAGTTGGATGAGGCAGCCGCGATTTTCTGCGCAGCAGCTCTCGACAGGTCGGCCGATCCATCAGGATTACCCACTGAGGCGGTCAAAACCGCGCTAACACAGGAAGTTCTCGTCGAGCACGCGGCGAACATTCGAATGCCGATAGCGCTCGACATCGTCGTCAAAGCTGGTGACAGCGAAGTGGCTCCGCTGCGATTTTACGCCGCCGAGGATTACATGGCGGCACACGGCGCGGATCGCCCGACGGCGCTCGATTTATCGTCCCTGTCGACCGACCCTGGAGCTCTGATCTACTTCCTCAGTGAGGTATGCACTCCTGCAATCCTTAGCCTGTCCGTGGCGTTTGGGACCCACGCAGAACTTCAAGACGAGCGACTGGCCATCTGCCGTTTATTGTCCAAGCTCGATCCGGAGCACGCGGAGAAGTATGAACAGGAGGCGCTCGGGATCGTTCGCGCCCGGCTCGTGGCCACGGCACTTGAGGACGTCCAGCGGACCAAAATCGCTATGGATGAGGCAGCCCTGCGGCAGTGGGCGTCCAGAACGATCCGTCGTGACTTCGAGCGTTACAGCGCACTTCTCACCTCCGAGGTCGTTGTTGTGAATGAGAAGTTCCGGGAACAGCTGTATGCGGCGGTTGAGACGGGCAATGTCGTTGAGGCTAACCTAGATATTCCGGAGAATGAGGCGAGTGCGCTACTCGCATCTATGGTTCATCGCTTCATCCACGAATGCGCTCTCAGCCAAGAGCACGGCATTGATAGCTATTTGAGCGTGAGAATCCGACACGGGACTATCTCAGGCGCAGTGCGAGGCCCTGTCGAGGCTGAGCACCTAGTCACCAGAAAGGCTGCTGGATCGCGGTTTTACAGGAAGAATGAGTTTTGGAGCGGCGAGCTTGCCGGGCAGATAGACTCGTTTCAAGCCGATGAGCTCAATAGAAACCTTAGTGATTTCTCTCGCCAGATTGACGAAAGGATCGCTTCTCTCGTCGATGAATCTATCCAGGTCGTTAGGCCTGAGCGGCCCAAAGGCCTGTTCAATCTTACGCTGTCTAAAGTTAGTATATTTACATTGGCGACTGATATCACGCCGGATACCGATTTTGATGATTTCGTCGAGCGTTGTCTCGAATACTTCTGGCTCCTGGTGGACGAAAGCTTGGTATCAGTTCGTGCCTATATTGCTGGTCCTTTCAAGGAGATGATTTGGTCGGATTTCGGCGACCTGGAAACCAACTTGTCTACAAATCTGGAGGGGGCCGCGCTCGCGCATATTCGTGACGCTGTGCTGAGATCGCGCACTGAGATGATGCATGCGCTCGCTCGGATGGCGGAATGGTTCACAATGCCGACGCCAATGGCCAAGCTTCCGCTGGACTTAGATATGCTGGTCGACTTGGCTCTGACCACTTTGAGGAATTTCTATCCAGATTTTGCACCGAAGGTAGTCGTCAAGTCTGAGGGGCTCCAGCCGTTGACAGGTGTGCATGGTCTCTTTGCTGACGTGTTCTTCATTCTGTTTGAGAACATAATGCTCAGATCGGGCAATGACCGCGACCCAGACGTCGAGGTCAATGCATCGATCGATGGGTCAACATTGCTCATAAGGGTGGAAAACTGTGTCAGGGATAGCGAGGATCAGTTCAATTCTATCGAAAGTGGGGTAGCGGAAGCTAGGCGGAAAATAGAAACCGGTGCCTACAAGAGCGCGGTCCGACGAGAGGGCGGCTCTGGTTATCCCAAGCTTATGAAGCTTCTACAAATATCTCCCGATGAAGACCACTTCTTCTTCAGGCTGGATCGAGACGAGAAGAAGTTTGTCGTTCAGTTCCCGCTTCGGGTCCTGGAGATATCTCAATGAAACTGTTGATCGTCGAAGACGACGATAACAAGCGTGCCCACATTCGAGCTTTTGTTGACGAGGAGTTTCCAGGTTGGGAAGTCCATGAAGCTGTATCATTGATAACTGCCCTTCGGGCGGCGCACTCAATATACCCTGATATAGTCCTGTTGGATATGGCTCTTCCCAATTACGACGAGGGTTCCGCAACTGGAAGTGCGGATATACTGCATTTCGGCGGCCAGGAGTTTCTCAGACAAGTTCGACGAGCTTCAATAGACTGTAGAGTTATAGTCGTAAGCCAGTTTGAGACCTTCGGCGATCCGCCAAACAGGAAGGCCTTTGCGCAGTTGGTTGATGAGCTTGGCAGCCAATTTGAAGGTATGTTTGCTGGAGGTGTTTATTATCACGCGTCTCAATCAGACTGGATGGAGAAGTTGGGCCCAATGCTGAGAGGCGCTTCGAACAGAGGTGAATCATGATCGTCCGCGTGCTCGTGGTGGATGATGATCAAGCAAAAGTTGGTTTGATTACGGCGGCCCTGAATACGTCTCGGATGGGAGATGTACAAGTTGCATCTTCGGCCAGCGTCATTGACGCAAAGTCTAGCCTGAAAGAGACCCAGTTCGACCTTGTTATACTTGATATCGCCTTGCCAATTCGTAGTGGAGAAGAGCCAAAGAACGATGCCGGTCTAGAGCTTCTCCGAGAAATCCAAACTCGCGCCATCTACAAAAGGCCGCAGCACATCATTGGCCTGACAAGCTATGCGTCTATTTATACCGCAGTTGCGGACGAGTTTGCCGCATCCCTGTGGTCGGTTGTTCTTTATGACCAGACGTCGGAAGGGTGGGCAGATCAACTGGGCGCGAAACTTCGTCACATTGAGGGTGTGAAGGGCGGCGCCGAGGTCGGCGGCGCGGCTGTCGACCTCTGCATTGTGGCTGCTCTGGGCGACCCTGAATTGGACGCGATCCTCAAGCTCGATTGGGGTTGGAAGATCGATCGGTATGCCGGTGACGCTACCGTTTATCACAGGGGAACATTCACGACGACCGAGGGCAAGGCTGGCACCGTAGTCGCGGCTCGTGCCGGAAACATGGGGATGGCCTCATCAGCGGTCCTGGCGATGAAGATGGCTCTCCATTTCCGTCCGCGAGTTATGGCCATGGTCGGCATCTGTGCCGGTGACTCAACCGAAACTTCCATAGGTGACGTCGTGGTCGGCAACCCGACATGGGACTACGGTTCAGGAAAATATAAGGTCGAGAATGGCGAACACGTTTTCGAGCCAGCCATCTATCAGCTTCCCATATCAGCGCGCCTTCGCGGTCTAGTCGAAGAAGCTTCTGACCAAACCGTTCTGGATTCGATTTCACACAGCTTTAGTGGCGAAACACCCACCACTAAATTGCGAGTGCATGTTGGCCCGCTTGCGTCTGGTGCTGCCGTGCTTGCGGACGAGCTCGCCTACAAGGCGGTTCAGAAGCAGCACCGAAAACTTATGGGAATCGACATGGAGGCCTACGCGGTGATGCTGGCCGGCTATGAGGCTCCAAACCCGGTCCCAGAAACGATCGTCCTGAAAGGCGTTAGTGACTTCGCAGACACGAAGAAGGGTGATCGTTTTCGATACTACGCAGCTCACGTGAGTGCCCAATTCTTGGCGCATCTGGCCGAGAAGAAAGGGCTGTGATGGTGCGCCAGCAAGTAGTTAGCGGATTTTAGCTGCCTGGTCTTGCAGCGGGTGAGGATGCGTAGGTGTGGAAAGCACCGATCCCCGCGAAGGGGGCATCGAACGGGAGAATCAAACAATGGATGTGGAAGTCACACTGAAGAAGAGCGGCAGGGTGGTGGGATCGGAAACCGTCACCAACCCGCAGGTCGGCGACATAACCGCCGCTGCTGGACGCCTTTTCGAGCAGGCTCGCCGCGAGCGTCCGGGCGAGCCGCTATGGGATGCGCAGGTCGACGTTCGAGGCGTCTAATCGGGCTAGGTGTGTCTGCGCCATAACAGCGCCTGACTGTTGAAATCATCCAGTTCAAACCTGACACGGGTTTGAACGACGCCGTGTTGAAACGTCCAGCGTTAACCCCTTCTCTGGTTGCCATGATAGGTTGACGGCCTGGGCTTTGGGGGAAGCATGCCGGTACCGGCCTTTACGATCGACGGCGTGATCCCACCCTACACGGGTGCGAATGGTCCCGGTGGCGCGTCACAGCAGATGACGCCCTACGAGGCCACGCCGTTGGAGGTCGTCCAACGCTTCGCAACGACCGAGCGGCGGCGGGAAATCCTCCGCCACTGGCTGGAGCATCGTTTGTTGCTGAGGGACCTCGGCATCGTCGCCGGCTTCCAATGGCTCAACGGCAGCTTCGTCGAAGACAAAGAGCCGAACGACCTCGACATCGTGACGTTTTTCCGCAGGCCTGCTGCTGCTCAGACACCTCTAGCGATGGCGCAGTTGATGCGGGCGAACCCCGAGGTCCTGCTCACGGCACCAATCAAAGCCGTTCGCCGACTGGACTCCTTTCTGGTGGATTTGGATGCGACCACCGAAGCCATCATCGACGCGACCAGGTACTGGTGTGGGCTGTTCTCCCACCGTCGTGGTGACGACCTGTGGAAGGGCATGGTGAAGGTTTCGCTCGATCCTGCTGAGGATGATATAGCTCTTCTTTCTCTTGCGGAACCACCGCTTAGGGAAGAACATCAGGACGCCGAGATTACGGCCCAGGATGAGCCACAATGAGCGGTCTCCGGAAACTCGAACGCGATCGGCTGCAAGCCGAGCTGGCTACGGTCGGCCGTATGCTCAACCAGTTCTCTGACGAGGACGTGGTGATGAGGATCGGCCTTGAGGATCGGCAGATTGAACTTCAGCAAGCTGTCGCTCAGTTGGTCGCCGACGTTCCGGATCGCAGCGCGACGACCGCGTTATATTTCGGTGGAAAGCCTGTGATCGGTAGTCGTGGGGTCGATAGCGATTTCGGCTCCCGCGCGGTGACGATGTTCCAAGACTTGGTCTCCAAACAGTTTGCCCACGAGACGGGCGGCTTGGGGCAGCGAGGTATCGTGCCCAACAGAGGCGCTGCTAGGCTCCACATCACGGATGTTGTTCGAGGATCGTTTGGCTTCAAGCTGGAGGAGATCGACGACCAAGGGCCTCTGCTCGATACGGCGCTGAAGGACAGCGTCGATCATGTCTCCGATCTCTTTGCAGCGTTCGGCGAGGACGACGAAGAGCGGTTCGAGGCGACCGTCGCGGAGGTCGATGAGCGCGTCTTGGCGACGACCAAAGAGTTCTTCTCGCTGATGAGGCAGTCAGGCGCCACGTTCCGAATGGTCACCGGCGACCGCGACCGATCAATGATGACGGGTGACATCGAGCGCGCCGAGCGCCGCGCCACCACGACCACCGTTTCAGATCACGACGAAGCCATCGAAGGAGTATTCTCTGTCGCCCTTCCCGAAGGCCATCGAATGGAGTTCCGGACGCTCGGCGAGCGAGGGGTTATCCAAGGCCGGGTAGCCCGAACCTTCTCGGCCGCCGCCATCGTCGCTCTGAACCGCGACTGGATGGAGAAGCCGGCTATTGGGCAGTTCAAGGTGCGCAAGGTGATGAAGAACGACAAGCTCGTTCGGGAGAGCTTCACTCTTGCGGGCATCGCCGCGCCGCCGCCCGAGTGACCCGCGATAGCCGCCTCTCACAGGTTCCCCTAGACGCCGCCCTGGAGCGATCATGAGCAGACAGTACGATGAGCACGTGGAAGCCGAAGCGGAGAAGGCCCAGCATGCCGCCGTCGCTCAGGCGCTAGGCTCAGGACCCATTGATGTGAGGCGTTCGATCTGATTCAGGCTCCGCAGGAGGCTGGATATGAGCGACCTGTATTGGCTGACGGACGAGCAGATGGCGCGGCTTCGGCCGCATTTCCCAAGGAGCCACGGCAAGCCCCGGGTTGACGACCAGCGGGTGCTGAGCGGGATCATCTTCGTCAATCGCAATGGTCTGCGCTGGCGGGACGCCCCGGCGGCGTATGGACCGCACAAGACCCTCTACAATCGTTGGAAGCGGTGGAGCGAGGCTGGGGTCTTCATCAGGATGATGGAGGGTCTGTCCGGCGCTCAGACGGAACGCCGGACCGTCATGATCGACGCGACTTATCTGAAGGCGCACCGCACGGCCTCGAGCCTGCGGGTAAAAAAGGGGGCGTCGGGCGACTGATCGGACGCACCAAGGGCGGCATGAACACCAAGCTTCACGCTGTGACCGACGCGAACGGGCGTCCGATCAGCCTGTTCATGACGGCAGGCCAGGTCAGCGACTACACGGGCGCCGCGGCCATGCTGGACGGCCTGCCCAGGGCGCGGTGGCTGCTTGGCGATCGGGGCTATGACGCGGACTGGTTCAGGGACGCCTTGCAGGCCAAGGGCATCACGCCCTGCATCCCAGGACGTAAGTCTCGCAACGAGCCCGTCAAATACGACAAGCGCCGTTACAAACGGCGCAACCGCATCGAGATCATGTTCGGCCGCCTCAAGGACTGGCGGCGCGTCGCCACCCGCTATGACCGATGCCCCACCGTCTTCCTGTCCGCCATCGCGCTCGCAGCCACAGTGATCTTCTGGCTATGAGTTATGAGTCCTGACCCTAGGCCAACATCGGGCCTGGCTGGCCGCCGATCTCGAGTTAGGGTTCGACCGCGTGTACCTCCATGAAGTCGGCCCGGAGCAGGACCGGTTCATAGAGGCGTTCGGAGCTCAAGTGCTCCCTAAACTCAAAGGCCTACAAGGCTAAATTCTCCAGATCACACCTTACCCCACCAGTGCAGCTCAGGCGGCGGCGGCCGGCGTACGGCGTGAGCCTCCGCGCGGAAGAGGCGCAGGGTGCGTCGGCTGGTGAGGTGTTGCTGACCCCCCGGACGTTGAGCAGGTCTGCTTCTCGGGGTGCCACTTAGGCGCAGGGTGCCCTGCTCCATTCGTCACAACAGTCGCCTGGAAGGTGTCAGACCTGCTGTTCGGCTAGGGCCGTCGCCGTGCCCGAAAGCGGCCGTTACCAACCGCCGCGTTGGGTGGGGACCGGACGTTGGAGGCGGAAGCATTGACGCACAAAGGTTAGTTGTGCACGGTCCTACAACCGTGGAGGGTCCAATGACCAAATACCGTGCGAAGCTGAAGCCTAATGTTTGGATGATCACCTTGGGCATTGTATGCTGCAACCTAGGTGTCGCCGCCGGCTTACAACTATTCTGACCTGGCAACGGACATCCTGAAGTTCTTTAACGGGTCGTGAGCCGTACTGCCGCTAAGGGTGGTGAACGGACGTTGCGCTACCCGCAGTAGCCGTTCGCCTCCCTCGCTTCCAAATCCTCAGGCGGCAAACCAGCTTCTTCCCGCAGTCGGTTGGCAGCGCTTAAATCCACCTTTCCCGCGAAGGTCGGCTTCCCATCTTCACAAAGGATCAGGGTAGCGTAACGCTGCGGGAGGCCAAGGTTGACCAGTGAGCGGTCTTTGAGTCTCAGCCCCGGCTCAACGGGCAACGCGAGGTCCGCGTGCCGACGAATGTAAACCTCGGCGTAGTCAGCTTGGAGGTGCGGGAGGTGATCTAAGTGGAGAGCTAGCGTGACAAGTGCACCGATGCTCTGTGCGTCCGAGGTCTCGGAAAACAGCGAGCGGACGCTGTCCTGTTGCATCCACCTTCCGGTTTCCACATCAACTTCGCACATAGAAAATAAGCGGAGTTGGACGACCACCTCCCCCAGTTCCCCGTTCGGGGGTGGCGCGGACAAAGCCTGCCTGGCCGCTTGGTCGGCACGTTTCGCTGCCTGAACGTCGGCGGCGCGCACCTCTGAGGTCGGCAGGTCAATCTGCACGACACCAATCCGACCAGCCTGAACGGCAGTCTGATACGCGTCCCAATCGCTGGACGCTCTGACGAGGTCGGCGTTCAGGGCAGCAACGTCTGCTGCAGGGTCAGTTAGATCGCATCCCTGAAGGAAGGTCATGTCCCCGGAGTGGCCGCGCCGAGCTAGCGCCGCACGGAGGAAATCCTGATCTTGTGCCTCGGACAGCGAGAAACGTTGCGTCTGATGACTTTCCAACCGTGCTATCGCGAACTGGTCTGAGGAAAGTGGTTCGAAACTAACGGGCTCTTGCAGTAAAGCGGCCAAGCTCAGCGCCAAGAGAAGCATCGGGTCGACCCCATAAACGATGATTTCCCTAGCCTAGCAGTCCGATCGACGAAGGTCAGCTATGGGTCGGGAGGCGAAGTTCGGCTGAGGGTGGGTAGCGGACCATCAAAGAACCAGAACTACGACCTATCGCCAGATATGATCGACATCGTTCATCTCGTAGAGCGCCAGATACGAACCTTGGCCGTCGCGGACCAGCGTTCCTACCACGTACCCAGTTTGATCGATTTGGCCGGCAGGCTGCCGCAGGAAATACGAGCACGAAGACAACCCCGCTATGTAGACCGGGATTCTCCTGGGCAACACCGGACCTCGCAGCACGCTGCTGATGGTTGCCACTCCCACTCTCGCGCCCCGTTGGCTCTGATAACTGCTACGCGGCTGGTCACCGGGGAATCGTCCAACAACACGCACATGCGCGATCGTTGTGAAGGGCGCGGCATTTGGAGGAGTTGGGGAGTCGCGGACGATGAAGTCGTCGCCTCCAACCCGGCATGCGGACGCTACTGACGGAACAGCCACAAAGGTCGACAAGCCAGCAAAAACAGCCAACGCTTTGTAGCTTAGGTTCCGTAAGGTGCCAGAAAGAGCGATTTTCATGGGTTCTGTTTTACGAGCAAGCTGTACGTCCGCAATGGGTCGATTTCGTTGAAAAAGGCGTCCGTTGGCAATTGGCATGAAGGCGGCGCGCTGATTCACTCTGGTCGTTGAGACGGGAGGTGCAGCGATGATGGGTGAGCGGCGGGTTGATCAGTCGGCGCTGTTCTACGAGTTCTCGCTGGAGCGGCATGTGCCGGCGGATCATCTTCTGCGGGCGATCGACCGGTTCGTGGAACTGGACGGCCTGCGGGCGCATCTGGCGCCGTTCTACAGCGCCATCGGTCGCCCCTCGATCGATCCGGAGCTGCTGATCCGGATGCTGCTGGTGGGCTACTGCTTCGGCATCCGCTCGGAACGGCGGCTGTGCGAGGAGGTGCATCTGAACCTCGCCTATCGCTGGTTCTGCCGGTTGGGGCTGGACGGCGACGTGCCGGACCACTCGACCTTCTCCAAGAACCGCCATGGCCGCTTCCGCGACAGCGATCTGCTGCGGGAGCTGTTCGAGACGGTGCTGCGGCGCTGCATGGCCGAGGGTCTCGTCGGCGGCGAGGGCTTCGCCGTCGACGCCAGCCTGATCAAGGCCGACGCCAACCGCCAACGCTGCGTGCCGGGCGACGAAGGCCTGCCGCCCGAGGCCGCCAGCCGCGCCATTGACGAGTACCTGGCCGTTCTGGACGACGCGGCCTTCGGCGGCGCGACTCCGGTGACGCCCAAGTTCATCTCGCCGGCTGATCCGGCCTCGCGCTGGACCGGCGCCAACAAGGGCCTGGCCTTCTTCGCCTATGCCACCAACTACCTGATCGACCTGGACCACGCGATCAT
>ERZ501011.28-NODE-28-length-43916-cov-11.347028_pt1 | contig 43916 bp, 38 predicted proteins | sample MGYA00248833_ERZ501011 | MGnify/ENA primary metagenome ERZ501011 (study PRJEB25958, sample SAMN03398530) | human skin metagenome | study: EMG produced TPA metagenomics assembly of the Human Skin Microbiome Metagenome (human skin metagenome) data set. | reverse complement strand
AGCAGCCGGTCGAGCCAGCGCGGGAGCCACCAGGCCTTCTCGCCGAGCAGGTACATCAGCGCCGGGATCAGCGCCATCCGCACCACGAACGCGTCGAACAGCACCGCGACGGCGAGCGCGAAGCCCATCGACTTGATGATCGGCTCGTCGATCAGGATGAACGCCGCGAAGACCGAGATCATGATGACCGCGGCGGCCGCGACGACCCGGGCCACGTTGACGCCCTTGCCGCCCGGCTCGGTGCGGACCACGCCGGCGCGCTGCACCTCGCCGCGGGCGAGCGGTGCGCCGAGTTCGAGGGTGCGGTCGAGACTCGGGTTGGCGGTGACGGTGACGATCATGCGATCACGACCTCGACGCCACGCGCGGACAGGGCCGCCGAATAGGCCGGGTCGATCCCGGAGTCGGTGATGAGGACGTCGACGTCGTCGAGTCCGGCGAAGGAGGTGAGGTCCTCGCGGTCCATCTTCGAGCTGTCGGCAAGGACCACGACCCGTTGCGCGGCTGCGACCATCGCCGCCTTGACCGCGGCCTCGTCGGGGTCGGGTGTCGACAACCCGTGGGCCTCGCTCAGGCCGTTCGTCCCGATGAAGGCGGTGGTCACGCGCAGTCGGCGAAGCGCGTCCACGGTCTCGACGCCCACGGTCGCCTGGGTGAGACCGCGTACGCGTCCGCCGAGGGCATGGAGACCGTCGGGATGGGTTCCCGCGAGCAGGCCGGCGATGGGCAGGCTGTTGGTGAACAGGGTGAGCCTCCGATCGGGAGCGGTCGCCTCGGCCGCGCGGTAGGTGGTGGTGCCGGCGTCGAAGAGCACCGAGCCGCCGTCGGGCGGCAGGAACCGGATGGCCGCCCGGCCGATCGCGGTCTTCTGCTCGATCTGGCTCGACTCCCGTTCGTCGATCCCGAGCTCGCCGAGGGTGCGCATGATCTCGGCGCGCACGGCGCCGCCGTGGACCCGCTGGAGATGTCCGGCGCGTTCCAGTACCGCGAGATCGCGTCGGACGGTCTCGCTGGTGACGTCGAATTTCTCGGCGAGCGCGGCCACGGATGCCCGCCCCGCGAGGCGCACCTCGTCGACGATCGCCTGTTGTCTCTCCTCGGCGTACACACCGCTCCGATCTCCGGTTTCGACCACCCCGCTTGTTGAGGCGTGTGGGATTGGATGTTGTAGTAATTGTGTTTACGCCTGTTTGTGTTGACAAGTCAAGCACTTTTTGTAACGGTGGTCACATCGATAGTCGAGTGAGAGGCAAGACGATGGCGCAGATCCTGACGGGAACCCCGGTGGTCGGCGGGTTGGCCCACGGTCCCGCGCTGTGGCCGGGCGAGCGACCCGACCACTCGCCGGAGAAGCTCGGCGTCGGTGTGGAGATCGCCGAGGAACGGCGCGCCGACGAGGTCACGCGCTTCGCCACCGCGGCCGGCGCCGTCGCCGCGCGGCTGCGCACGCGCGCGTCGCAGAACACCGGGGTGACGGCCGAGGTGCTCGCCGCGACGGCGGGCCTGGCCGAGGACCGCGGCTGGATCGGTGCCGCGACCGCGCTCATCGGCAAGGGCGCCCCCGCCGAGGCCGCTGCCGTCGCGGCCACCGAACAGTTCGCGGCGGTGTTCACCAAGCTCGGCGGACTGATGGCCGAGCGGGTCACCGATCTCAACGACGTGCGCGACCGGGTCCTCGCCGAACTGCTCGGCCTACCCGAACCTGGTGTGCCCACTCCGGAGGTGCCGTCGGTCCTGCTCGCCGACGACCTCGCGCCCGCCGACACCGCGGGCCTCGACCCCACGAGCACCATCGCCCTCGTCACCCGCCTCGGCGGACCGACCAGCCACACCGCGATCATCGCGCGCCAGCTGGGGATCCCGTGCGTGGTGGCGGTGGCCGACCTGGACGAGATCGAGCCCGGCACAACCGTTCTCGTCGACGGCAGCACCGGGCGGATCGAGGTGGAGCCCGATGCGGAGGCGGCCCGGGCTCGCGTCGACGAGGATCGGCGGCATGCCGCACTCGTCGCCGGCTGGACCGGTCCGGGGCAGACCGCCGACGGGGTGGCCGTGGCGGTGCTCGCCAACGTCGCCGACGGATCGTCGGCACGCGCCGCGGCCGGGTACCCCGTCGAGGGCGTCGGGCTCTTCCGCACCGAACTCGCGTTCCTCGAGCGTGCCGACGAACCGTCGGTGGACGAGCAGGCCGCGATCTACCGGGAGGTGCTCGATGCGTTCGACGGGCAGAAGGTGGTCATCCGCACCCTCGACGCCGGGTCCGACAAACCGCTCCGGTTCGTGACCCATCCCGACGAATCGAACCCAGCGCTCGGCGTGCGGGGCGATCGGATCGCGCTGGCGCACCCCGAGATCCGCGCGCATCAGCTCGACGCGATCGCGCAGGCCGCGTCGGGGTCGGCCGTCGCGCCGTGGGTCATGGCGCCGATGATCGCCTCGCCGGCGGAGGCGCGCACCTTCGCCGCCGAGGTCCGCGGCCGTGGTCTGGTCGCCGGGGTGATGATCGAGGTGCCCGCGGCGGCGATCCTGGCCGAAGCCGTCCTCGCCGAGGTGGACTTCGTGTCCATCGGCACCAACGATCTGACCCAGTACACGATGGCGGCCGACCGGATGTCGGCCGATCTCGCCGGACTGACCGACCCGTGGCAACCGGCCGTGTTGAGCCTCATCGCGGGTGTCGCGGCAGCGGGTGCACGTCAGGGAAAGCCGGTCGGGGTGTGCGGCGAGGCCGCCGCCGATCCGAACCTCGCCTGCGTGCTCGTCGGTCTCGGGGTCACCTCGCTGTCCAGCGCGCCGGCTGCTGCGGCGGCCGTGGGGGCCCGGCTCGGCGAGGTGTCCGCACCGGACTGCCGGGCCGCCGCCGAGGCCGCCCTGGCCACCTCGGATCCCGCCGCGGCGCGCGAGGCTGCCGCGGCGGGGCTCGACGGTTCGGTCGGTGGAGAGGTCAGACTCGCCGCATCACGGTGACGACCTTGCCGAGGATGACGGCATCGTTGCCCGGGATCGGATCGAACAGTTCGTTGTGCGGCATGAGCCAGACGTTGGGGCCCTGACGCTTGAAGGTCTTCACGGTGGCCTCGCCGTCGATCATGGCCGCGACGATGTCGCCGTTGTCGGCGACGTTCTGCTGCCGGACCACGACCCAGTCGCCGTCGCAGATCGCGGCGTCGATCATCGACTCGCCGACGACGCGCAACAGGAAGAGCGATCCCTCGCCGACCAGCTCACGGGGCAGCGGGAAGACGTCCTCGACGGCCTCCTCGGCCAGGATCGGACCGCCGGCCGCGATACGGCCGAGCACCGGCACGAAGGTCGGCTCGGGAAGCTGGCCGGCCGTCGGGGTGTCCGGCGACGGGGTGTCACTCGGGGCGATGTTGACCGCACGGGGACGGTTCGCGTCGCGCTTGAGCAGCCCCTTGCGTTCCAGCGTCCGCAACTGATGGGCCACCGACGACGTCGAGGCCAGGCCGACCTCGTCGCCGATCTCCCGGATGCTCGGCGGATAACCGCGCTCGCGCACCGAGCGGCGGATCACCTCCAGGACCCCGGCCTGTCGCGGGGTGAGTGAGGCCTCGGCGGCGGCGGCGTCGAACGGGGCCTCGTCGTCGGCGCCCCGCGCTCGGCCGCGCCTATCGCCGGTGTCACTCATGTTCGGTTCCTCTCGTCTTCGGAACGTGCTGGTAGATGGCTTGCGCCGGGTCCGAGCCTAGCGGAGTGCGACCGGCACCTCAAACATTTGTTCGATGTGTCGCGAGACTTTGTCGGGACGTCGTGCTACAAATTCGAACATCAGTGCATCGAACATCTGATCGATGTTCGAACACCGACCACCACACCCGCACGATCCCAGACACCCGAACACCGGAGGGCACCATGCGCACCGCCACTCTCGTCGCTCCCGTCCGCACCGACCGTCCCGACGCCGTCCGGCCGCGCACCGACCGCGCCGATCGCGTACGGACCCGCGCCCCGCTGTCCGACGGCCGGCGCCCGGTCGACAACCGGCCGGCCGGCACCCGGCCGCGGGGGGCATCGCCGGTGACCCCGCGGGTGGGCGGTACCCACTGTGGCTCTCCGGTCGGGGTCCGGGGACGTGGCCCGGTCGGGCCCGACGCGGCGGTGTTCCGTCGCCGCCGCCGCACCGCGGTCGCGCTCCTCGCCGGTGTCGGGCTGGCGTTCGTCGTGTGGGTGTTCGGTGTCGTCGGCCAGAATTACTCGGACTCGCTGACACCGTCCGCCGTGAGTTCCGAGGTCGTCCATGTGCGCTCGGGGGACTCGCTCAGCTCGATCGCCGGCCGGGTGGCACCCGAGATGCCGCGCGAGGTCGTGATCGACGAGATCGTCGCGATGAACGATCTGGGGTCGAGCGCGCTGCAGGTGGGCCAGCCCCTGCTCACCCCCCGGTACCGCTGAGGCCGGGCGGTATCCTCGATGTCACAGGGGCCGGCCGACAAGCGGCGGGGCGCACGCTTCGGGTGCGTTCCAGCGTCCCGCGACCTGCGTGAGGACACGATGCGCTGCCCCTTCTGCAAGAACGACGACACCAAGGTCATCGACTCGCGTGTCGCAGATGAAGGGCAGGCCATCCGCCGCCGTCGCTCCTGTGTGGAGTGCGGTCGCCGGTTCTCGACCGTGGAGAGCGCCGTGCTCGCGGTGGTCAAACGCAACGGCGTGACCGAGCCGTTCAGCCGGGAGAAGGTCATGCGTGGCGTGCGGCGAGCCTGTCAGGGCCGCCACGTCGCCGAGGACGCGCTCGCGCAGCTCGCCCAGCAGGTCGAGGACACGGTGCGCGCCAGTGGATCGGCCGAGATCCCCAGCAACGAGGTCGGACTCGCCATCCTGGGCCCGCTCCGCGATCTCGACGAGGTGGCGTATCTGCGCTTCGCCTCGGTGTACCGGTCGTTCGACTCGGTGGAGGACTTCCAGCGCGAGATCGACGACCTGAAGGCGGCATCGGGATCCGGGAGCGCGCTCGCCGAACCCGTGTCAGCCGAGTCGGTCCAGAGCTCGTAGGACCCGTTTCTCCGACACCGGGAACGCGGTGCCGAGACGCTGGGCGAACAGCCCCACGCGCAACTCCTCGACGAGCCACTGCGCTTCGTCGTCGACCACCGCCCGCCGGTGCTCGGGTACCTGTTCGAGGCGTTGGGCCCACCGTTCGACGACGCGATCGACGGCGGCCACCCCGGCCTGGTCGCGTGCTGCGGACGCGGGTAGTGCCTCCAGACGTGCTTGCGCGCCGTCGAGATAGCGCGGCAGATTCTCCAGGTGGCGTCGCGCGGTGGCCGCCACGAATCCGTCGAACACGAGGTGGGCGACCTGTTCGGCGACGTCGTCGGCAGCCAGCGAACCGGCGTGCCGGTCGATCGCCGCCCGCAGCGGGGACATCCGTTCGAGGGCTGCGACGGCCAGCGAGAAGTAGTCCGGTGCGGCCGCGGCGACCCGTGGCCGGATCCGTTCGAGCAGCGCCGAGAAGGACTGTGGTGAGCGAACCGCGGCGAGCTCTGCGTCGTCGATGTCGGCGACCGTGTCCCGAATGGCCCGTCGGGTGCAGTCGGCGAGCAGTGCCTCGGTGGTCGAGTACGGGCTCTGGCTCAGGGCGAGTCGTTCGACCGGACTCAGCGAGCCGGCGATCCGCTTGTGCAGCGGAGGTATCGCGAGGTCGAGGAGGGCGACGATCCCGCGTCGCAGGAGGCGGTCCCGTGTCTCCGGGCTAGCCGCATCGACGACGACAACGCCGCGCGCGTGGCCCTTCGCGTCGGAGACCACGTCGATCGTCGGGTACCGGGTCAGCCGCTGCCCCGCGACATCGACCGTGGTCTGCTCGGCGAGCGAGCCGATCCCGTCTGCGGTCCAGGTCCGATACAGGGTGCGCGACACCGTCTTCGGCGCCGCGGGCGTTCCGGTCTGCTGGAGTTCGGGCAACGAGTCGGCGCGGGCGACGATCCGTCCGGAGTCGTCGGCCACCGCGAAATGCATGCGCAGGTGCGGCGGTACCCGGTCGGTGTCGAAATCGCCCGCGGTCACCCGCATCCCGGTGATCGCCGAGAGCTCGCGGGCCAGCCCGGTGGTGAGCGGCTCCTTGCGCGGGGTGAGCCGGCCGAGCGCGAGTTCGGCGAATCGCTGCGCGGGCGACATGCTCTTGCGGAGCTGTTTCGGCAGCGACTTGACCAGTGCGGTGGCCAGTTCGGCGCGCATGCCCGGGACCGACCAGTCGAAGCCGGCCGGTCGGACATGGGGTAGCAGTGCCTGCGGGATCACGACGGTGACGCCGTCGTCGGGTGCGCCCGGTTCGAACCGGTAGCGCAGTTCGAGTCGGGTGTCGCCCTGCTGCCAGGCGCCGGGATAGTCCGTGGGGGCGACGTCGGTGCCTCCCGTGACGTCCTCGGGGCGCAGATCCAGCAGATCCGGTTCGGCCCGGCGGGCCTTCTTCCACCAGGTGTCGAAGTGCCGGGCCGAGGTGACGTCGGACGGTAGCCGCTGGTCGTAGAACTCGAAGAGCTGGTCCTCGGTGATCACGAGACCCCGGGTGCGCGTGCGGTTCTCGACGTCCGAGGCGGCCTCGAGAAGCGTGCGATTGCGGTCGAAGAAGGCGTGCTGCGTCCGCCAATCGCCCTCGACGAGAGCGTGCCGGATGAACAGCTCCCGCGAGACCACCGGGTCGATGGGGCCGTAGTCGACGCGCCGGCGGGCGACGAGCGGGACCCCGTAGAGGGTCACGCGTTCGTAGGCCATCGCCGCTCCGCGTTTCGCCGACCAATGCGGCTCGCTGTGGGTGCGCTTCACGAGATCCCCGGCGAGTTTCTCGGCCCACAGCGGATCGATCCCGGCGACGGTGTGGGCGAACAGGCGCGACGTCTCGAGGACCTCGGCCGCCATGATGAAGGCGGGCGGCTTCTTGGCGAGCGGAGAAGCGGGGAAGATCATCAGCGTGGTGTTGCGCGCACCGGTGAACTCGCGGCCCTCGGTGTTGCGGGCGGCGATGTTGCTGAGCAACCCGGACAGGATGGATCGGTGGACGGCGTCGGCGTCGAGTTCGGTGGGCGCGACCGACCAGTCGAGGTCCTTGACGATCTCGGTCAGCTGCCGATGGAGGTCCTGCCATTCCCGGATGCGCAGGAAGTGGAGGTACTCGCGCTCACACATGCGCCGAAAGCGGCTGCCGGACAACTCCTTGCGCTGTTCGCCGAGGTACCGCCACAGCTCCACGTAGGACAGGAAGTCCGACTGCGGGACGACGAAGCGCCGGTGCTGGGCGTCGGCGGCCTCCCGGTGCTCGGCCGGCCGTTCCCGTGGATCGGGGAGCGACATCGCGGCGGCGATCACGAGAAGGTGGTCGAGACAACCCAGTTCGTGTCCGGCGATGAGCATCCGGGCGACCCGGGGATCGACCGGGATCCGCGACATCGACCGGCCGATCGGGGTCAGTCGCGGGGGCCCGCCCTCGCGCGGGACGGTGATGGCGCCGAGTTCGGTGAGAACACCCATACCGTCGCGGATCGCGCGGTCGTCGGGCGGCTGGACGAACGGGAACTCGGCGATCTCACCCAGTTTCAGCGAGGTCATCTGGAGGATGACCGCCGCGAGGTTGGTGCGCAGGATCTCCGGGTCGGTGAAGGCCGGCCGGGAGTCGAAGTCGTTCTCGCTGTAGAGACGGATGCAGACGCCCGGGGCGACACGACCGCATCGACCGGCCCGCTGCCGGGCACTGGCCTGTGAGACCGGTTCGATGGGAAGACGATTGACCTTGGTCCTGGTCGAGTACCGACTGATACGGGCGGTGCCGGTGTCGATGACGTAGCGGATGCCGGGCACGGTCACCGACGTTTCGGCGACGTTGGTCGCCAGCACGATCCGGCGTCCGTCGGAGGGGGAGAACACCTTCTGCTGCTCGGCGATCGAAAGTCGCGCATAGAGCGGCACGATCTCGGCACCGGGACCCTTGCTGCCGCCGGTTCGTCGACGGAGCGCCTCGGCGGTCTCTCGGATGTCCCGTTCGGTGGGCAGGAACACGAGGATGTCGCCGCGGCCACCGGCCCACAGTTCGTCGACGGCGGCGTCGATGCCCTGTATCTGGTCGAGGTCGGCATGTTCGCCACCGCCGGCGTCGTCCCCGTCGTCGGGGCGTTCCTGCAGGCTCAGCGGTCGGTACCGGATCTCGACCGGATAGGTGCGTCCGGATACCTCGATGACCGGGACCGAGGTCTTCGGCGTGCTGAAATGCCGTGCGAAGCGCGCCGGTTCGATCGTCGCCGAGGTGATGATCACCTTCAGATCGGGGCGTCGGGGCAGCAGGCGGCGCAGATAGCCGAGGATGAAATCGATGTTGAGGCTGCGCTCGTGGGCCTCGTCGATGATGAGGGTGTCGTAGCGGCGCAGCATGGGGTCGGTGGCGATCTCGCGGAGCAGGATGCCGTCGGTCATGACCCGGACGAGGGTGTCGGCGCCCGACCGGTCGGTGAACCGGACGGAGTAGCCCACCGCGTCGCCGAGTTCGGTGTCGGTCTCGTCGGCGATGCGCTTGGCGACCGAGCTCGCGGCGATGCGCCGGGGCTGGGTGTGCCCGATCGACCCGCGGATGCCACGCCCGAGTTCGAGGCAGATCTTGGGGAGCTGGGTGGTCTTGCCCGAGCCGGTCTCGCCCGCGACGACCACGACCTGGTGGTTGCGGATCGCCTCGGCGATCTCGTCGCGTGCGGCGGAGACGGGCAGTTCGTCGGGGAAGCGCAAAATCGGCACGGTCGCGCGCCGCCGGTCGAGACGGGCGCGTGCCTTGTCGACATCGGCGACGAGCTGCCGCCACTTCGCGGCGTCCGGGCGCGCGGCGAGCCGGTCGATGCGACGACGCAACCGGTCGGCGTCGACGAGGCCCACGTCGTCGAGTGCGCGGAGCAGATCCGAGCGGGGGATGTCCGATGCAGCGGTGTCCGGTGGAGACGGGGACGGGTCAGGTGACGAGGACGGGGCCGACATGATCACTCCAGGATATGGGGAAGCGCCGAGGCCGGTTCACCCCAGTGGCCGCGTGGGCCGCGTGGACCGGCATCATGGGGCCATGGCTGATGGTTCGAGCACTGGTACTGGATCGTTGTGGCACGGTTTCGCCGACATGGGTGCGGTGACCGCGAGCGGGCCGTTCGTCGTGACCAGGGGAGAGGGTGCGCGGATCTTCGACCGCGACGGCAACTCCTACCTGGATGCGACCGCCGGACTGTGGTTCACCAACGTCGGGCACGGCCGGACCGAGATCGCCGATGCCGTCGCGCGCCAGCTCGGCACCCTCGCGCACTACTCCAACTTCGGTGACTTCGCGAGCGACGTCACCCTGCAGCTCGCCGAGGAGCTCGGCGCCATCGCGCCGGTACCCGGATCGAAGATCTTCTTCACCTCCGGCGGCAGCGACTCCATCGACACCGCGGTCAAACTCGCCCGCCGCTACTGGGTGGAGCAGGGCCGCGAATCCAAGCGGGTCGTCGTCAGCCGCACCAAGGCCTATCACGGGATGCATGCCGCGGGTACCTCGCTGGCGGGCATCCCGCTCAACCACGACGGCTACGGCGAACTCATGCACGACGTCCAGAACGTCGAATGGGACGACGCGAAGAGCCTGCTCGGTCTCATCGAGCGCGTGGGCGCCGACAACATCGCCGCGTTCTTCTGCGAGCCCATCATCGGGGCCGGCGGCATCTATCTCCCGCCGGAGGGCTACCTCGCCGAGGTGCGGGACATCTGCCGCGACCACGACATCCTCTTCGTCGTCGACGAGGTCGTCACCGGCTTCGGCCGCATCGGCGGCGAATCCTGGTTCGCCTCCGCACGATTCGGCCTCGAACCGGACATGATCACCACTGCCAAGGGGCTCACCTCGGGGTATGTCCCGATGGGCGCGGTGTTCATCGCACCGCGGATCGCCGAGCCGTTCTTCGCCGGTGGCGTCTGGTGGCGGCACGGGTACACCTACGGCGGCCACGCGGGCGCGGCGGCGGCGGCCCTCGCGAACCTCGAGATCATCCGGCGAGAGAACCTGCTCGCCGAGGCGACACGGCTCGAGGGCGACCTCGCCGCCGCGCTGTCGCCGCTCGCCGACCTCGACACGGTCGCCGAGGTCCGGACCGGACTCGGCGCGGTCACCGCGGTACAGCTGGCTGACCCCGCGACGGCCCCGGCGACGGTGGTCAAGCTGCGCGAACACGGGGTGAGCACCCGGGCCGCAGGTCAAGGGGCGCTGCAGATCTCGCCCGCGTTCGTGATGACGACCGCCGAGGTCGGCGAACTCGCCGACCGGATGCGCGCGGCGCTGAGCTGACCCTGGGGCGCCCGTTCGTGCTGCTCCCTGAGGAGCGCCTGGAGCTTGCGGAGGGCGCGTCTCGTTCTGCTCCCTGAGGAGCGCATGGAGCTTGCGGAGGGCGCGTCACGAAGGGGCCCGGCTGCGTAGCGCAGCCGGGCCCCGTCGTCGTCTCACATGCGACGGATCAGGCGTTGGCGAGCACCTCGGTGGTCGCGATCGCCTGGGCGACACCGCTGACGATCGACGCGACCTTGAGCGCCTCGAGGATCGCCTCACGGTCGACGCCGGCCTCGCGCAGGGTGTTCTCGTGCGCGGCGACGCAATGACCGCAGCCATTGATCGAGGACACCGCGAACGACCACAGCTCGAAAACGGCCTTGTCGACGCCGGGGTTGCCGATGATGTTCATCCGCAGGCCCGGACGCAGGTCGTCGTACTTGCCGTCGAGGAAGCCGCGACCCCGGTAGAACACATTGTTCATCCCCATGATCGACGCGGCCCCGAGCGCGGCGTTGTAGGCCTCGGCGGACAGCGTGTCGGCGGCCTCGTCGGCGATCTCGCTGAGCACCTTGGCGTTTCGCGTGGCGGCAGCGGTCGACAGCAGGGTTCCCCAGAGCTGCTCCTCGGTCAGCGCGGTGGTGCGGCTGATCGAACCGAGGTTGAGCTTGAGGTCCTTGGCGTACTCGGGAAGTGCTTCCTTCAGGTTGTCGATGCTCATCTGTTCTCCTCTCAGACGCCGGCCGTCATGAGCTCGCCGGCGTCGATCGTCGGGTCACCCTTCTTCCAGTTGCAGGCGCACAGTTCGTCGGACTGCAGTGCGTCGAGGACGCGCAGGACCTCGTCGACGTTGCGGCCCACGGAGCCCGCGGTGACCGACACGAACTGGATCTCGTTGTTCGGGTCGATGATGAAGGTGGCGCGGTCGGCGACGCCGTCGGCATTGAGAACGCCTGCGGCGGTGGCGAGTTCGCGCTTGAGGTCGCTCAGCATCGGGAACGGGAGGGTCTTGAGGTCCTCGTGCTGTGCGCGCCACTGGAAGTGGACGAACTCGTTGTCCACCGAGGCGCCGAGCACCTGGGTGTCGCGGTCGGCGAACTCGTCGTTCAGCTTGCCGAACGCGGCGATCTCGGTCGGGCACACGAAGGTGAAGTCCTTCGGCCAGAAGAACACGACGCGCCACTGACCGGGGTGATCGTCGGACGACACGGTGGTGAAGTAGTCGTCGGGCTGCTGGGCATTGACCTTGCTGAGGTCGCCACCGATGACGGCGGTGAGGTTGTAGGCAGGGAACTGGTCACCGATGGTGAGCAGGGCCATGTATCGCTCCTTCAGCTGGTGAATGTACGGAATCTGCGCGCGAATGAGTTTCGCGACGTACGGGTACCATCGTGCCGGATTCCGGTCGAAAACGAAACGTGATTACTAGCACTACACTGATAAGCATGTCCGATAGAACTTATCAGCCGACCGTGGCCGGGTTGCGTGCCTTCGTCGCACTCGCGCATCGACGCCACTTCGGCACTGCGGCAGCCGATCTCGGTGTCAGTCAGCCATCGCTGTCGCAGGCGTTGTCGGCGTTGGAGTCCGGTCTCGGTGTGACCCTCGTCGAACGCACCACGCGGCGTGTCCTGTTGACCGCCGAGGGTGACGAACTCCTCCCGCGAGCGATCGCGGTGACCGAGGCCATGGACGAGTTCACCTCGGCGGCCGCCGGAACGGGCCGACCGCTCAGCGGGCCGCTGCGGCTGGGGGTCATCCCCACGGTGGCGCCCTACGTCCTGCCGACGCTGCTGCGCGGACTCGGGCAACGGCTCCCGGACCTCGTACCCCGGGTGGTGGAGGAACAGACCGCCCGCCTCATCGAACAACTGCGCACCGGCACGCTCGACGTCGCGCTGCTCGCTCTCCCCGTCGACATGCCCGGCATCGTCGAAGTTCCCATCTATCGGGAGGATTTCGTTCTCGCACTCCCGTCCGGTCACGCGCTGGCCGGACGCCGCCGCGTCGATCCCACCGCGCTCGCCGACCTGCCGCTCCTCCTCCTCGACGAGGGGCACTGTCTGCGCGATCAGGCGCTCGAGGTGTGCCGGCTCGCGGGCGTCCGGCCCGATCTGGGTCAGACCCGGGCCGCGTCGCTGACCACCGCGGTGCACTGCGTCGTCGGCGGACTCGGCGTGACGCTCATCCCGCAGACGGCGGTGGCCTCCGAGACGGCGTCGGGTGATCTGGCCACCGCGACCTTCGCGGCCCCGCGGCCGGGGCGGCGGATCGGCCTGGTCTTCCGGGCGTCCGCGCGCCACGACGAGGCCTACCGCGAACTGGGCTCTCTCATCGGCGATCTCGTCGGCGCGACCGGTGCCGTGACCGCGCTCTAGACCGTGCCGCCGGCCATCTCGGCCGCGGCCGCCTGTGCGGCGAGAGCCTCCCACTCGTCGACGAGACTCGAGTCGACCTCGCGGACCATGGTGCCCAGCTCCTCGACGATCCGCTCGATCTCGGGGGTCACGACGCTCGTCGGAACGCCCTGCCGGAGAACGCGATAGCAGTCCGACAGATAGCGCAGCAGCACGCCCTCGCTGCGCGCCAGCCCGTACGCGGAGATCAGCTCGGTGAAGGTCATGGCCTTCTCCAGCATCTCGCGGAGCACCGACTTCGGCGCCGGCGGGAACGACGACACCCACGGGTGCCCGCGACGATAGATGTCGAACGCGGCGTAGATCTCCTCGGCCAGCGGCTGCGGCCAGGTGATCTCCTCCAGGCGCGACATCCGCTCCTCGTACTCGATGCCGTCGGCCTTCATCTCCGCGATCGCGGCGTCGCGCGCGACCTTGCGCTGGGCCAGCAGCAGCGGTCGCGGGTTCTCCAGGGTCGATTCGAGGATGGAGACCACATCGAGTGCGTGAGTGGACGACTCGGGGTCGAGGATCTCGAACGTCGCCAGCGCGAAGGCGGACAGCGGGTTGGTCAACGCGAAGTTCTCCGGCATGTCCACGCTCAGGGCGATGTGCCGGCCGGTGTCGTCGGGTTCGGCGAGTTGCACGACGATGCCCGCGTCCCGGAGCCCCCGGTAGAGCTCGATCGTGTGCTTGATGGTGCGCAGCTGGCGGTCGCGCGGTTCGTGATTGTCCTCGAGAAGGTGGCGGACCGCGGCGAAACAGTCGCCCGGTCGGCCGAGTACCTCGAGGAGCATGGCCGTCGTCATCTGGAAGTGGCTGCGCAGGGGCTCGTCGGGCGCATCGACGAGCTGGAGGAAGGTCTTCTCCCCCCACGAGACGAAACCCTCGGGAGGCTTCTTGCGCACCAGCTTTCGGAGCTTCTTGGGATCGTCGCCGGCCTTGGCCACCGCACGGGCGTTCTCCACGTCGTGGTCGGGAGCCTGCGCGACGACGTAGCCGATCGTGTCGAAACCGGCGCGCCCGGCCCGGCCGGCGATCTGATGGAACTCGCGTGCCCGCAGGCGACGGACCCGCCGTCCGTCGTATTTGCTCAGGGCCGCGAACAGGACCGTGCGGATCGGCACGTTGATGCCGACGCCGAGGGTGTCGGTGCCGGCGATCACCTTCAGCAGCCCTTGCTGCGCAAGACGTTCGACCAGACGGCGGTAACGGGGGAGCATCCCGGCGTGGTGGACGCCGATACCGGCGCGCAGCAGTTTGGACAGCGTGTTGCCGAAGCCGGTGGAGAACCGGAAGTCGCCGATCGCCTCGGCGATCGCCGCCTTCTCCGCCTTGTCGCAGATCCGGACGCTGAGCAGCGCCTGCGCGCGCTCCACCGCGGCGGCCTGAGTGAAGTGCACCACGTAGATGGGCGCCCGTCCCCGGTCGACGAGCTCCTCGATCGTCTCGTGGATCGGGGTCATCGCGTAGGCGTGGTCCAGGGGGACCGGACGCTCGGCGCCGGTGATCTCGACCGTCTCGCGTCCGGTGCGCCGGGTCAGGTCGTCGACGAAGAACGACACGTCGCCGAGCGTCGCCGACATCAGCAGGAACTGCGTCGACGGCAATTCGATGAGCGGGACCTGCCAGGCCCAACCGCGGTCGGGTTCGCCGTAGTAGTGGAACTCGTCGGCGACGAGGGTGCCGATGTCGCTCGCACCGCCGGCGGCGAGGGCGAGGTTGGCGACGATCTCGGCGGTCGCACACACGATGGGCGCGTCGGCGTTGACCGCGGCGTCGCCGGTCAGCAGTCCGACCTGGTCGGCGCCGAACATGGCGCACAGCTCGAAGAACTTCTCGCTGACGAGCGCCTTGATGGGTGCGGTGTAGAACGCACGCTCGCCGCGGCAGCGCGCGAAGTACAGCGCGCCCGCCGCGACGAGTGATTTGCCCGAGCCGGTCGGCGTCGCCAGGATCACGTGGCTGCCGGCGAGGAGCTCGAGAAGCGACTCCTCCTGATGCGGGTAGAGGTCGAGGCCGCGTCCCGTCCACCACTCGGTGTACCGCTCGAGTGCGGTGTCCTCGTCGTCGGTGGGGACCAGGACGTGCGGCGCGGGTATCGGTGCGGTGTCCGGGATCAGATCGGTGATCGCGGACCCTCGTCCCCGGGGCCGGCCTCACCGTCGCCGGTCTGCTCGGCCAGGAACCGTTCGAGTTCGGCGCCGAGTTCGTCACCGCTGGGCAGCGATTCCTCGGCGGCGAGCAGCGACGAGCGTTCCTGCGCGGCCTGGGTGAACGTGTCGTACTGGGTCTCCAGCGCCGCCACCACGGACTCGATCTCCGAGTTGCCCTCGACCTCGTTGTCCACCTGTGCGCGCACCTTCTCGGCGGCGCTGTCGAGAGCGGCGAGGGGGAGGTCGAGACCGGCGAGCTCGGCGACCGCCGCCAGCAGGCGTGCGGACGCCGCCGGGTAGTTGGTCTGCGCGAGATAGTGCGGGACATGTACCGACAGGCCCGACGCCCGGTAGTCGTGTTCGCCCATCCGCAACTCGAGGAGCATCGACGCGCTGGCGGGCAGCTTCATCGCCGATCCCCACCGGGGCAGGTCACCGAGGGCGTCGGGATCACTGCCGTGCGCCGTGATCGACGGCGGTCGGGTGTGCGGCACGGCCATCGGGATCGCGTTGAGGCCGATGACATCGGTGACGCCGAGTCCGTCGCTCAGGCGTCGGACCGCGTCGACGAACTGCTCCCACCGGAGGTCGGGTTCGGAACCGGCGAGCAGGAGAAAACCCTTGCCCGAGTTGTCGCGGATCGCGTGCAGCGCCAGCGTCGGCATCTCGACGTCGGTGAAGGTCTCGCCGCTGAACGAGATGGTCGGCCGGCGTGACCGGTAATCCATCAGCTCGTCGGAGGAGAAGGTCGCGACCAACTCGGACTCGAGGCTGTCGCGGAGGTGCGTCGCGGCCAGCGCGACCGCGTGCCCGGCGTCGGCGAAGCCCTCGAGCGCGTGGATCAGTACCGGACCCGTGCCGTCGGGCCGGGTCACCTGCGGAGCGGGAAAGGCGAGTTCATACAGCGCGTCGTTGCGCGCGGGCTGCTCGTCCACGTCGTCCCTCCTTCTGCTGGCAGCTGTCCCGGAAGAGACAGCTGAACGTCCATTGTCTCGCACCGCACCCGGCGATGGCCACTCGCCTCGGTGCAACCACCGCGACACACCGGTGATTCCCCCCGTTGGTGTTCCTGTTTTGTTGTTCCCCAGGGGTGTGTCCTCGACACCTGGCGAAGACGCCGGTGGCACAGTAGACCGTTGTGATCGAGCCGCATGCGCCCCGACTGCGCCTGTCCCTGCCCGGCCGCCTCGTTCCCGGCACGGTGGCCGGTCTCGTCGCCGCGGCGCTCGTGCTGTCCGCCTGCTCCGTCGGCGGTCAGCCGGAGCCGTCGAGTCCGGACCTGTCCGCGCGATCGGTCGAGGCCGCGGACTTCCCGGACGGCGCCGCGAGTCCCATCCCGACGTCGGCGGTCGCGAACGCCCTGGCCGACGTGACCGGGGCGCCGATGCCCGGACAGGCGGGCACCGAGGTGTCGCCGCCGGAGTGTGCACCCGCGTCCGTCCCCGCGGACGGAGCGGTCGCGTTCCTGGGTCCCGGCCCGGGGGAGCGGGCCACCCTCACCTCGGTCGTGGCCGGTGTCGAGACGCCGCTCGACGACGTGGTCGAGTTGGCCGAGCGCTGCCCCGAGACCACCACGACCACGTTCGGGGCGTCCTCGACGATCACCACCGAGGTGCTGCCCCCGCCGCCGGCGCCGGACGGGGTCGACACCGCGACGCTCCGCCGCACGATCGTGACCGGCGGCGGTGTCCCGTCCACCACGAGCGCTCTCACGCTGCTCGGCGAGCGGGACGGCGTCCGGGTGTACACCGAATACCGTTGGCCCGCAGCAGGTCCCGTACCTCCCGAAGCGTCCGCCGCGCTCGACACGCTGTTCGGAAAGGCGCTCGCGGCCGCGTTCGGCTGACCAGTACCGCCCTGTGGATGACCTCTCCTGGTTGTCCACAGCGTGTGTCGACCGCCGTTCGAGCGGCTCGGCCACGGGTGACGCTGTCGCCATGCAGATCCTCGAACCGCCACCGCATGGCCCCCACGACCCGACGACGCTGCTCACCTCGATCCCCGCTCGACTGGGGTTCGTCCCCGAGCGGTCGATCATCGCGATCGCCGTCGCCGGCGACCGCACGGTGAACGCGACCATGCGGCACGACCTCGCCCTCGCGCCCGACGGCAGCCCCACGCGCGAACTGGTCGTCGTCCTCGCCGGACTTGGTGAGATCACGTCCACCTACGGCATCGAGGAGATCCTGGTCGTGATCGCCGATGACCGCTACCCGGCGGACGACCGTCGTTATCGGCGGATCCTCGCAATGAGCGACCGGTACTTCGGCGATGTCGGTGGTGTGGCCGCCGGGTTCGTGGTGCCGGGCTTCGATGCCGGCGTGCACTGGTCGACCATCTGGTGTCCGGAGGACCGAGCCTGGTCGGTCGACGTGTCCGCGGGGTCGGCCGGACAACTCGACGATCCGCACACGAGTCCGACCGCGGTCGCGGAGGCGGTGCGTTCGGGACGGCGGATTCTCGCCCGGCGCTCGGAGATGCGGACGATGCTCGAACCGCTCGACGGCGAATGCGGTCCGGGACGTCCGCTGCCGGACTGTCGGGCATGCCGGGGCATCGACCTGGATCAGAGCGATCTCGACTTGTTCGATCCCGACGAGGAGGACGTCGAGGCCTCGACGCGCGCACTCGACCTGGTCATCAGCGCGATGATCGAAACGGAACAACCACTGGATTGTGGCGAATTGGACCGACTGGAACAGGCGATCCTGCGCCCCGACGTCCGCGACGCCGCGCTCGCCCTGTCGGTCACCGAACTCCGGGGAGCCGCCGAACACCTCTGGCGAGAACTCACCCGGCGGCTGACCGGACGCGGACGGTCCACCGCCGCAACACTTCTCGCGCATCTGCACTACATCGGCGGGGATGGCGCCTACACCGGTGTCGCCCTCGACGTCGCGCTTGCGGGCACGGACACCGACCACCTGGCCACGCTGCTCGACACCGCCCTGCGGGCCGGTGTCCGCCCGGCCAGGCTGTGGGGCACCATCGAGAAGTCCTACGACGCCGCGAAACGCCTCGGCGTCGTCATCCCGGCGGCGACACTGCGTACCGCCGGGTGACCACTGCAGACCTTGCTGTGTCAGACCTTTGCTGTGTCAGACCTTTTCGACGACCTTCTCGACGAACAGCGAGTGCGCCATGTCGGACGAAAGTTCGAGGCCGTCGTGACCGGGTGTGTCGATCGTGATCGTGCCGGCCGTGTTCGACACCGTCACACGGGCGTTGGGAACCACGCCCGCCTCGCGCAGCGCGCCGATCAGTTCGGTGTCGGACTGGGCGTGTTCGGACAGGCGACGCACGATGACCGGCACCGTCTCACCCGGCGGGAGGTCGGCGAGGCGGGTGGCGCCGTCGTCGGAGCTCGGCACCTCCACGCCCAGCAACTCCAGTCCCGGGATGGGGTTTCCGTAGGGCGAGGTCGTCGGGTATTCGAGGACCGCGAGCAGGCGGCGTTCGACGTTCTCACTCATCACGTGCTCCCAGCGGCAGGCCTCCTCGTGGACCTGATCCCAGGGCATTCCGATGACGTCGACCAGAAGGCGTTCGGCGAGGCGATGCTTGCGCATCACCGCGACGGCGAGCGTGCGTCCGCGGTCGGTCAGTTCGAGGTGTCGGTCCCCGGCGACCCGGAGGAGGCCGTCGCGCTCCATGCGGGCAACGGTCTGCGACACGGTGGGACCGGACTGGTCCAGACGCTCGGCGATCCGCGCCCGCAGCGGCACGATGCCCTCTTCTTCGAGATCGTAGATCGTTCGCAAGTACATCTCGGTGGTGTCAACCAGGTCGTTCACTGTGCGCAATCCCTTTCGTCCCCGCCAAGATTACCCTCTTCGGGAGTGGTGACCGCGATCTCACCGCGACCGGGGAGTCCCGGGGCGGCGGTACGTGGCGCGCACTCGTGTCCGACGCGACATCCGTGGCCGCTGCGCGATGTGTACCACTAGCCTGAGGTCGTGATCAACACTACGAGCGCCCGATGACGACGGCCGTCATCTGGAGCGAGGACTTCCTGTCCTACCGATGGGCCCACACGCACCCGATGAACCCGGTCCGACTCGCCCTCACGATGACCCTCGCGCAGAGCCTCGGAGTCCTCGACGACGTCGAGACGATCCCGCCGCAGGCCATCGACGACGACGCCCTGACCGTCGTCCACAGCCGCGACTACATCGACGCGGTCCGTGCGGTCGGTTCGGGGACGGCGTCGCTGTCGGGGCCGTTGCTCGAGCGGTTGTTCGGCCTCGGCGACGCCGACAACCCGGTTTTCACCGGGATGCACGAGGCCGCGCGCCTGCTCGTCGGCGGCACGCTGGCCGCGGCGCAGACGGTCGTCTCCGGGGCGGCGACGAGAGCGGTCAACATCGGCGGCGGCATGCATCATGCGATGCGCTCGCGCGCCGCCGGATTCTGCATCTACAACGACTGCGCCATCGCGATCAGGTATCTGCTCGACCACGGCTTCGACCGCATCGCCTACCTCGACGTCGACGCCCACCACGGCGACGGCGTCCAGGTCGAGTTCGCCGCCGACCCGCGGGTGATGACGGTCTCGCTGCACCAGCACCCGGCGACCCTGTGGCCCGGCACCGGATGGCCGACCGAGGTCGGGGACGGCGACGCGGCGGGCAGCGCGGTCAACCTGGCCCTCATGCCCAACACCGAGGACCGGTTGTGGCTGCGCGCCTTCCACGCCGTGGTGCCGTCGCTGATCGCCGAGTTCCGGCCGCAGATCATCGTCAGCCAGTGCGGTGCCGACAGCCACCGCGCCGATCCGCTGACCGACCTCTCGCTGACCGTCGACGGACAGCGGGCGGCGATGATCGCCATGCGCGACCTCGCCGACAAGTACTGCGAGGGCCGCTGGATCGCGGTCGGCGGCGGTGGCTACGGCGTCGTCAACGTGGTGCCGCGCAGCTGGACGCATCTGCTGGGCGTCGCCCTCGGTCGCGAGGTCGACGTGTCGTCGGTCATCGACGAATCCTGGTGTGCCACAGCCGAACAGATCTCCGAGCAGGTGCACTCCGACTACGCCGCCCCGCCCGTTCGGGTCATGGGCGACGGGGGCATCGTCGACTACCAGCCGTGGGCCGGCGACGCCGGCCAGGAACCACCCGAGGGTGTCGCGGCCAACGCCCAACGCCAGACCGACCGCGCGATCCTCGCCACCCGACGCGCGGTCTACCCGCTTCACGGTCTCGACCCGGAGGACCCCCGTGACTGACGACACCTCGACCGCCGACGCCACCGCGCCCGCAGGCACTCCCGCCATGGCCGATCAGCCGGAACCGCGTAGCCCGTGGGATTATCCGCGGCACTGGATCGCAGATGTGCTGGCCTCCGATGGCGGCGTCGTGCACCTGCGACCGATCGTGCCCGACGACGCCGACCGCATCGTGGCCTTCCACTCCAAGCTCTCCGAGCGCACCCGGTACATGCGGTACTTCGGTCCGACTCCGACCCTGCCGCCGCGCGAGGTGGCCCGGATGACGACCGTCGACCACCAGCAGCGTGTCGCGATCGTCGCCGAACTCGGGGGCGAGATCATCGCGGTCGGCATCTACGAGGGTCTCGGCTTCGACGGCAAACCCGAATCGGCCGAGGTGGCGTTCGTCGTCGCCGATGAACACCAGGGCCGCGGCCTCGGACCCATCCTGCTCGAACACCTGGCCGGTGCGGCGGCGGAGAACGGTTTCACCCGTTTCGAGGCCGAGGTCCTCAGCGAGAACCCGAACATGGTCGCGGTGTTCCGCGACGCGGGGTATCAACTCGCACGGAGCTTCGACGGCTCGACCGTGCACGTTGAGTTCCTCATCGACCCCACCGAGGCGCTGCTGTCGGTGCGCAACGCCCGTGAACGCGCGTCGGAGGCCCGCAGCGTCGCCAATCTGCTGCGACCCGCCTCGGTCGCGGTGATCGGGGCCTCGACCGACCCGAACAAGGTCGGAAACGCCCTGTTGGCCAACATCATCGCCGGGGGATTCACCGGGCCGGTGTTCCCGGTCAACGGCCCCGCCCGGGTCGAGGAGGAGCCCGAGCCGGGACGGCCCGGTGTCGGCCGCGAACCGACGCCGGCGCGTCGTCGCACCCGGGAACGACCGCCGTCGGTGCGGGGGATCCGGGCCTACGAGACCGTCCGCGACATCCCCGACCCCGTCGACCTCGCGGTGGTCGCGGTGCCGGCCGCGCGCGTCGACGACGTGCTCGACGACTGCCTGGTCAAGGGTGTGCGCACGCTCGTCGTGGTGTCGTCGGGCTTCGGCGAGTCCGGCGAGGAGGAGGGCCTCGAGAACGAGCGCCGCCTGGTCGCCCAGGTCCGCGAGCACGGGATGCGACTGGTCGGGCCGAACGCGCTGGGCGTTGCGAACAACGACCCGGCGGTCGCGCTCAACGCGACCCTGGCGCCGCGCATCCCGGCCGCCGGCCGGGTCGGGTTCTTCTGTCAGTCGGGCGCCCTGGGCATCGCGATCCTCGACACCGCGGCCCGTCGCCAGATCGGCCTGTCGACGTTCGCCTCGGCCGGCAACCGCGCGGACGTGTCCGGCAACGACCTCCTGCAGTACTGGGACACCGACGCCACCACCGACGTCATCCTGCTCTACCTGGAGAGCTTCGGTAACCCGCGCAAGTTCTCCCGGATCTCGCGGCGGGTCTCACGCTCGAAGCCGATCATCGCGGTCAAATCCGGCCGGGGTGCGATGACGCCGGTCCGGGCGGCGCGCTCGGCGGCCACCCTCGACGACCAGATCGCCCGCATGATGCTCGAACAGGCCGGCGTCATCCAGGTGGACACGATCCCCGAGTTGTTCGACTGCGCGGCCGTGTTCGCCTATCAGCCGCTGCCGCGCGGCCCGCGCGTCCGCATCATCGGCAATTCGTCGGTGCTGGGCAGCCTGGCGGCGGACACCGCGCGCAACGGCGGCCTCGAGGTCGTCGACACCGTCGATCTCGGTGCCGGCGCCTCGGAGGAGGAGTTCGAGTCGACGGTCTCGGCGGCCATGGCCGACCCGGGCGTGGACGGGATCATCGTCGTGTTCGTGCCGCCGGTCGCGGTCGGCGCCGACTGGCACGCCCGGGCGCTCATGGCGGCGGCCAACACCCCCGACGCCGACGCCGACAAGCCGATCGTCACGACCTTCCTAGCCGTCGACGGCATCCCGCCGGGGTTGACTCGGCCCGGCCCGAACGGCATGCCGACCAAGGGGTCGATTCCGTCGTACGGCTCGCCCGAGCGCGCGGCCGCCTCACTGGCGAGGGCGTGGCAGTACGCCCGGTGGCGCCTGCGGCCGGAATCGGTGGTCCACCGTCCCGACGGCACCGATCCCGAGGCCGCGCGGATGTTCGTGCGCGAGGCGATGGTCGGCGACGGTGCGACCGGTCGTCCCGCCGAACGGTTGCTGGGGCATGTGGAGTCGGCGAAGCTGTTGCGCTGGTACGGGATCGACGTGGTCCCGTTCCGCGAGGTGACCACGATGCACGAGGCATCCGCGGCGGCCCGTGAACTCGGGCTCCCGGTGGCGGTGAAGGCGACGTCGGACAAGTGGCGCGGTCGTCTCGATCGCGAGGGCGCGCGCCTGGACCTACCCGACGCGACGACGGTGGTGACGGCGTTCGCCGAACTGACCGAACTCACCGGCGACCGCGTGCTGCACGTGCAGAAGATGGCGCCGAAGGGCGTCGGCACGGTCATCCGGGTGCGCGACGATCCGTCGTTCGGTTCGGTGATGTCGTTCGGTCTGTCCGGGCGGACCTTCGATCTGCTGGGCGACCACGGTTACCGCGCCGTCCCGCTGTCCGAACTCGATGCACGGGAACTGATCGAGGAGCCGCGTTCGGCACCGCTGCTGTCGGGCTACCGCGGGGAGGAGCCCGCCGACAAGGAGGCGCTCGCCGATCTGCTGCTGCGCATCTCGACGCTCACCGACGACATCCCGGAGGTCCGCGAGGTGGTCTGCGATCCGATCCTGGCCTCGGTCGACGGCGCGGCCGTTCTCAATGCCCGGATACGCGTGGGCCCGGTGCCCGACAGGCGGGACACCGGACCCAGGCGACTCGGGTGACCGAGTGGACTCAGTGAAGGAGGCGGCGGAGCGTGCGGGGACGCTCAGCTGGCGTAGGCGCGCAGGCGCTCGGCACGGTCGCCGTGGCGGAGCTTGCCCATGACCTCGCGCTCGATCTGGCGCACGCGCTCGCGCGACAGCCCGAACATGCGGCCGATCTGATCCAGGGTGCGCGGCTGGCCGTCGTCGAGGCCGTAGCGCATCCGGATGACCTGCTGCTCACGCTCGTCCAGCGTCGCCAGGACGGCGCGGATGTCGGAGTGCAACAGGCCGGCGATGACGGCGTTCTCGGCGGAGGTGGCCTCGGCGTCCTCGATGAAATCGCCCAGGGGAGCTTCCTCGTCGCTGCCCACCGGCATGTCGAGGCTCACCGGATCGCGGCTGTGGTCGAGCAGGTCGGCGATCTTCTCCGCGGGGATGCCCGATTCGTTGGCCAGCTCGTCGTCGGTCGCTTCGCGGCCGAGCTGCTGGTGCAGCTCGCGCTTGATGCGGGCCAGTTTGTTGACCTGCTCCACGAGATGGACGGGGAGCCGGATCGTGCGGCTCTGGTCCGCCATTCCGCGGGTGATCGCCTGACGAATCCACCAGGTGGCGTAGGTCGAGAACTTGAAGCCCTTGGCGTAGTCGAACTTCTCCATCGCCCGGATCAGACCGAGGTTGCCCTCCTGGATCAGGTCGAGGAGAGGCATGCCGCGGCCGGTGTAGCGCTTGGCCAGCGACACGACCAGGCGGAGGTTCGCCTCGAGCAGGTGGGCCCGGGCGGCCTCGCCTTCACGGACGATGACCGCGAGGTCACGCTTCTTGGCCGCGGACAGCCGCTTCTTGTTGGCCAGAACGTGTTTGGCGTAGAGCCCGGCCTCGATCTGCTTGGCGAGTTCGACCTCCTGCTCCGCGTTGAGAAGGGCGGTGCGACCGATTCCGTTCAGATAGACACGGACCAGATCCGCCGCTGGAGACTGGGCGTCGAGATCCTGTTCGGTCATCGCCGGCCGGGTACCCGGAGGGGTGACTTCGGCGAAACCTTTGGTCGGGGTCGAACGTGCAACTGTCGAGCGTGACATGCGGCCTCCTGACTTGAGTGCGTTCACTGGGTCCAACGCCCTTGTGTGGGCGATAGTTCCCGAGAGTGGTTCGGAGCAAACCTCGCCGAGGCTTGGTGACCTGCGCATTCTTTTTCGCGACTCGACAACCGGCTGAGAAGTTGCTGAGATGTCGCGCGCGGGGGAACGCCGGGAGCCGCGGTCCGGGCCCGCGTGGTCCGTAGGTGTCAGGCGCGGGGGTCCTCGGGATCGACGACCTGCCCGTCGATGGTCCGCGACAGCTGGTGGTCGGTGTCGGTGAGCGCCGGCGGGCCGACGACGTGATGGTCGGCGCCGTACTTGTATTGCGGGACCTCGCCGCGTTTGCGCGGCGGACGGTCGTTGGCGATCAGGACCGCCGCCCATGGCAGCGGGATGGAGATCGCGACGATGGCCAGCGCCAGTAGTCCGGACCCGGTGATGCCGTAGGCGATACCGGCGATGACGAGCGCCGGCACGCGGAAAGCCATGAGGAACAGATACTTACGCACACGCGCTCGGTGCTGGGCCTCGAGCGAGTCCGGTGCGTCGGTGATCAGGTAGGCCTCGGCGCCCGGACGTTTCGACGCGGGATGTCCGTGCTCGTCGACGTGCGGCGACGTGCTGTTGCGGCCGTGCTGTCCGCGAGCGGACTCACCCATGGATTCCCATTGTTCGAACACCCTCTCCACTGTCCTCCTTTTGGCGGTCTATTGCACCCGCCGCCGGGAGCGTAGTGAGCGGGGCGAATCGGGTCCCGCCGCCGGGAGCGTAGCGAGCGGGGCGAATCGGGTCCCGCCGCCGGGAGCGTAGCGAGCGGGGCGAATGAGCACTCGGGTGTTCCGTCGGCCCGGTTGTGACGCACAATGGACGAATGGGAACCGAAACCATCGAACGCCCGGACCTCGACGAATGGTCCGACACCAAGACCGACGAGCGTCCCGATGCCGACGCGACCGACCGGGGTGACGACGACCGCCCCAAGTTCTTCCACTACGTGAAGAAGAACAAGATCGCCGAGAGTGCGGTCATGGGTAATCATGTCGTCGCCCTCTGCGGCGAGACCTTCCCGGTCACGCGGTCGGCCAAGCCCGGGTCGCCGGTCTGCCCGAAGTGCAAGAAGATCTACAACAAGATGCGCAAGTGACGCGAGGCGGCTGATCGGCGGGCGTCGCCGCTCAGCCGCGGTCGCGGTGCCGCGCCTGCCGGCGGATCGGGCCGGAGGACAGGCGGTCGGGCAGGGTCCGCAGTTGTCCGGTGAAGTCGGAGGTCTGTGAGTTCACCCAGTGCCGGACCTGCGTGGTGGTCGACGCCTTCGCGGGCCAGAATTGTTGCACGGCCGCGTTGAACTCGGCGCCGATCACGATGCCGAAGCCCAGCGAAAACGTGAAGAGCAGGAACGCGATCGGTGTGGCCAGCGCCCCGTAGGAGACCCCGGCCTCGGTGATCTTGGTCAGATAGATGCGCAGCACGTAGCTCGCGACCCAGAAGAACACGCCGGCCACGATCGCCCCGCCGATGAGCCGATGCCACGGCAGGGGATTGGGCAGCGCGAGGTGGTAGAGCGTCGTCAGGACGAACAGCAGGAGGACGGCGACGAACGGGAAGTAGCCGTAGTCGATGAGGGTGGTGACGAACGATCCCCACGACTCCGGCACGATCGCGCGCAGGTAGTTCGGTCCGAGCGCGACGAGGGGCAGCAGGAACACCGCGACGCTCAGGAAGCCGACGTAGAGGAACAGCGCGAAGAACCGCTGCCACACCGGGTGTCGGACCTCGTGCTGGTCGTGTGCGTGCGCGATCGAGGCGATGAAGCACGAGACGGCCGACGATCCCGCCCACAATGAGATGACGAACCCGACCGACATGAGGCCGATCCGGCCGCGCCCGAGCACGCTGTCGACCGTCGGGGTGATCAGGTCGTCGACGACCGTGGGGGTGAAGGTCCGGCCGGCGAGGTCGATGATGCGGGCGTAGACGACGTCGACGGTGTCGGGGCCGAACCAGCCGGCGACGTAACCGACCGAGCCGAGCAGACCGAGCAGCAGCGGCGGCAGCGACAGCGCCTGCCAGAACGCGGCCTGTGCGGCCCAGCCGATGATCCCGTCGTCCCAGGACTTGACGATCGTGCGCCAGACCACGCGATGGATGTTCGGCAGGACCGGCAGGCCCGGTCCGGACGCCGCCTCGGTTCGTTCCGGATCGTCGTTCCCGGTCTTCTCCGACCCAGCGTCCGGTTCGGTCGACCCCTTCGCGCCGCGGAGGACTTCGACGTCCCCGGAGGCCGGGGCGGACCGCAGCGGCGCGCGCAGGGGTTCGGTCGCGGCCCCGACATCGGCGAGTGGGTCGCCGATCGGCGCGGTGACCGCAGTCGACACGGGACCCGGCGGGACGGCGGGCGGGCTCGCGGCAACCACCGACGACGGGTCGTCGGCCAGTGGGACCGGATTCCTCTTGCGCGTTGTGATGTGTTCAATATCCCCGATCGGGAGGCCGATTGGGTACCCGGGTCACCAGGCGAGTCGTTCGGATCGCCCACGGGCGCCCGTCGCGGCGGACGCCGCGGCCCGGTGTCGGGATGCGGGAGCTGTCGCGCTTCGGCGGTACCATTGGCGGGTCCCCTCGGGCGCGGGTCCCGCACGCGAGGGGTCGTTTCATGTCCGGCCGGAAACCCGCACGCGTGGAGGAGCAGCCCAGAAGGTGACGTCAGCCGAACCCTCCGGATCCACCGCCGGCCCGAAACTCCAGCTCCGCGCCTGGCAGCGTCGTGCGCTGACCAAGTACCTGACGCAGAAGCCGAAGGACTTCCTCGCCGTGGCGACGCCGGGCGCCGGCAAGACGACGTTCGGCCTGCGTATCGCCCGCGAACTCCTCGATGACCGCACCGTCGACAAGATCACCGTGGTCGCCCCGACCGAACACCTGAAGCACCAGTGGGCCGAGGCCGCCGCGCGGGTCGGGATCGCGCTCGACTCGCGGTTCACCAACGCCGCCGGACAGACCAGCTCGGACTTCCACGGCGTCGTCGTCACCTATGCACAGGTGGCCGCCCATCCGGCCCGGCACCGGGTGCGCACCGAGAACTACCGCACCCTGGTAATCCTCGACGAGATCCACCACGGTGGCGATGCCAAGTCGTGGGGCGAGGCGATCCGGGAGGCCTTCGACGACGCCGAGCGCCGGCTCCTGCTGACCGGTACACCCTTCCGCTCCGACGACTCGCCGATCCCGTTCGTCACCTACGAACCGGAGGCCGGCGGGCATCAGCGCTCCAAGGCCGACCACACCTACGGCTACGCCGACGCACTGAAGGACGGCGTCGTCCGTCCGGTCGTGTTCCTCGCCTACTCCGGTGAGGCCAGCTGGCGCGACAGCGCGGGCGAGGAGTACACCGCCCGGCTGGGCGAACCGCTCTCCGCGGAGCACACCACCCGCGCCTGGCGTACCGCGCTGGACGCCCACGGCGACTGGATTCCGGCGGTCCTCACCGCCGCACACACGCGGCTGGGACAGCTCCGTGCGACCGGCACACCGGATGCGGGCGGGCTGGTCATCGCCACCGATCAGACCGCGGCCCGCGACTACGCCGAACTCCTCACCGCCATCACCGGCAAGCCGCCGACGCTGGTGCTCTCCGACGACCCGAAGTCGTCGTCGAGGATCGGCCAGTTCGCCGCGTCCACCGACGAGTGGATGGTGGCGGTCCGCATGGTGTCCGAGGGTGTCGACGTCCCCCGCCTGGCCGTGGGTGTGTACGCCACCAGCTCGTCGACGCCGCTGTTCTTCGCCCAGGCCATCGGACGATTCGTGCGATCGCGTCGTCCGGGTGAGACCGCGAGCGTCTTCCTGCCGTCGGTCCCGGTGCTGCTCGACCTCGCCAGCCAGATGGAGGTCGAACGCGATCACGTGCTCGGCAAGCCGCACCGCGAGAGCGACGGCCTCGACGACCAATTGCTGATCGACGCCAACAAGCAGGAGGACGAGCCGGGGGAGGACGAGCCGAAGTTCCAGTCGCTGCATGCCGACGCCGAACTCGATCAGGTCATCTTCGACGGCACCTCGTTCGGCACGGCCACGTTCGCCGGTAGCGACGAGGAGTCGGACTATCTGGGGTTGCCCGGGCTGCTCGATGCCGACCAGGTGCGTGCCCTCCTGCGCAAACGCCAGGAGGAACAGGTCACGGCGCGAACGGTCGCGTCGTCCTCGGAGTCGTCGGCTGCCGAGCCGCCCACTCCCGGCCGGCCGGCGGGAACCACCGGCGAGAATTTGCACGCCCTGCGCAAGGAACTGAATACGCTCGTCGCGATGCATCATCACCGCACGGGCAAACCACACGGCATGGTGCACAACGAGTTGCGGACTCGGCTGGGCGGGCCCCCGACCGCCATGGCGACCGCCGATCAGCTGAAGGAACGGATCGCCGCACTGCGCGAGTGGCGCTGATAGACACTGCGCGAGTGGCGCTGACAGAGGCTTCGCAGCGGCGCTGGTCGGGCGGGCCGGAACAGGCCCCGGACACGACAGAGCCCGGCCGGATCGTTCCGGCCGGGCTCTGTGCGCGTAGGGAAAGCCCGCGTTCGATCGTCGGAGGTGTCAGACCAGCTCGCCGGCGGATTCGACGACGGTGGCGCTCAACTCGACAAGGCGGGCCTCGTGCTCGTTGAAGTGGTGGCGGCAGAAGAGAAGTTCGCCGCCCTTGGGCAGGACGGCCCGTACCTTGGCTGCGGCGCCGCAGCGATCGCAGCGATCGGCGGCAGTGAGCGGCAGGTAGATCGGGGCTGTGGTGGCGATGTCAGTCATGGTTCGTTCCTCCGTCCCGGTCCGGCGCCGGGTGTCCGGTCGCCTTCCCTTCGAGCCGACACATCCGGGCGATGCGTCAACCTCACTCTGTCAGACGCTCGGGGCGTTCGTATTGTTCCGACGGTGCTCTCGGTGTGTCGTCACTCACCGTTTACACCAGGCAACAACTCGACAACGATCGCCCGAACGCAATGCGACCCGGCCATGGGGCCGGGTCGCACCACTCTACGCGTTGTGCGCGGGACGAGTCGTTCGGTCAGCTCGTCCGCGTGGGGGTGTGTGTTCCGCTCGCACCCGCATCGGGTTCGGGTGCGGAGTCGGCGGCCGGGATGTCCGACGTCGACGTTCCCTCGGAGCCGGGGCGTTCCGCGCCCTCGGCGCCCACGAGCGCCTCTTCCTGCTCCTCGCGGAAATGGGTGACCGCGTCGGAGGACTCGTTCTCCCGGTCGCGCAGGTACTCGCGGAGCGAGTAGGCGAACGCCGCGGCCCAGGCGATGGCGATCACGATGTAGAAGACGTTGCGCACCGAGCCGGGGGCGTCGATGAAGTCGCTCTTCAGCAGGCTGCGGGTGTTCGTGAGGACGATCAGGCCGCCGACCGAGGCGCCCAGCAGGCGCGGCGGGATGTGACGCACGAGCCACGCCGCGATCGGTGCGGCGATCACGCCGCCGACGAGGATGGCGGCGACCCATGCGAAGTTGATTCCCTGCGAACCGAGACTGAACAGGAAGCCGAGGCTCGCGGCGACGGCGATGATGAACTCGCTTGTGTCGATCGAACCGATGACCTTGCGGGGCTCGAGACGGCCGCTGGCCAGGATGGCCGGGGTGCCGACCGGACCCCAACCGCCGCCACCGGTGGCGTCGACGAATCCGGCGACGAATCCGAGCGGGCTGAGGAATCGCTTGCGCAGCGGCTTGCCGAGGTTGTGGCGGGGGATGCCCTGGAAGGTGAACCGCACCAGGATGTAGAGCCCGAGCAGCAGCAGGATCACGGCCATGACCGGCGCGGCGGTCTCGGTGGAGAGACTCGACAGGATCGTGGCGCCGAGGAAGGCGCCGATGGCTCCCGGGATCGCGATACGGCGCACGACGCGCCAGTCGACGTTCCCGAACTTCCAGTGCGAGACGCCGGAGACCAGCGTGGTGCCGATCTCGGCCAGGTGCACGGTGGCCGAGGCGGCAGCCGGGTTGGTGCCGATGGCGAGGAGGAGGGTCGTGGTGGTGACGCCATAAGCCATGCCGAGACTGCCGTCGACGAGCTGAGCAGCGAAGCCGACGAGGCCGATCAGGACAATCGTTCTCATAGTGGGTCTTTCCGGGAAGTCACGCCGTCAGGGACGTGACGAGGCTGGGGCAGGCACTCGGTGCCCGCGACGAAGTGGAACGCGGAGGAGGGGATCGCAGGTGGCGTTCTCGCCCTCGGGTGGGGTCTGTCGCGTCACAGACACAGCATCGATGCTGTGCGCAGCAGGTCGACGGTGGCACGACGCACCAGCATGGCGCCGCGTCTGCTCCCGGTCACTGCGTAAGTCACCGCGCCATCCTATGTAGTGCGTCCCCGAAAGCCCGAGAATCCGGTCGTGTCCAAATCGGAGCGCGCAGAACTATTGACAGATCGATGTCGATGTGGATGACACAACGACATCGCCCCCGGAACCGTGAGGTTCCGGGGGCGATGAGGCTGTTGTCGTCACCGACTAGTCGAGATAGTCACGCAGGACCTGGGAGCGCGACGGGTGGCGCAGCTTCGACATCGTCTTCGACTCGATCTGACGGATGCGCTCGCGGGTCACGCCGTAGACCTGCCCGATCTCGTCGAGGGTGCGGGGCTGGCCGTCGGTCAGTCCGAAGCGGAGGCGGACCACGCCGGCCTCACGTTCGGACAAGGTCTCGAGCACCGACTGCAGTTGATCCTGCAACAGCGTGAAGCTGACCGCGTCGACCGCCACGACGGCTTCGGAGTCCTCGATGAAGTCGCCGAGCTGGCTGTCGCCCTCATCGCCGATGGTCTGGTCCAGCGAGATGGGTTCCCGGGCGTACTGCTGGATCTCCAGCACCTTCTCCGGGGTGATGTCCATCTCCTTGGCGAGTTCTTCCGGCGTCGGCTCGCGGCCGAGGTCCTGGAGGAGTTCACGCTGGATGCGACCGAGCTTGTTGATGACCTCGACCATGTGCACCGGGATACGGATGGTGCGGGCCTGGTCGGCCATGGCGCGGGTGATCGCCTGACGGATCCACCAGGTGGCATATGTCGAGAACTTGTAGCCCTTGGTGTAGTCGAACTTCTCGACCGCGCGGATCAGACCGAGGTTGCCCTCCTGGATGAGATCCAGGAACGCCATACCGCGGCCCGTGTAGCGCTTGGCCAGCGACACGACGAGGCGCAGGTTCGCCTCGAGCAGGTGGTTCTTGGCGCGGTTGCCGTCGCGGGAGATCCAGTTCAGGTCACGCTTCTGGGCGGTGCTGAGCTTCTCGCCGGCATCCATGATGCGCCGAAGACGTTCGGTGGCGAACAGTCCGGCCTCGATGCGCTTGGCGAGTTCGACCTCTTCCTCGGCGTTGAGGAGGGCGACCTTGCCGATCTGCTTCAGGTACGCGCGGACACTGTCGGCGGAGGCGGTGAGCTCGGCGTCCTTGCGGGCCTGACGCAGCGCCTCGGACTCCTCTTCGTCCCAGACGAAGTCGCCGGACTTCGCGGCGGCGGCCTCGTCCTTGGACGCGGCCTTCGCGGCGGCCGGGGTTGCGCCGCCGGCGGCGGGCGCGGTCGCCTCCTCGGACTCGTCGTCGTCCTCCGACTCGTCCTCGGAGTCGTCGTCGTCGACCTCCAGGTCGTCGTCGATCTCGACGTCCTCGAGTTCGGCGTCGGGACCGTCGATGTCGTCGATCGAGTCCGGGTCGTCGGGCTCGGCGTTCGGATCGTCGCCGGAACCCTCCGCGGACGCGGCCTTCTTGGCGGCCTTCTTCGGTGCCGCCTTCTTGGTGGCCTTCTTCGCCGGGGCCTTCTTGGCGGGGGCCTTGCGGGCGGCGGTCTTCTTCGCAGCCTTCTTGGCGGTTCGCTTCGCCGGGGCGTCGGTCGCGGCTGGGGTCGACTCCGTCGACTCGGCCTCTGCATCACCCTGGTGGGTCGTGATGGCTGCCACGTACAACCTTTCGAACTGTCTTCTGTGGTGTCTTCTGTCGTCTGTCACCAGACGCGACACGGCAGCATGAGCCGCCGTGGACGAGGTCTTGGTTTCTCGGTTGGAATGACCGGTGACGACCATTGTAACGACATCGCCGTCCCCGGTGTGTCAAAGCCCTGGTCACGCCCTGCGCGGCGTCACGTCTTCAGCCCCTGGGCCACTGCCATGGCCGCACCGACGATGCCGGCGGTGTTCAACAGCGTCGCCGGTACCACGGGCGTCTTGTTGGTCAGCAGCGGAATCCACTTGTCGGACTTGCGGCTGATACCGCCGCCGGCGATGAAGAGATTCGGCCAGAACAGCGCCTCGTAGGTCTCGAGGACCTCGGAGACCTTCTCGGTCCACTTCTCGTACGACCAGCCCTTCTCCTCGCGGACACGCGAAGACGCCTGGTGCTCGGCCTCCTTCTTGCCGACCTGTAGGTGACCGAGCTCGGTGTTGGGCACGAGGGTGCCGTTGATCAGGATCGCCGACCCGATACCGGTTCCGAACGTCAGCAGCATCACGACCCCCGCGACGCCCTTGCCCGCGCCGTACGCGTCCTCGGCCATACCCGCGGCATCGGCGTCGTTGAGGACCGACACCTGCCTACCGCCGAGGTATCCGCTGAAGAGGTCGTAGACGTCGGTGCCGATCCAGGCCTTGTCGATGTTCGCCGCCGTGCGCATGATCCCGTCGGTCACGACCCCGGGGAGGGTGACACCCACCGGGCCGGTCCAGTCGAAATGCGCGACCACCTCGGCGACGCCCCGGGCCACGGCCTCGGGTGTCGCGGGCTGCGGGGTGAGCACCTTGAACCGTTCGCCGACGAGTTCACCGGTGTCGAGATCGACGATGCCGCCCTTGATCCCGGAACCGCCGACGTCGACCCCGAAACCGAGGTTCGTCGGAGGCGTCGGATCATCGGGGCCGGCGACATCGGAGTCGGACGATCCGGGGACGGACGTGTCGGTCATGGCGGGGCTCCCTGTCCGGGTCGGTGTCTGAGGGTGGGGGCAATCCGAGACCAGCCTATTCACGCGACCGGCGCAACGCCCGTCATCGCAACGCATGTCGACACGATTCGACCACCCGGGAGGAGAGATCGGTCACCGCGATCGGTGGTGCGCTCCGGCCATGTGCTCACATGGAGGGCGTGGATCAGACAATTCCGGTGGACGAGCTCGCCGCGGTCGCCGGCGCCGTGGCCCGGGAGGCCGCCGCGCACGTACGTCGCCGCCGGCCCGAATTGTTCGGTGCGACACCGGGACACGGCGAGCCGCCGCAGCCCGCCGCGGTGGATTCCACCGTCCGGCCCGTCTCGACGAAGTCGACGGTGCAGCCCGTGTCGACGAAGTCGACAGTGCAGCCTGTGTCGACGAAGTCGACGGAAACCGATCCGGTCACCCTCGCCGACACCGAGACCGAACGCCTGATCCGCTCGCTGCTGCGTGAGGCGCGCCCCGACGACGAGGTGCTGGGCGAGGAGGACGGCGGGAGCCGGGCGGTGCCTACCGGTGTCCGATGGGTGGTCGATCCGATCGACGGGACCGTCAACTTCATGTACGGCGTGCCGGCCTATGCGGTGTCCATCGCGGCCCAGGTCGACGGACAGTCGGTCGCCGGGGTCGTCGTCGACGTCGCCCGCGACGTCACGTACGGCGCGACCCTCGGCGGGGGAGCGTGGGCGGCGGACTCCGCCGGGGTACGCCGGCCGCTCCGCTGCAATCCGGTCGACAGGGCCGAACTCGCGCTCGTCGCAACGGGCTTCGGGTACGACGCGGCGCGCCGCCGGCAGCAGGGACGCATCGTCGCCGAACTGCTCCCTCGTGTCCGCGACGTCCGACGCATCGGCGCCGCGGCCCTCGACCTCTGCATGGTCGCGGCCGGCGCGGTCGACGCCCACTACGAACACGGTCTGAGCCCGTGGGACTGGGCCGCCGGCGGGCTGATCGCCGCCGAGGCCGGCGCCGTCGTCCAGACTCCGCCACCGGATTCACGGGCCGACGAGGGTCACATCACCGTCGCTGTCGCGCCCGGGGTGGCCGACGAATTCCTCGCGCTGCTCGACGAATTCGACGCCCGCAGCCCGCTCACCTGACGGCCCTCCCGCGTCTCGCCATGGGGTCGGCGGCCGCCGCACGGCGTGTGGAGGTCAGCAGGGGGCGGAGTGCACGGCCTCGACGAGGACCGGGTCGACACCACTCGCCGGATTCTTCGGATCCGCCGACCGCAGCGCCTCCAGGGCGGCCTGCGCGTCCTGCGACATCTCGCCACCCGAGTGGTGGACCCCGAGTGCGACGTCGACGGCCGTACCGCGCCGGCCGTCGTCGACCAGCTGGGCGCACGGGAACGCCAGCCACGTGGCCGCCGCCGCCGCGCGACCGGCCGGCCCGAACCGGATCTGTGCGACACAGTTGAGATCCCGATTGGGATAGACCGGGTCATCGGCGTACGGCGTGTCCGGCACCGGGCTGAACCCCTGCGCGGTCAGGTCGTCGGACACCGTTCGGGCCGCGCCTCGTTCGTCGGAGGCGTTGAGGACGCGGACGCCGAAGGTCGACAGCGGGGCCGGAGCGACTCCGAGCATCTCGTCCCGTCCGACGACGGTGAGGGTCGGCGGGGCCGGCGGAGGTGGCGCGCCCGCTTCCACCGACGTCGGCGGAGTCGGTTGATTGCACGCTGTCGGAACGGATTCGGACTCGCCGCCGCCCAGCGCAACCGCCCACACCACCACGCCGACGACCATCAGGACGACGACCGTGACGATCGCCGGTGCGTAGCGCCGCCGACGGTAGGGTCGGCCCTGCTCGTCGGTCGGATAGCCGACCGTAATCTTCGACACCACCGTGGACTGACTCCTCACTGGGCGTTGCGTGATCTCGGATCACTGTAGAGGGTGACCCCGCAGTGCCCCGCGAGCCTCGCCGGGAGCGGTACGACTGGGGTGTACCGGGGCATGGATCGGGCGCCGAACCGAAACTTACCGACGAGTTGGGTCCCGGGCATTGACCTTCGATAGCGTGTCGACTATGCTTCGGGCGCCCGCGCTTCCAGACCCGGGGTGCGCCCGATATGAAACCGTGATCGAAATCACGCAATACGTCTGATCCTCTGGTACGAATCTCGCCCGAGACGACGTTGCAGTGACCCCATCGGTAAGACAATCCCGGCGGAGTCGTGCGCAATAACACCGGGTGGCGACGCCAGCGCCGTCACCGTGAGCGCCCCTCACACTCTCGACAAGTTAGGCAAGGAATGGCTACAGATTACGACGCGCCACGACGGACGGAGACCGAGGACCTCAACGAGGACTCGCTCGAAGAACTGAAGGCTCGACGCAGCGAGGCGCAGTCCTCGGCAGTGGATGTCGACGAGAGTGATACCGCGGAGTCCTTCGAACTCCCGGGCGCCGATCTCTCGGGCGAGGAACTGTCCGTGCGTGTCATCCCCAAGCAGGCCGACGAGTTCACCTGTACCAGCTGCTTTCTCGTCTACCACCGCAGCCGGTTGGCCGAGGAGAACGGAAGCTCGCTCATCTGCGTCGACTGCGCGTGAGATGAACTGAGTCCAGCTGTCACAGCTGATGAAGGGGGCCGACGCCGAATACGGCGCGGCCCCTTCGTCGTGTCTCGGGTAGAGAGTCGTGCCCGGGTCAGGCGGTGGGTGCGGGACGGTCGGCCGCGGCGTCGTCGACGCCCAGCGCCGCAAGGAGTTCGGCGGGCCGACGTGTCGAGACCAGCCAATACGGTGTCGGGTCGTCGGGGTCGTCGAGCACGATGAGGACCATCGTCTTCACCCAGGAGCGGTGCACGAGATAGGCCGCCGGGTCGAGCTGCCGCCCGAGTGCGGCGCTCTTCGCGGTCGCCGGGACCGTCGCCGCCCGCGCGACGACGGCGCGCGGCAGGACCGCACGGTGGGCATGCAGCTCCCGATCCGCGGTCACCCGGATGCGAGTACGGCTCATCGACCACAGCATCACGACGCACAGCACGCCGGTGGCCACGTATCCGATGATGCTCCAGGCGCTCCCGCGCGCCGACAGCTGGATCTCGTAGCCCACCACGCCGGTGAGGACCACGGCTGCCAACCACCACCACCACGGCACGTACAGGCGCTCGTCGAACAGATCGGCGGTCGAGTCGGTGACGCCGGCGTTCCGCCCGGTGGGTGCGGGGGAGGCGTCCGAGGGTCCTCCGGGGCGCTCGGGCGAATGATCTGCGGTCACGTGACCAGCGTAGTCTGCCTGCGTGGCCTCAGATCTCCCCCCTGCGCACCCCGCTGACCCGGCGCCGATCGCGCTCCGACGCCTCGATCCCGACCTACCGCTGCCGACCAGGGCGCACCCCGGGGACGCGGGGGTCGATCTCTATTCGACGATCGATCTCGAACTGCCCGCCGGACGCCGTCAACTCGTCGGGACCGGGATCGCCGTGGCGTTGCCGATCGGCACCGTGGGGCTGATCCACCCGAGGTCGGGACTGGCCGCCCGGGCCGGCCTGTCGGTCGTGAACACCCCCGGCACCATCGACGCGGGCTATCGCGGGGAGATCAAGGTCTGTCTGATCAACCATGATCCGGAGCAGACGATCTCCATCTCGCGGGGCGACCGCATAGCCCAGCTGATCGTGCAGCGCGTCGAGCTGCCCGACTTCGTCGAGGTCGACGAACTCGACGACACCGCACGCGGCGACGGCGGGTACGGATCGAGCGGGGGATCGGCGATTCTCGCCTGACCTCTGCGGCGAACTGTCGCCCGGGGCTCTCCCCGACGGGAGTCGATTAGTGTTTCCCGTGTGTCCGGCGGATCGTTGTCGCCGGCGGTGACGAACGAGGAGTGACGCGATGGCACAGGACGGATCAGAGGAGCTGCGGGTCGGTCAGGCGCGCGGCCCCTACGACATCGACGCACTGGCGACCCGGCCGCAAGAGCTCGAGAACTCCCATCTGGACCTCGGATCGGTGCTGGTCCCGGTGGTCGAGGGCGGACAGGTCACCGTCGAGATGTCCGAGGCCCACCAGCCGCAGAACGTGTATCTGGTGACCCCCATCGGCCGGATCTCGGTGAGCGCCTTCGCCGCACCCAAGTCCCCCGGGATGTGGCGTGAGGTGGTCCGTGAGCTGGCCGCTTCCCTCCGCGACGACGGCGCGGCCACGAGTGTCGAAGACGGGCACTGGGGGCGTGAGGTGGTCGCCGAGACGGACGGTGCGACCCACCGGTTCATCGGGGTCGACGGCCCGCGCTGGCTCGTCCGGTGCGTGGGCAGCGGACCCACCGAGCATGCGGACGACCTCGCACGGTTGAGCCGCGCCGTACTGGCCGAGACGGTCGTCCGACGCGGGTCCGAGCCGTTCCCCCCGCGGGATCCGCTGCCCGTCGTGTTGCCGCCGGTGCTCGCCGAGCAGGTCGCGGCCGCCCAGCAGCAGATGTTCGCCGGCCCCCCGGCCGGACAGGAATCCCCGGACCCCTCCGCCCAGAACCCCACCGCACAGGACGCGGGCCCGGGTGCCGCGACCACCGAGGACGCGACCGACGATTCGGTACCCGTTGCCGGGGGTGCGCTCGATCAGGTCGCCCACGCCACCGTCTACGGGGAGAACGCCTACCGCGACGAGCCGGAGGCGGCCGCCGCCCCGGAAGTGGAGTCCGCGGCTCCCGCCGATCCCGAGGTCGACGAGGAGCCGGTGCCGCCGTCGTCGGGCTCGGCGATGCAGCGCTTCCGCCGCCGCCGCTGAAGCTCCGGCCACACCAGGCTCCGATCACCCCGGCGGGTCGGTGAGTTCGACAAGCCCGGCCCGGAGCTCGTCTCCCAGCACACCCGGATCGTGGCCCCAGTCGTCGAGCGTGATCTCGACGAGGGTCGATTGCGGTGCGGCAGCATGCCATTCGCGGGCGACGGCGATGGGGTGGACCGGATCGTCGGCGGCCGCGACGATGGCCAGCGGCACCGTGAGCCCGGCGATCTCGGCCGGCGTCGGCGCCCGATGACGAGCCGCCTCGCGCAACATGCCGGCGAGGCCCGGGTACAGCCCCCGCCACGACCGGGTCAGTTCCGCGGCCAGCCAGTCCGGGCTGCTGCTCGCCATCGCCGCGATGGTCGCCTCGAGTCCGTCGCGTTCGAGTGCATCGGCGGTGGCGCCGGCACTCGCGGCCGCGGGTGCCGAGTGGGCGTCGCCGCTCCATGCCGGCAGCGCGGCGAGCACCCCGGCGCAGCGTCGGTCGGTGTTCTGCAGGGCCCACTCGAGCGCGATCGCGGCCCCGATCGACACCCCGCCCACGAGGATCGAGCGGTGGGCTCCGGCGGCCCGCTCCAGCCCGCGGAGGTGGCCGTCGATCAACGGCGTCGTCGGGTCCAGCGCGATGAGCTCTACCTCCAGGTCAGCTGCGGCGCGCTGAAAGGAACGGGTGACGTGATCGGCGTCGGAACCCGTTCCGGGTATGCCGACCAGAGCCGTCGGGCGAGGGCGGTGCGGACCGTCGGTGCCAGGCATCAGGGCATCATCCCCTAGTGGTGTGTCTCGAAAAGAGGCGGCCGGTATCCGGTGGAGCGATCGGTGGTCTGGCAAGGCGGAGGAGGGAGGGATAGCGGAGCTATCTCGACCGACGACAACGCGGCCAGACGCCGATCGAACGGCGGAGACCAGTCGCCTGTTTCTGAGACACACCACTAAGGTGTCCCGAGGCCCCCGCGCAGACCTGGACAGCGGGGGTCCGGCGACCACGGAATGGCCCCGCGGTCGCCGACGTTGTCACTGGCCGAGGCCGAGGTCTACGCTGGCGGGCAGGTCACCGATCACTCGTTCGGCGACCCACGGACACCGCTCTGTACAGCCCTGCGGTGCCGGCCGAAATCCATTGGGAGGGTCGAGATGCCCACTGCCGGCTATCTCAAACGACTGACCCGTCGGCTGACCGAAGATCTCGGTGACGCCGACGCAGAGAAGATCGCCGAGGAATCCAAGGCGACAGGCGCTCAGCGCGCATCCGAGTGCTGCCGCGGTGACGAGGTCACCATGCACGGCGAACTGCGTGCCGTCGAGACCTGTTCGCGGTCGGCCAAGGCGGGGGTGAAGGCCGAGTTCTTCGACGGCTCCGACATCGTGATGCTGAAGTGGCTGGGCCGTAACCGCATCACCGGCATCGAGCCCGGCCGCAAGGTCACCGTCCGGGGCCGGCTCGCCGAGCAGGACGGCCACAAGGTGATCTACAACCCTTATTACGAGTTGCACGGCGTCGACGAGTGACCGGTCCGGTCCCCGAGCATCCGGCCTCGAGACAGCCGGACGCCGAACCGTCGGCACCCGGACAGTCAGCACCCGAGCAGGCGGCGCCCACGGTGCTCGAACAGATCGGTGGCGTCTCCGGCCTGGTCTATTCGACGGTGCCCGTGGTGGTGTTCGTCCCCGTCAACTCCTTCTTCGACCTCCGGACCGCCATCTACGCGGCTCTCGGCGTGGCGGCGCTGCTCTTCGTCGTACGGCTCGTGCGCCGCGAACCCCTGACCCCCGCGATCTCGGGTCTGCTCGGCGTCGCCATCTGCGTCTTCATCGCCGACCGGGTGGGGGATGCCAAGGGCTACTTCCTCTTCGGGATCTGGAGCACCCTCGTCTATGCGATCGTGTTCGCCGTCTCGATCCTGGTGCGGTGGCCCCTCATCGGGGTGGCCTGGCATCTGATCAACGGCGAGGGTTCCGGCTGGCGCAAGCAGCGGTCCATCCTCCGCGCCTACGACATCGCCACCGCACTGTGGGCGGTGCTCTTCGCGGCGCGCTATCTGACGCAGTCGGAACTGTACGACGACGGGGCCACCGGGTGGCTGGCGTTCGCGCGCATCGCGATGGGGTGGCCGCTGACCGCGCTCGTGGTGCTCGCGACGATCCTCCTGGTCCGCCGGGCGCAGCGAGCCGAGGCGGCGCGCGCCGGCACCCCGCCGGACGCGGACGTCACCGCGCGATCTGCATAGACTCATAGAGGGCGGGTTCGGCCTCGGTGGGCGCGATGAAGACCAGTTCGTCGCCGCCCTCGATGGGGTCGTCGCGCTGCGGGACGATGACGCGGCCGCCGCGCAGGATCGCGACGAGCGCGGCGTCGCGCGGCAGTTCCAGCTTCCGGACGGGCTTGCCGGCGAGGGGAGTGTTCGACGGCAGGGTGAGTTCGACGAGGTTGGCCTGCCCCTGACGGAACGTCATCAGCCGGACCAGATCGCCGACGGACACCGCCTCCTCGACCAGGGAGGCGAGCAGGCGCGGGGTCGAGACGGCGACGTCGACGCCCCAGTCCTCGCCGAACAGCCACTCGTTACGCGGGTCGTTGACGCGGGCGACGACCCGGTTGACGGCGAACTCGGTCTTCGCGAGCAGGCTCACGACGAGGTTGGCCTTGTCGTCGCCGGTCGCGGCGATCATGACGTCGTAGGTCTGTAGTTGCGCCTCTTCGAGATTGGCGAGTTCACACGCGTCGGCGAGCACCCATCCCGCGCCGACGACGGCATCGGTGTCGATGTGGCCGGCGTTGCGCTCGAAGAGCGTGACCTCGTGGGCGTTCACCAGCAGTTCGCGGGCGATCGAGCGCCCGACCGCGCCGGCTCCGGCGATGGCGACCTTCACTTCGGGACTCCTTCGGCCCGGGTCATCCGGACTCGTTCTGGGTGAACGGCCGCGCGGCGACGCCGCGGGCGTTCTTGAGGTTGTCGAGCATGACCGCCCCGTAGACCACATCGTCTTGTTGCAGAACGGTTTTCGCCTCGGGGAGAACCGGACGTCCGACACGGCTGAGGAAGGCCACCCGCGCGCCGGTCTGCTCCTGGAACTTGCCGACCGAGATCCCGATCCACGAGTCGTCGACGTCGATCTGGGCGACCGCCAGCGAACCCGACGGGTCACGCCACTCCATCGTCGTCGTCTCGCCGAGCGCCGAGACGAACCGCTCGGTCGTCCAGGGGACGGTCGCCACCGTGGGGATCCCGAGCCGCTCGTACACCTCGGCGCGCTTGGCGTCGTAGATCCGGGCGACGACGCGCTCGACGTCGAAGGTCTCGCGGGCCACTCGCGCCGAGATGATGTTCGAGTTGTCCCCGGAGGACACCGCGGCGAACGCGTCGGCGTGCTCGATGCCCGCCTTGACGAGGATCTCGCGGTCGAACCCGACCCCGGTGATCGTGCGGCCCGCGAAGTCGGGACTCAGCCGCACGAACGCGCTCGGATCCCGATCGATGATCGCGACGTCGTGTCCGCGCTTCTGCATCGACATCGCGAGCGCGGATCCGACCCGCCCGCAACCCATGATGACCACCTGCACGGCATTCCTCTCCACACGCGGCTCGTCTGCCGCGAGTCGAACCTACCCGCCTCGGCGCCAACGCTCTAGGGTTGCCTGGTGTCCACCGTCTCCAAGGTGTCCGTCGCGACGAAACGCCTCCTGCTCGGCAGGCCTTTCCGCAGCGACACGCTCGGTCACACGCTGCTGCCCAAGCGGATAGCCCTGCCGGTGTTCGCCTCCGACGCGATGAGCTCGGTGGCGTACGCGCCGCAGGAGATCTTCCTGGTCCTGTCCGTCGCCGGCATCAGCGCGCTGGCGTTCACGCCCTGGGTGGCGATCGCCGTCGCCGTCGTCATGGCCGTGGTCGTCGCGAGCTACCGCCAGAACGTGCACGCCTACCCCTCGGGTGGCGGCGACTACGAGGTCGCGACCGTCAATCTCGGTCCCAACGCGGGCCTGACCGTCGGCAGCGCCCTGCTGGTGGACTACGTGCTCACGGTGGCGGTGTCGGTCACGTCGGCGGCGGAGAACATCGGTTCGGCGATCCCGTTCGTCGAAGAGCACAAGGTGTGGTTCTGCGTCGGCGCGATCATGCTGCTCGCCGCGGTCAACCTGCGTGGCATCAAGGAGTCCGGGGCCGTGCTCGCGATCCCGACCTACGGGTTCATCATCGGTGTCCTGGGCATGCTCATCTGGGGGTTCACCGAGATCTACGTGCTCGGTCAGGACATCCATTCCGAGACCGCCGACTTCGGCATCGTGCCCGAACAGGACAACCTCACCGGGCTGGCGCTGATCTTCCTCGTCGCCCGGTCGTTCTCCTCGGGCTGTGCGGCGCTCACCGGGGTGGAGGCCATCAGCAACGGGGTGCCGGCCTTCCGGAAACCGAAGTCGCGCAACGCCGCGACGACACTGCTGCTGCTGGGCGCGTTCTCCATCACCCTGCTGATGGGCATCGTGCTGCTGGCGGAGAAGATCGGCGCGAAGTACGTGATGAACCCGGAGCAGGACCTCATCGGGGCGCCGGAGGGTTACCAGCAGAAGGCCATGATCGCCCAGCTGGCCCATGCCGTCTTCGACTCGTTCCCGCCGGCCTTCTTCTTCGTCGCCACCGTCACCGCGCTGATCCTGCTGCTGGCCGCCAACACGGCGTTCAACGGTTTCCCGGTGCTCGGCTCGGTACTCGCGCAGGACCGCTACCTGCCGCGCCAGTTGCACACCCGAGGCGACCGCCTGGCGTTCAGCAACGGCATCCTCTTCCTCGCGATCGCCGCGATCATCTTCGTCGTCGCGTTCGGCGCGCAGGTGACGTCCCTGATCCAGCTCTACATCGTGGGCGTCTTCGTGTCGTTCACCTTGAGTCAGACGGGCATGGTGCGGCATTGGACCCGCCTGCTGCGTACCGAGACCGACCCGAGCGCGCGGCGTCGGATGATGCAGTCCCGGGTGGTCAACACGGTCGGCCTGGTGATGACCGCGACGGTCCTGGTCGTCGTCCTGATCACCAAGTTCACCGAGGGTGCCTACATCGCGGTGATCGCGATGGTCTCGCTGTTCGTGATCATGAAACTCATCCATCACCACTACGCGTCGGTGCAGCGCGAACTCGACCGCGCCGAGGACGACGACGAGGCCGTCCTGCCCAGCCGCACGCATTCGATCGTGCTCGTGTCCAGCCTGCACATGGCGTCCAAGCGGGCCCTGCGGTATGCGCGGGCCACCCGTCCGGACGTACTGGAGGCGATCACGGTCAACGTCGACGACCGCGACACCCGCAAGCTCGTCTCGGAGTGGGAGGCCAGCGACATCACCGTCCCGCTGAAGGTCATCGCCTCGCCCTATCGCGAGATCACCCGGCCCGTCATCGAATACGTGCGCCGGGTGCGGCGTGAGTCGCCGCGCGACGTCGTGACCGTGTTCATCCCGGAGTATGTCGTCGGGCACTGGTGGGAGCAGATCCTGCACAACCAGTCGGCGCTGCGCCTCAAGGGCCGGCTGCTGTTCGAGCCCGGCGTGATGGTGACCTCGGTGCCGTGGCAGCTCACCTCGTCGGACCGGCGCAAGGAAGACCGCGCGTACTGGGCGCCGGGGGAGACCCGTCGTGCGCTCGGCGAACCCGAACGGCGACCGTGAGCGGCCCGGCAACACCGCGACGGGTCGAGGTGACCGTCGACCGTCCGGCCAACGGCGGTGAGTCCGTGGGCCGCGCCGACGGCCGCGTCGTGTTCGTCCGCGGGGCGATCCCCGGCGAACGGGTGGTCGCCGACATCACCGACGACCGGCACGACTCGTACTGGCGGGCTGAGGTGGCGGAGGTGCTCGACGCCTCGCCGCACCGGGTGGCGCCGCGGTGTCCGGCGGCTGCGGCCGGGGCCGGGTGCTGTGATCTCGCGCACGTGGCACCCGATCACGCGCGGGACCTGAAACAGGCTGTGCTGCTCGATGTCCTGGATCGCGTGGGTCGTCTACCGGGCGAGATCGTGGCCGGCACCGAGCTGGCGACCGACGGCGTGCGGCGTCTCGTTGACGCCGACACGGGGTGGCGAATCCGGACCCGCCTGGCCGTGGACGGCCGGGGGCGCCCGGGGCAGTCGGCGTTCCGCGGCCGCGGCGTCGTCACCGAGGCCTGCGTCCAGCCCGCCCCGGGAATGCTCGACGGACTCGCCGACCGTGGTTTCACCCCGCACTCCGAACTCGCCGTCGTGCTCGACGCCGACGGCGCGCGCCACATCACCGAAG
>ERZ501011.27-NODE-27-length-43920-cov-13.531038_pt1 | contig 43920 bp, 38 predicted proteins | sample MGYA00248833_ERZ501011 | MGnify/ENA primary metagenome ERZ501011 (study PRJEB25958, sample SAMN03398530) | human skin metagenome | study: EMG produced TPA metagenomics assembly of the Human Skin Microbiome Metagenome (human skin metagenome) data set. | reverse complement strand
GCCGGTTCGCAATGGGGTCGCAACGCAAGTTGGCGCAGATGATCAGTCGCGCCGGTGGAACCGTCCAATCCACGGTCACCGACAAGACGACAGTCCTCGTCCGGGCCGGCAATATGGCGAATACGGTAGGGGTTGGCGAGGGAAGCAAGCTGTTCGAAGTCCGCGAACGCAAACGTCGCGGCGAACGAATCCATGTCATCAACGAGGAGCGGTTAAGCACATTGCTCAACCGCTGACCCGTGCTGTTCATTCTCAAAAAATGGCAGATCCATGTCGCCCTACGAGTTCGAGTTAGTGCTCAATCAGCGAGCTCGGCGCCAGCGTCGAGAACCATCTTCTGATGTTCCATCCGGATCGAGCGGCTCTTTTGGATCGACCAGGCTCCCCAATTTACCAGCATCAGGGGAGTGCAGCTTCCCTTCCTCAGGGAAGTCAGCCTCCAACCGAAGTAATCGGACCTGAGTTCGTTCAGCACTCGCGCCTAACGAGAACCCGATCTTCGTCAACCGGTTGGCGATATCTGAGTCCATTCGAAACGCCGACTGGCTCTCGATGTTGATCGCTACCCGTCGAGCACCATTCAGCAACACAGCACGACGAGCAGCCTCAAAGCCTGCCTCATCAGGATAGACGCTCTGGCCCGGGTCAACAGGCGGTCCCCCTGTACCAAACTGTTCGAACGCCACTTCTTCTCGAGTGGTCCTCGAGAGGTCTGCAGATCCTCCTCCCGCCTGAGGAATTCGTCCCCGAATTGACAGTCGCGACACGCCACCGCGAAAACTCTTTGTGACGACAGTGTGTGCCCCTAGAGTCTGGACGATTCGCAGAGCCTCGTTGAACTTGTCCGTCATGACCAACGTGTCGTACTGCCCATAGGGAACTAGCCGCGCCTCGATTCGTGGATGTCTAACATAAATGACCTTCGCTATTGTCGGTTCGTTGCCGAAGGTATAGTCGCTGGCCTCTGTGAACGGAAACTGTAAGACCGACGCGTCGTCGGTCTTGACAGGATCCTTCTCATAAAAAGAAATTGGCTGCATCATGCCACCTCGATTTTCCTACCGTAGTGCCCACCATCATTGATCCATGCCGACTCAGTTTGTCCACCGTCGCGCCGACAGTAATCTGGACATTGCGTGCACGTCCCAGCTTTGGGGCACGCCCCGGCGCGAGAGACTTATCGGACTCAGAGCGTCCACCGGTCCGTCCACTGCGGCCGTGGGCTGATCCCCGCGATTCCATACCGGCGCGCATCAGACACTCCTTGCTATTACAGCTGCCGCTCCCACCCGACAGAACACCAACTCCAGTCGAACGACCCTCTCCCCCGTCGCCTTTCGCAGCAGATCGGCGTAGATCGCCAGCTGCGCCCAGTAGGCCTCGAGCGTGTGCGCAGCGACACCGACGTCGGTCTTGTAGTCCGCGATGACGAGTCCGCCGTCGGGGTCGCGGTAGACCAGATCCGCGATGCCCTCGACCACCGTTGTGCCATCGGGACCCAGCCCCGCGAGCTGCATCTCCTTCCAGTGCTCGCCGACAGCCGCGCGATGGACGGGTTCGGACTCGAGTGCAGATCGGGCCAGTGCGACGAAGTGGTCGACGTCGACGATGCCGACGGCAGCAGCAGCCTGGCGGGCGACCGCCTCGAAGGTCTCGTCGAGGACCGCGCCTAACTCGGTCTGCTCCAAGACCCCGTGCAGGGCGGTGCCCAGCGAAGCCCCGCTGTCGACGCCTCCAATGCCGGGTGAAACACGCTCTCCTGCAGTGACAGTCAAGAGACCGGCTTCACGGTAGCGTTCCAGCAGCGCAACCTCGGCGGCATCATCACCATGCACTATCCGCGTCGCCGAGTACGACGCACGCAACGCCGACGACACCTCGATTGCGGCCGTCTCGGCTGTCCACTCATCCCAGGGCTGCCGCTCGAACTGCTCGATCGGATCGTCGTCGCGTCGTACCGGTTCGATCAGCTCTGGCACCCTGTTCGGCAGACCGTCCAGCGCGGGAGCCAGCGTCGCACCCCACGAGGCACCTTTGCCCGTGTATCCGGAAACGGCGAGGTGACTCTCTGCGCGAGTGCAGGCAACGTAGAGGAGTCGCTTCTTCTCAGCCTCGGCGTGGACCTTCTCCGCGTCGGCTGCCGGCTTGTACCCCTTCGACGTCACCGACTTCGACACGCATGCCTGCAGTGTGCCGCTCGCATCCCAGAGCAAGGACTCCGGCAGCGTGCGGAATCCGCCGCTCATCCCGGCGACCACGACCATCGGAAATTGCAGACCCTTGGCGGCGTGGATGGTCATGATCCGCACGGCGTCCACGCCGATCTCGGGAAGGACGGTCTCGGCCACACGCGCGTTTTCGTCGGCCTGGGTGTCGGCCCAGTCGATGTAGTCGCGCAACGATCCCCGATCCTCGGCGTACCACGCGCGAGCCTGATCGATGACGAACCGCAGTCGTCGCCACACATCGCGGTGTCGGGGCGAATCCATCGAGACCTCGAAGACGCGTCGGTCGGTCGCCAACCGACTCAGCAGGGCACCGGGATTCAGGTCACCGAGCTCGAACGACAGCTCGCGCAGGTACCGATATGCGGCGGCAACGGGTGAGGATCCGAGCACCTCGGTCGGAGCGTCGGCGTGGATACTCCATCGGCCGTTCGCTGTGCTCCACCGCAGCAGGTCGTCGTCGCCACAACCGAACAGCGGTGTGCGCAACGCCGCGACGAGAGCCGCTTCGTCTGCGGTGTTCGCCAACGCCCGACAGGTCACCAGCAGGTCATGGACCTCCTGCGTCGAATAGACGAGACTCGATGCTTCCGAACGGAATTCGATCCCTGCCGCATCCAGACTTCTCCAGGAAGGGCAGAACCGTGCGCGACGGGATGAGGATGCAGATGTCTTTCCATGTCAATGCCGCATGCCCGTAGGTCTCGTCGTCGGCTCGCGACTCTCGACACCAGCCCTTGTCGACAGCCGTTGCGATGATCCGGGCGACATCGCGAGACTCCCGTGCTCGAATCGCCTCCGCCGGCGACAGCGAAGCCTCATCGTCGACGGGCTCGTCGTTGTCAGGGAATACGAATGGTTCCGGACCCCACTCGATGTCCCACCGAGGCCTGCTCGGCACGGGGTCTAGCGGCGTGTAGGTCGCCTGGACGTGACCGTCGGCGACGATCATCCGACCGAACACCGTGTTGATCCATTCGATGACCGGCCGTGTGGAGCGGAAGTTGGTCGTCAGTTGGACGACGTCGGCGGCAGGGGTCTGGTCACGCGCGGCCATGTAGGCGGCGATGTCGGCCCGGCGGAAGCGGTAGATGGACTGCTTGGGGTCACCCACTGTGAACAGCCTGCCCGCTTCGTCGGTGCCGGCGACGATACGTTGCGCCAGCTCGAGTTGCAGCGGGTCGGTGTCCTGGAACTCGTCGAGCAGCACCCGTTGGTAGCGCTCGTGGGTGGTCGCGGCGACGGCGTGCTTGCTGAGCACGTCGCGAGCGAGGACGAGTAGGTCATGGAATTCGAGTTGGCCGCTCCGCTGCCGCTCGCGCGCTTCGTCGAGGACGATCTCGGACAGATGCCGCACCACCACGCGAACTGCGCCGTCGACATAGGTGCCGACGATGTCGGGACAGATCTCGTCACGCAACGCCTTGACTCGAGTCTTGATCTCTTTGACCTGAGCGGACCCACCGCGCCAGTTCTTCCCTGCGCCACCGTTTCCCGGGCCTGGACAGAGAGCCGCTACAGGTATCCATCCTGTCGCATCGCGTTCTGCCGCAACAAGGATGCGCCACTCCTGCAGCTCGGTCAGCTTCTGCGCGAGCTTGTCGTCGAGGTCGAGGCAATCGGCGAGGTTGTCGGCGATCGCGTCTGCCTCCCACAGCATGCGGTCGATGTGTGCGGGAGCGATGCCTTGTGGGTTGTCGTCGAGGGTGAGGCGGTCCCAGTTGCGGTCGAGTGCGTCGGCGAGCGCGCGCATCTGATCGAGCGAGGCGCCGGCCGCCATGATGATGCCCATGGCGTCGACGAGAATCGGCGGCGCGGCGTCGGTGAAAAGGCGGGTGCGCATGCGTCGCCAGCGGCGTTCGAACGACAGCTGCGACCCCATCGCGTCGACGACCGCGATGCGCGGGGGTACACCGGCTTCGAGTGGATGCTCACTGATGATGCGGGCGGCGAACGCATGCAGGGTGCCGATGGCCGCGGTGTCGATCTGTTCGAGGGCACCGCGGGCACGTTCGGTGTCGTGCTCAGCCAACTCGACTCGGATTCGTTCGCGAAGTTCGGCTGCGGCCTTCTCGGTGAACGTGATGGCGGCGATCCGATCGAGTTCGATGCCGTCGTGCAGGACGAGCCGGCAGATGCGGCCGACCAGGGAGTGGGTTTTGCCGCTGCCGGCGCCGGCTTCGACGAACAGGGTGGTGGCGGTGTCGGAGGTGATCCGATCGCGGGCTGCTTGGTCGGCAAGAGGGAGTGCGGTCATGTCAGCCTCCGTACTTCCGTACATAGTCGGCGATTTCGTCAACGTCCTCCAACGCAGCCCAGGCACGGCGGAGTCCGGCGCGGCCGAGGAGGTCGATGACCGGCAGCTCCCAGTGTGTGTCCTCGACCTTGGGCGGGAAGTGGCCGGCGAGAATCGAGCGGTGGACGAGGGCCATGTCGTCGATCAGGGTCGCGATGACGTCGTCGGTGACGGGATAGCCGATGGAGGCGAACTTGCCTGTGGAGGTCACGAACCAGTACCGGGCCTCGACGTCGGCTCCTAGCGTGCGGGCGAACAGTCCGTAGACGGGGAGCTGGAACTGTAGCCCCGAATTGGTGGGAGCGACGTCGGAAAGGTCCTTGTACTTGTCACCCTTGCCGGTCTTGTAGTCGGTGACGCGGATGCGGCCGCCGCTGTGTCGGTCGATGCGATCGATCTGGCCGCGGAAGCGGATTCTGTTGTCGCCGAACGCCAGTGACACCTCGGCTGCCGAGTCGGTGCCGAATGTCTGTTCAGCGTGCGTCGGGCGCCAGCCATCGTCTTGGTCGGCGCGGTTGTGCTTGTGCCAGTCGGCGAGATCGCGGAGCATGATGCCGCGGTCTTTGGCCCACAGTTGCTCGAGCCAGCCGGGACTGTTGGCCTGCGCTTCGTCGAGTACCTCATGGGCGACGAGGTGCAGACGGGCGAGGTCCAGTTCGGCGCCGTCGATGGTGTCGAGAACGTAGCGCTCGAGGATCGTGTGAATGAGAGTGCCGCGGGTGAGGGCGTCGATCTGGGCGACCTCGTCGGGGTCGCCCAGCGCACGGAGCTGCAGAATGTGTTCGAGGAAGTACTGATAGGGACTTTGCACCCAGAGTTCGAGACCGGTCGGCGACACCGGGCGGTCGAAGGTGGTGATCAGCTCCTTGACCGTCGACAGGTTGCCGTTGAACCGGGTGAAGCGGCCGTTCAGGCGGTCGCTGCGCAGGTTCATGCCGAGGTTGATGATCGGGTCGTCGAGGGCGCCGCGGCGTTGATCGGCGGGGACGGCTGCGAGCTCGCGGAGCCGCCATTCGGTGTCGGATGCGGCTGATGCACCTATTCGGTCGTCGGCGCGCTGGGCGGCGACGTCGAAAGATTCGACCGCGACGATCGGCTCCACGTTCTCGGTTTCGCGTTGCCAGTTCACGACATTGACGTCACGACCGGCCAGTCCGCCCATCGCCGGGATGAGCCATCGTGACGGCACCCTCTCCGCGCCACCGCGCAGGTTGCCGCGGGGGAACGTGACGATCCGTTCCGTGCGCCCTGTGCTGACCGCACTCGCAAAGGCGATACGTTGCCGTTCCATACGCTCGCGGGCGGTGATGCCGGTGAGTTCTGCAGGTAGCAGCGGATCGTCGCGGCGGGGTGCGGGGATGATCCCTTCAGCGCTGCCCATGACGACACTGACGTCCAGGTCGCGCCCGGCGCCCGCGGCGATCGGTCCGATGGTCACGCCTGCGCCGGAGTCTCCATGCATTGTTCGGTGCGCAGTCAGGCGCACGCTGACCGCATCCAGAACGCGCGCAGCGTTCGGCGGCGGTGCGATGCCGTCCATGCCGGCAAGGCTGATGCAGTCGGCCCGGGTAGTGGCAAAGTCGGCCGCAGCGACCTCGCGCGTGGGTGTACGGAAGTAGCGGTCGACCAGTGCAACCAGCCGTCCGGCCGCGGTGGTCCAGTCGGGCGCTTCGACGATGGCGTGCAGGTCGGCTTGCAGCTGTCTGACGTACGTGTACAGCGCTACGGCCATCGCATGATGCTCTTCATGTGCACCGACACGGGTGAGTCGTTCCCAGTCGGCGCCGCCGACGATGGGTTCGTCCTCGCGGGTGAGGCGTTCGAGCCGACGTTGCGAGATCGGGTCGTCGTCGATTTCGGGGCGCCGGACTGCACCCCCGGCGAGGAGGGTGAAGAGTTCGCGGCGCGGCATCCCGTCGAGGTCGAGCTTGAGCAGCCCGAGTAGTGCACGGCCGGTGGGTCTGTCGACGAGCGTGTGGCATTCGGGCCCGGTGAAGGCGATGTGACCGGCGGTGAGGTGTTCGTGGAGCAGTGGTAGGTATGGGTCATCGCTGCCGTAGAAGACGCCGATGCGGTGGCCGGGTGTGCCCCCGGCCAGATGCTTGCGCACGAGGCGGACAACGGCTCTGACCTCGTCGTCGGCGTCAGAGGTGTGGATGATCCGGGTTGGCGAGACGGTGACCGCCTGTTCGACGGTCTCACCGTGTTGTTGGAGTGCACGCAGGAGCTTCTGCTCGGCGCGGGTCCTGCTGACAGGGTGGTAGACGATCACCGCGCCGAGGTCGGCCAGACGTTCAACTGCAATCGCATACGCCTCGTGCGGGAGGTAGTACCTGGTGATCAGACGCTCGATCGCTGCGCGATATACGCGGAGGAGGTCGGCGACCAGGGGCGTCGGTGAGTCCACCCGCGGCTCGTCGATTGCGGTGAGTTCCCAAGCCGCGCCGGCGAGGGCTTGCGCCGTGATGGATTGGTCGGCGACGTCGGTGAAGACTCCCGGGACGTCGGCGAGGACTCGCGCAATCGCGGCTTCCAGCAGTGGATATGCGAGTGCCAGGCGAGGTGCGAGAGTTGGACCCGCGAGATTCGAGACGACTTGCTGAAGCGTGAGAACGCTAGTGCTGGCCACGGACCCTGCTCGAGCCAGACTGTGGAGGACATCCCGTCCGGAGCCGTGGTCGGGCACGACGACAGTGACCTTGGCGAGTGGCGCACCAGCTTTCATCCGCATAACAGCTTCGGCCAGGAGGTCGATCGGGGGCATGGGGTCATGATGCCTGGTCCGTCTGACACATCATCGATGTTGGACTGACCGGTGGGTCGTGGTGCTCTCGGTCGAGAGCCTCTCCGCGATGTCCGGCTACAGAGTGTCGGACCTGCGTTCTATCCTGAGGGCGTCAAGTGATCCTGCGCCGGCTACGGCGCGGACCATCTCACCGCTCCCATTCGAGAGCACTCCCCAGCTCGCCCGCGTTCGGGTCCTCGTCGAGGTCGAACGTGGCCGGAAAGGAGACAACCATGGCCAAGGACACCTTCGAGGCAGCCGTAGAAACGGCGTGGGCTCACTTCGAACGCACGCTGACAGCTCGGCTGGCAACGATGGAACTCGACGACATCGTCTTCGTCATGCCGACGGAAAACACCGGCCTCCGCTTCGCTCTGCGATTCGGCCGGCGGAGACACGGGTCATTGCACGCCACCATCGCCTGTGAGACAACCGGTTTGGACGATCTCATTCGAACGTCCGGTTGGCGGAAACGAACTGACGGGCGCTTGACCTGCGAACGGCACCAGGGACCCGCCGCCTTGGCGGAGATCGCCGCGCAGACGCTGCGCGAAGTCTGGAACGTCCCGGATCCCAGCTTCATCTGTGATGTCGGTCGGCCCCGTCCAGACCGGGCGCCGGTGATCGACCCCGAAAATCTCGGACCGGATCGGTTCCGCCTGCTGATCCGCGACGAACTCGCCACCTTCTGCGGCGGGTCCTTCCCCATCCGTTCCGACGCCACCATCGCACTTCCTACAGCGCATTTCACGTCGTCGATCGGCATCTCCCTTGACGCTCCGTGCATCGACATCTTCGGGCACCTCGAATCGGACGTCAGGCGCCCGCGATTCACTCAGGGCCTACTCGACGATCTCGCGGGTGACTACCCCACCGTCGAGTTCGTCCTCGACGGAACCGACCTTTGGGCTGTTCGACGCGTCGACGCCCGCTGCTTCGGACGCGACCATCTGTTCACGGGGCTCTACCAGTGGTTCGACTTCGTCGACAACGGGCTGCCCCGACTCAACGACCGGCTTCACCCGGCCCCACGGTTACAGACCGTTCGACGGGGTAGGCCCGCCGGTGACAGGATCGTCAACCTGCAGCCGCGGCTCCAGCACAACAGTGACTGACGCTCGGGGACTGCGACCCACTCTCAATGTGACAGTTCAATTCTCACCACAGGAGGAACCATGAGCACACCTTCCAAGAAAGTCCTCTACATCGACATGGACAACACTCTCGTCGACTTCGAGTCCGGCATCGCGAAACTGAGCGAGGCCGAGCAGCAGCGGTTCCACGGCGACCTCGATGACGTCCCGGGAATCTTCTCGTTGATGGAGCCGATGCCCGGCGCCATCGAAGCGTTTCACGAATTGTCCGGGCTGTTCGACACCTACATCCTGTCCACCGCACCGTGGGACAATCCGCTGGCCTGGACCGAGAAACTGCTCTGGGTGAAGTTGCATTTCGGTCCAGGCGAAGACTCGCCCGCCTACAAACGCCTGATTCTCTCGCATCACAAGAATCTGAATCTCGGCCATTACATCATCGACGACCGGACCGCGCGTGGGGTCGAGCAATTCCAGGGCGAGCACATCCACTTCGGGCAGCCGGACTACGAGAACTGGGAGAAGGTCGTCGCGCACATGCGTCCGCTGGCAGCGACATAGACTCGACCCCATGTCCGCGCCCGCCGATCCGCTCGAGCTCGGGCAGAAACTCGTGGCGATTCTCGAGGGCGGTAGGCGGACGGCAACGTACAAGCTGGCCGTGCTCGTCGCACTGTTGGACCTCGCAGTCGAGTCGGTTCCCGCCGACGCAAACGCTGAAGTCGACATCAGCCTCGACGACCTGACCGACCGCGTCATCGAACTGTACGCGCGACAGCTGCGACCGCTCGACGGTCACCGACTTCGTCAGTCCACTGACGGTCGCGGAGTCATCTTCAATGTCGTTGCGACTCTGGGTTCGTCCAATGTGGGGCCACGGGTGAGCGGGCTCAGAGTCGGCGGGCCCCACGACTCTGACGCTTATCGAGCCGCACACTCGACAGTCAAACGCACGCTGGTGAGGTACCCGCTGAAACTACTCCAGAACCTGACATCAGGCGACACCAACTCGCGCTTCCTGTACGACGATTCCTGGATGGGGACCGACTCCCGGAAAGTGGTTACCGCACACGGCGACAAGCTGACCTTGTTCCCCGGCGTATGCACGGCGCTCGCCCGCTTGGCACCGCTGCTCAAGCCGGCCTTTCAGCTCGCCTGGATCGACGACGTTCGACGCATGAACAAGTACATCCTCGACGACGGCCCCGATTTAGCGCACCATCTGTTCGGCGCCGACCGCGTATCCCTGCAGCGAGCAGGCGACGCACTGGTCGACGAGTTCGGGGCAGTGTGCTTCTACTGCGGCAACACAATTCGGCGCAACCGGCACGTCGACCACATCCTTCCCTGGTCGCGCGTAGGTATCGACGGACTCACCAACCTTGTGGTGGCCTGCCAGGTGTGCAACTCCAGCAAGTCCGATCGGCTTCCCGCCCCGACCCACGTGAGGCGCGCCCTTGGTCGCGGGAGGCCCACGCTCGACGCCATCGCCAGCGAGATCAACTGGCCGAGCCAGTACGACCGCGTCGTCGCGGCGAGCCGCGGACTCTACGCCACCCAGCCGATCAACACGCCAATCTGGCTGGACCGCAACACCATCACGCTACTGGCGCGGACCGACATCAGCTGGAACGCCTAGGTCCGCGTCTCGGTACACGTGTTCGCTGCGCCTCGGCGAACGTCCCAACCGAGACTCTGTTCCGTGATCCGACGCTCAGACGCCAGGCCGCGACAGCGAATGCTCCTTGACTGAACGTGTTGATCGACTGCTCGATCCACTGCAACGCGACCGTCTGCTCCTGCCCTGCCAACGGCCCCAACGTGTAAGTGCCCACCAGACAGACCACCAGAAACGCCACCGTCGTCACATCTCGGTCGCGCCATGCGTCGCGCGCGAGAGCTGCGTACAGCGCGGTGGCTCCGACGATGACACCGACCAGGTACCGGCCCGCGATATCCGGTACCGCGACGCCGATGGCAGCCGCACCCACTACGGGCGCCGCGAGAGCAATATTGCGGACTCCCCACGCGCTAGCGGCCAGAAGCAGGAACCCGCAACCCATCACAGGGAACAGGGCATCCGCGAGCCTCGGGATGTCCGCGATACCAGTGGCCGACAAGAGCTTCTCCGTCGCCTTGGCAAACCCACCCGCGAAGATCATCGCGGCACCGATGTACGCAAGCGCCGCCCCCAGGCGTCGCGCGACGAGGAAGGCTCCGACCGCACCCAGCACGACCGGCACATAGTCGAACAGTGCGAGCGGCACCGAGACCTGATCCACGGGTGTCACACTCACACCCGAGCTTCCACTGCCGTACGCACGGCGCGTCGTTCACCCATATTATTCAGCATGCTGAACAATATACTGGACGCGTCCACTGCCACCGCATTGAGCTGCGGTGAACTCTCGACTTCGGCACGCGACACGCTTGACCGCGCTCCAGCGGTGGGCTCAGATGGACTGATGAGCGACGAACTGTTCGAGCACAAGACCAAGACACAGCTCACCCGTGAAGAAGCAGCGAAGCGAATTCACGAACTCGCCGACGCGATCGCACGCCACAACGAAGTGTCGTATGTGGAGAACAACAAGACAGTGCGCGTCGACATCCCGGACACGGTGCAGTTGAAGATCGAGATCGAACGGGGCACCGAGGAGTCCGAGCTGGAGATCGAGATCTCCTGGTAGACAGGCGCAGCGTCTGTACTCAACAGTCCGTTGGGTGACCCGGCCACCGGCGAACCTCATCTCGACTCCTGGACTTCGATCGAGGTCTGGCCATCGAGTTGAGGTCTGGCGGTCGCGGGGGTACTGACCCCTGTGGTGCAGGATGCTCCTGGCTGCGACAACATCCAAGTGTTCCGCTCACGGTGATGCAGACTGTCGGCGTACTCAGCTGCGCCCGATAGCTTCGTCGGCAACCAGACCGTCGAAGGAGCACCATGACCGAGACCGCCACCCGCCTCAACGACGTGGACATAGACGCCGTCGGCCAATTGGTCGCAGCGATCCAAGGAGATGCGACCAAGGCACAGACAACGTGGGCCGCGCACGTCCGGTGGACCGGTTCGTTCGCATCCGAGGCCCGTATTCGAAACTTCCCGCCTGTGGCGTCAGATGAGCCCGCCGTCCTCGGTGGCGGCGACACGGCGCCCAACCCGGTCGAGCAGTTGCTCGGCGCCCTGGGCAACTGCCTGGCTGTCGGCTATGCCGCGAACGCCACCACTGCGGGCATCGAACTAAAGGACCTGCGAATCGACCTGAAGGGCGACCTCGACCTGCACGTGTTCCTCGGCCTTGCAGAAGGTCACGCAGGCTTCGAATCCATCACCGCGAGAGTCACACTCGACTCCGACGCACCGCGCGAGAAGCTCGACGAACTGCACGCCAAGGTCCGGGCCAGCTCACCTGTCGGACACACCCTCGGCAACGCGGTGCCAGTGGAGATCGTACTGACCTGAGGACTCCGAAGTTCTCGGACTCGGCGACCGTCTGGTCTACGAGTCGGCTATCGGATTCTCGCGTACCCAACCGGGCGCATCGTCATCCAGTGATCAAACGATCCAACTTCAGACTCTTGGGCTACACCACTTACCGTCTCATCGCCGCGAGGACATCCGAAGCTATCGAAAGGCCCTTCTCGGATTCGATGTTCGGGAAATCCTCGAGAACCTGTCTTCTGAATTCAATCAATTCGCTGTTGGCCTTGCGGCGCGGCGCCCCAGGCGGCAGTTGCGGCGCCATCGGAACGAACAGCGCAAGCAACATGACTACGAAACCGGTCCAGAACAGCGACATTGCGATCGACTCCATTGCAGCGTCGTCGGCTATCACTCCCGCGAGTCCGATACCGCTGCCGGTGAGAGCGAGGATCCCACCCGGAACGAACAGAAGAAGAAACCAACGGGCACGAACACGGGTGGAACTCAGTAGTGCGCCGCGCACGAGCACATCCCTGTACTGGTCGAGCCGAAGACGCAGGTTGCCTTCCGGCAGCTTCTCGCTGATCTCTATCAGCAGCATTATTCTCTCCCAGCTCCCCTTGGTAGCCATGTCGCCGCGCGCTTTCACAGTCACAGCAAGCGCGCCGATCAACGCAGTAGCCAATCCGCCGATCAGCGGTATCCATTCAGTCATATGTCGATACTCGCCCAGGGGTCCGACAAAGCCTCGACCTGACGTCCCCTTATCTGGCACCGAGACCTGGATGCGGGTCACGGTGCTGCGTGGGCCAGGACGCCCTGGGTTCGGCGGACGACCCTGAAGTGCGAAGACACCCGAGCACCGGCCCCCACCGCGCGGGCGTATCGTCACCGTGTGACCGACCGCATCACCGACGAACGAACATCCGAACATGGCGTCGCAGGTCACGCGATGCTCGAAAATCCGGCTCTCGCGGCCCTGACCGGACCGCATGCCCACTTCGCGCAGCGCCACGGTGCGGCCCTGCGGTACCACCCCGACGTATGCCCCATGGCGGCTCTGCCCGACTCCCCCACCGCGAAAGACTGGTCGGACGCCGCCCAACTCGTCGGTCCGGGTGGCTCCCTGTTCCTGCCGGTGGTCACGAATCGAGCTCCCGCCGAATGGGATACGACGATGTATCTGCCCGGCGTGCAGATGATCGACGCCGGACTCGACACTCGAGCAGACGACGAAGCCGTGACACTGGCGCACGAGGATGTGCCCGAGATGACCGAACTGGTCCGACTCACGCGCCCTGGCCCGTTCCGGCCGAGGACCATCGAGATGGGCACCTACGTCGGGATCCGACGCAACGGCCGCCTCATCGCGATGGGTGGCGAACGGTTGAGCCCACCGGGATACACCGAGATCAGCGCCGTCTGCACCGATCCCGACCACCGCGGGCACGGACTCGCGTCCCGGCTCGTACTCGACCTGGCGCACCGCATCCGGACACGCGGCGACATCCCGATCCTGCATGCTGATGCCCGCAACGTCGGCGCAATCCGACTGTACGAGCAGCTCGGCTTCGTCGTCCGACGGGAAGTGCTGTTCCAGATCGTCACTGCCCCACAGTGATCACGGTGCCAGAAGCCTACAGTCGATCGCGCCTCAGCGATTTCACCAGCGGCGCAATCTCATCGAGGTAGATCGAGGCCAGCACATCCGATTCGTCGGCCAGGTGCCGCACCCGATCGGCCTCGGCCCGATCCCATTCGGTGGCGACGGCGTGCTCGAAATCGTCGATCTCACCGACACGGTCGAGCCATGCTTGCTTCTCCTGGCGGTGCTGAATCTGCGCGACGATCTGCTCGTACCCGGTGAACGCCTCGAGCCGCCGCACGAGTTCGTCGAGTCGACCCGAAAGGAGGAGCGATTTGTCAGCGAAGGTCGAGACCACTTCCGGGTCGGCGGCCAGGTGTCCAGACGGCGCCTCGCCGAGCAGCGCGAACTGGTCGCGAAGTCCGACGGCCGCGCTCGCGATGGCGGTGACCTCACCGCCCAGGTCGACGCGCACGGAGTGGCGATCGAAGAAGTCGAGACGCCACGCGGGTAGTTCACTGATGCGGTCGGCAACCGCCGCAGTCGTCCACGCGATCTGGCCTATCGGGTCGGATGCGAAGCGGTCGAGTGCGCCGGTGTCGGATCCGACGTCGATCCCCTCGGGCGACCGACCGCACCAGATGTCCAGGGCACGGAGCCTGAACCCGCCGGCACCGGCCTTCCCACAGTCAGTGGAATCGCCGTCCAGTCGCTCGCGGATTGCCTGACACGACTCCCAGCGTCGAGCCTGTGCGAGTCGAAGTGTGTCAGCGAGGTCGCCCAGCGGATCCGCCGGGGATTCCTGAGGCGCCCGCGCCGGGCCCGGATCGCCCGACCGCAACCGTGCCGCCGACCTCCGGGCGCGTCGGTCGTCGCGCATGTCCGTGAACATCGTCGAGAACGCGCCGATGGCCATTCCCAACAAGACGACGAGGGCCGCCGCCATGACCACCACGAAGACGGCAATCACGACGTACATCATCAATCCAGTACACCACGGTTGACGACGAGGTGGCCGATTCCGGTGCAGGACAGCGCACGCCTGAAGATGTCGGACCCCGTGCATACCCTCAAGCCACAACCGACTCCGCGGAGGCCCCCTATTCCTTTGACCATCGACGACGACTGTTTGGACTTCGCATTCCCCGAGGTCCACGCCGAGGCCCGCCTGTCCATCGCAGTGCAGCGAACCCTGCGCGTCCCCGATGACCAGGCCACATACGGTCTACCGCCCGGGCTGGGACGCTTCCACCTCACGAACGCAGGCAGACTTCGAGGCCGGCGTGCCGATTGGTCCGAATCCGACACGCTGCTCCCCATGTGGCAGGCCGAGGCGGCATGGTTTCGCTTCACCTCCACGACCGACTACCCGTTCCTCGTACGCATGTCTGTCGGCGGGATCGATGCGATCACCGGCGAGGATTTCGCGCAGACCGTGGACTTCGACGCCGAGGACTATTTCGAGGTACCCGAACAACCCTGGCTCGACGGTTTCCGCGTCGACGAGAGATCTGTCCGTCAGTTCGTCGCGATGCCACTCGGCTCCGGTTACACCGCCGCGGAGCAGCTCGTCGGGTCCGACGACGGCGCGATACGCATCCAGGTCACACCACTCCGCGCGTCGACATGGAAAGAGCGCCTGGCTGCTCGACGCGCGACACCGGAGCCGCCGGCTGATCTCGGCACCCTGAACTTCTGTCCCGCACCTACATCCGACTCCGCGATGGGCCTCGGCGCGGGTGGGTCGATCACCCAGTCCATCGCCAGTCCGCTCGAACCGCGGGAGAACTGGGCGGTCGGCGACACCATCGAGGCGACCCTGCGGATCGTCAACAGTGACGCATGGCACGATCTCACCGGGTCCGCGCCGCACCATGCTCCGCCGACGATCACCGAGTACCAGCGATACGGTTATCCGTGGTTCGAGTGGTACGACGACTCGCTCGCCCGCCGCGGCGCGTCGAAGCTGTCGGGAGTGAAGACCATCAAGGAGATCGGTGACGGTCTGGGTCAGACACCGCTTCCGGACAATCCCAGCTTCGACCCACCTGAGCCGCACATCGTCGGACCCTAGGCGGCTTCGCTCGTCAGACCCCCGGCGAGCCGCCGAGCAACTCGCGGATGTCGTCGGCGTCGATGGCCGCACCGAACATGTCGCCGTCATCGACGACGGCGTTGAAGAGGTCGCGTTTACGTTCCTGCAGCGCAACCACTTTCTCTTCGATCGTGTTCGCCGACACCAGACGATAGACCGTGACCGGACGAGTCTGACCGATGCGATGGGCGCGGTCCACGGCCTGGGCCTCGGCCGCCGGATTCCACCACGGATCACACACGAAGCAGTAGTCCGCCTCGGTCAGGTTGAGGCCGAAACCGCCGGCCTTGAGGCTGATGAGGAACACCTTCGACGACCCACTTGTGAAACGTTTGACCGCCGCGGAGCGCCGGCGTGCGGTCATCGATCCGTCGAGATAGCTGTAATCGATTCCGACACCGGCGAGCTCGCTTTCCAAGAGTTTCAGAAACCCGGTGAACTGGCTGAAGATCAGGGCGGAATGCCCTTCGGCGATGAGCTCGGGAATCTGCTCGACGAGGAACTCGATCTTGGCCGAGTCGATGTCGGTGTGCTTCTCGTCGACGAGCCCGGCGTGCAGACTCAGTTGCCGGAGCATGGTGAGCGATCGGAAGATCTGGAACCGGTTGCCGTCGAAGTCGTCGAGCAGGCCGAGCACGCTCTGCCGCTCCCGAGTGAGGCGCGTCTGATACAGCTTGTCGTGCTTCGCGTTCAGGCTGATCGACAGTACCTGTTCCTGCTTGGCGGGCAAGTCTGTGGCGACCTGATGCTTCGTGCGCCGCAGCATGATCGGACGGATCCGTCGTCGTAGCAACGCCAACCGCCCGGGCTCCGTGCCACTTTCGATCGGTTTGCGGAAGTACGACGTGAAGGTCTTCGCCGACGGGAACAGACCCGGCACGGTCAACGCCATCAGCGACCACAGTTCCATCAGGTTGTTCTCCAGCGGCGTGCCGGTGATCGCGATCTTGACCTCGGCATCAAGACGGCGAGCGCACTGATGAGCTTTGCTGGCGTGGTTCTTGACGAACTGTGCCTCGTCGAAGAACACGGCCGCCCAACTGGCCGATGTGAACTCGTCGATCCCGATGCGCATCAGCGCGTACGAGGTGACGACCAGTTGCGCTCCCGCGATACGATCGGCGAACGCGATCTTCGCCCGTCCGCTCGTCTCGGTCACCGTTGCAATCCTCAAACCTGGTACGAACCGTTCTGCTTCGACCGCCCAGTTCGAGATCACGCTCGTCGGTGCGACCACGAGAAAGCGAGCCTGCGGTTCCTCCTCGATGACCTTCGCAATCAGCGCGAGGGACTGGAGGGTCTTGCCCAGCCCCATGTCGTCGGCGAGCACTCCGCCGATTCTGTTCTCCCACAGGAAGTTCAGCCAGTCGAGGCCAGCCCTCTGATAGTCACGCAAGTCCGCACGCAGCCCGGTCGGCACCGGACAAGGCGCCGGCGGTGTCGCGGCGGCCAGACGACGCAACTGCTCGCGCCACTTCGTGAGATCGTCGTCGGCCGTCCCGAGTTCGAGCAGCTCGTCCCACAGAGTGGCGTTGTGCGTATCCCGGCGGACCCGCCCGCGGTCGAGTTCACCCAGTGCGCGGGCCTCGGCCACCAGTTCGGCCAGGCGTTGCAGCTCCGGGGTGTCGAGCACGAAATAGGCCCCGTCGGGCAACAGCATGTGTGTCGCTCCGTTCGACAACGCCGTCAGCACCTGGTGCAGCGGCACTGCGACGCCGTCGACCTCGACGGTGATCGACAGGCCGAGCCAGTCGTTGTCATCGGACCGTTCGGCACCGAAACCGATCTCGGGGACGACCTCGGCGGCACGGTAGTCGGGGAGCTCGCCGACGATCTCCACCTCGATCCCGTCAGCCCGCAGCTCCGGGGCGACCTCGGTGACGAACCGCGCAGTGTCGACGGGCGAGTAACGGTAGCGGCGGGTCAGGAGCGCAACCGATGCCGATGCGAGAGCCTTGTCGCGACTCATCTCGGCGAGTTCCGGATCGTCTGCGAACTTGCTGCCCGGAAATCCGGCGACCTGAATCTGCCATCGATCACACACCCGAGCCGCAGCTTCGAGGTGGCCACGGAGTTGCTTCCACAGGCGACGTTCGGCCACGTCGTCACCGAACCCAGAGCTCTGCCCGGACGGGAAGAATCGTCTGCTCCCGTTCACGCGGTAGACGACACCCCACTCGAGGTGCGCGCCGCCATCGTCGGCGACCCGAAGCGTGACTGCCGCGTCGGGACCGGTGATCTCGGGTCGGGTCACGGCGCCATCGGCCACGGTCACGGACATCCGACCGGCGAGGTCGGGGAGGACCTCGTCGGCGAACTCCGCGATGTCGGTATCGGGAATCCTGATCGTCCCGGCGTCGAGCAGTGCCCGGAGGGCTTTCGACGTCCCGTCGTCGACGAGCGGCGCCAGGAACATCGTGCCGCCTCGTACCAGGCTCGCTCCGTGAGGTACCGAGCCGAACAGCATCAAAGCGTCATCCGCAGACGGCCCGACGGTCGGGAAGTCGACACCGCCGGACACCACGAGACCCTCGTCGTCGCGATCGACGGTCAACGCGGCCGACGCGGGTGGAAGCAACTCGACCTTTTTCGCGCCCGTCGACTTGTGCGCCACCAGTACGACACCATCGTCGACCGCCGCCCGTAGAGCGGTCCAGATCTCGGCGGACGCCTGGTCCAATCGGTGAACCTGGGAGGTCCCGTACAGGTGTTTGTCCCCGGCGCAAAGGTGGACGGCACGGACTCGTGCCAGGTGAACGGGGTCGAAGTGCTCAGCCGGATGGTCGGTGGTGGACCTGTAGTACTCGGTCACATGTCCCGGCTCGATGGAACTCCACGTGATCCCCGTGCGTACCCAGTTGCCCTTCTTGCCGGGGGTCACCAGGCGCAATGTCACCGTCTTCAGGCTCATCCACTCGGGATCGTCGATCTCGACGAGCAGTCCGATGGGAGCCGATCCCGGCTCTTTCGGGGTGGCACCGGCGACGAGGTCGCCCAGTAACGTCCGCCACGGCGCTGATGCATGCCCAACGTGTTGAGGCAACGCACCGAGGAGTCCTGCACGCATCACCCCCAGCGCCAGAGCAACGGCGTGCTTGCAGTTGGCACCGACCGGACAGTCGCATTCAGCGACGTCGACCACGTATCCGCGGGCGCCCTCACTGAACTCGATCTCGAGTGAGTACAGTTCGCCACTCGAACCGACGCAGGTCCCGGTCGCCGACATGGATAACGGGTCCCAGTCTTCGAGAGCTACGCGTCCCTGCTGTGCGTATGCGGCACCTCGGCCTATCGTCGCGACGTCGAAATACACGAGCAGGCTCGACTCCGAGGGCGATAATTGATCGAACGCTGCCACACGACGAGGCTAGGCGATTCTGCCGGCGGCGGGTTCCAACGTCTGCACCGAATCGGATGTCATCCACGTTTCTCCACAGGGTCACCGAATCGGCACCAAGCAAGCACTTGGTTTGTTAGGTTCTCGGTCGATGGGATTCCTGAAGCAGACCACGCCGGAGATCGACTTCCCGACCTGGAGTCAGGGCACACGCGCGGAGAAGATCAAGCCGATGGCGCGGCACTGGGCCGAGGTCGGGTTCGGGACACCGGTGGCGCTGCACCTGTTCTACGTCGGCAAGATCCTCCTCTACGTCCTTGTCGGCTGGGTCATCGTGATCAGCACACCCGGGATCGACGGCTTCTTCGACGTCGCCGACTGGTACAACGAGCCGATCGTCTTCCAGAAGATCGTGCTGTACACGATGCTGTTCGAGGTCGTGGGCCTCGGGTGCGGGTTCGGGCCGCTGAACAACCGGTTCTTCCCGCCGCTCGGTTCGATCCTGTATTGGTTGCGACCGAAGACCATCCGGCAGCCACCATGGCCGCGGATTCCGTTGACTGCCGGCGATTCCCGTAACCCGGTCGACGTCATCCTCTATGGCGCGCTACTCGCCTTGCTGGTCATAGCGTTGTTCAGTCCGGGTACCGGCGCTATCCCGGAGCTGGACACGACCGTCGGAGTCCTCCCCAGCTGGCACATCTGGGCCGTCCTGGGTGTGCTCGCGGCGATCGGTCTGCGTGACAAGACCGTCTTCCTCGCGGCGCGCGGTGAGGTCTACGGCGCGTTCACCGTGGCGTTCCTCTTCAGCGGGGTCGACATGATCGTCGCCGCGAAGCTGGTCTTCCTCTGCATCTGGCTCGGGGCAGCGACGTCGAAGTTGAACAAGCACTTCCCCTTCGTCATCGCGACGATGATGTCCAACAACCCGATCTGGCGTTCCCCGAAGATCAAACGGAAGTTCTTCGAGGACTTTCCCGACGACCTGCGGCCGGGCCGTCGATCACGATGGATCGCGCACTTCTCCACTGCGGTCGAAGGACTCGTGCCGCTCGTCCTGTTCTTCTCCCACGGCGGGTGGGTGACCGCGGTGGCGGCGACGATCATGCTGATCTTCCATTTCGGCATCCTGTCGTCGATCCCGATGGGCGTCCCGCTGGAGTGGAACGTCTTCATGATGTTCGGCATCCTGGCGATCTTCGTGGGTCACCCCGACATCGGACTCGCCGACCTCCAATCACCCTGGCCGCTACTGCTGTTCGCAGTTTCTGCCGGCACGGTGATCATCGGGAACCTGATGCCGCGCAAGGTCTCGTTCCTGCCCGGCATGCGCTACTACGCCGGCAATTGGGACACCGGCCTGTGGTGCATCAAGCCGTCCGCGTCGGCGAAGATCGAACAGGGCATCGTCGCCATCGCGTCGATGCCGGCCGCGCAGCTCGAACGGTTCTACGGCAGCCCCGAAGCGGCCCAGATACCGCTCTACATGGGATATGCGTTCCGCTCGTTCAACAGTCACGGTCGGGCCCTGTTCACGTTGGCGCACCGAGCGATGGCCGGCGCCGGGAGCGGAGCGAGCGGGCCGGATGAGAACGGCGTTGCGGAGTCGGAGTATGTACTGACCGACGGCGAACGAATCTGCAGCACGGCGATGGGATGGAACTTCGGCGACGGGCATCTCTCCAACGAGCAGCTCATCGAATCCCTACAGCGGCGTTGTCATTTCGAGCCCGGGGAGGTCCGGATCGTGCTGCTCGACGCGCAGCCGATCCACCGTCAGACGCAGGAATACCGACTCGTCGACCCGGCCATCGGCGAGTTCGAACGCGGATACGTACGCGTTGCCGACCTGGTCACGCGACAGCCGTGGGACGACCAGGTTCCCGTCACGGTGACCTGGCGCGCCGACGACGGCCGGGCAGATCCCACCGGGTGAGTCGGGGCGATTGGGTCCGCCAGGCGGATCACAATGCCCCCACAGCTTCAGCAGCCCGGCGCCGGTCACGCACCTTGGTCGACGACTCCGCCCGATTCACGACCCAGGTGGCGCCACCGGCCATGGCAAGCCCGAGAGCCGTTGCCCAGCCGAAGGGTTCGCCGTACATCGCGGTGCCCCACACCGCGGTGACGGGCGGCATCAGGAACATCAGCGTGTTCACCGAGGTGACGCCGGACCGTCGTAGAAGTATCCAGTACAGCCCGTAACCGCCGAGCGTCGACAGGATCGACAGCCAGGCGATCGCCAGCCAGAAGGTGCGGTCGGCCGGCGGCACCGCCACCCCCGCGAGAAGGCCTGCCGCGGTGAAGATCACCGCGGAGACGCCGCAGTGGATCGCCAGGATGATCATGGGTGACGGCGGGTCGACGACGCGTCGTTCGAGGAAGGTGGCGGCAACCAGCGCGGCCATACCGAGCAGCGGGACGAGATACGCCCACCACGGCGCGTCCGCGGATGACGTCGCGTCCGACCAGGTGACCAGTACAACCCCGGCCGCCCCGACGAGCAGACCCCACCACTGTCGTCGGTGGGTGACCGCCCCGAGCAACGGACCTGCCAGTGCGGCGACGACGAGCGGTTGGACACCGTCGATGAGTGCGGTCGTCCCGGTGCTGACGCCGAGAGCGATCGCCCAGTACACCGTGACCGTGTAGCCGGCTTGCGAGAGCGCACCGATGACGACCTGGGAACCGACCGCTCGCCCGGACATCGGCGCGAGGCCACGCCGACGCCACCGGAAGTACACCGCGGCCCCGAGTACGACCGCGACCACCAGGAATCGCCACATGAGGACCGTGAGCACCGGCGCCTCACCCGCGCCCAGCTTCGCGCCGATGAAACCCGACGACCAACAGACGACGAACACCGCCGACATGACAACTGTCACCCATCGCGCAGGTATACCGATCTGTGAAGTTCGCATGCCGACGACCTTACCGATCGGTGTAGTCTTTGTCATGTGACTGCCGAGACCACACTCTCGACCGTGGAGTGGACACCCAAGGCCCGACTCATCCTCGACGCGGCCTCGGCACTGTTCTACGAACACGGCATCCACGCGGTCGGTGTCGACTCCATCGCGGCAGCCGCGGGCGTCACGAAACGCACGCTCTACGACCGCTTCGGCTCCAAGGAGCAACTGGTCGTCGAGTATCTGCGTGCCCGCAACGCCGCCTGGCAAGAGTTCCTCCGGTCCCGCCTGGACGCCGCCGATGCGTCGCCGAGCGCACAACTCGCGGCGATCTTCGACGCCACGCGGGACTGGTCGGAGGACCGCGGCCACAAGGGCTGCGCAATGATCAACGCGCACGCCGAGATCAGCGATCCCGGGCATCCCGCGTTCTCGATCATCGTCGGGCAGAAGCACGAGCTCCAGGACCTCTTCACCTCGATCGCGACGAAGGCCGGCGTGCCCGACTCGCACACATTGGCACAGCGACTGTTCATCCTCCATGAGGGCGCGCTGGTGACCGCCGGGATGGGGGTCGAGCCGGGAGCTCTCGACGCGGCACGCGACTTCGCACTCGAGACCTTCGACGGCCAGCAGTCGAATTGACGAACTCTTAGCGCCCGGATGCGTTCCGCAGCAACATGATGCGGAGTAGATCTGATGCGGTGACCTTGTTCGACATACTGCCCTCTCTGAAAGGCGTCACCGTGACCAGATCGTTCGACACCGCGACGTGGGGAACACCGTTACGCACCGTCGGACCGGACGTCGTCGCCGGCGACCTGTCCCTCCGCACCGAATCGCTGCACCGCAAGATCGCGTTCTACCTCGATGCCGACGGCGAGCCCGTCTGCCAATCCCTGTGCCCGACCGGGGTGTGGTTCCCGACGCTGGTCACCCGGGTCACGTCTGCGATCGTCGCCCGGGAACGCGTCGTCGTCCATGTCGACGCCGCCCTCCCGCTTCACTCCGCACTGCTCGATGTCGCTTTCCCGGGGACTCATCTGGCGGGTGCGACCATGGTCGACATCACCGTCGTCGACCTGTCCCGGCATCGTCGCACCCTGCACGCCGAAGCCCCCGCGCATCTCACGGTCACCGGCACCATCGCCCTGGCCCTGTCGCCCGTGATCCCGCCGCGGACAACGGACCCGCGACACGCCCCCCGGGCGGTCACCGCCTGACACAATCGCAAACGGCACGACAACTACTGGGCAAAGAGAGGCCGAAACCGCCGCCAGGGCTCATAATCGCCTGATGCAACCGGAAACGGTCTCACGATTCCTGCCCGGATTGGGAGTGCTCCGCAGCTACGAGCGGTCATGGCTGAAGGGTGACATCGTCGCCGGGATCGTCCTGACGGCGTTGCTCATTCCCGCCGGCATGGGGTACGCCGAAGTCGCCGGGTTGCCACCGGTCACCGGTCTCTACGCAACGGTCATACCGCTGCTCGTCTACGCCGTCGTCGGACCGTCCCGCATCTTGGTCCTCGGCCCCGACTCGTCGCTCGCCCCGATCATCGCGGCGTCGATCATTCCGCTCGCAGCATTCGACGCCGAGCGCATCGCTTTGGCCGGCGTACTCGCCATCGAGGTCGGTCTGGTGCTGCTGATCGGCGGCCTCCTCCGGCTCGGCTTCGTCACCGACCTGCTGTCCAAACCCATCCGCATCGGCTACCTCAACGGGATCGCACTGGTCGTGGTGCTCAGCCAGTTGCCGAAACTGTTGGGCTTCAGCGTCGACGGTGACTCGGTCATCCAGGAGGCGATCAACATCGTCAAGGGTGTCGCGTCCGGGGAGGCCGAACTGCTGCCGACGGTCATCGGGGTGTCGTGCCTGGTCCTGATCTTCGCACTCAAGTTCTGGCGCAAAGCCATTCCGGGAGTCCTGGTCGCCGTGGTGGCCTCGATCATCGCAGTCGCGGTCTTCGGCTGGTCCGATGACCTGCCGGTCGTCGGAGCGATGCCCCGCGGATTCCCGTCGCCGTCCCTGGAAGGCGTGACCCTCGACGACGTCATCAGCCTGATCGGCCCGGCCGTCGGTATCGCGCTGATCGCGTTCGCGGACACCAGCGTGCTGTCGCGAACATTCGCCGCGCGTGCGGGTGACCAGGTCAACGGCAGCCAGGAGATGGCGGCCATCGGCACCGCGAACATCGCCACCGGCTTCCTGAGCGGCTTCGCGATCTCGGCGTCGTCCTCCCGCACCCCGGTGGCCGAACAGGCCGGCGCCAAATCCCAACTCGCCGCGGTCGTCGGGGCGCTTCTGATCGTCGTGTTCATCTTCGTCGCACCGGGAGTCACCGCCTACCTTCCGTCAGCAGCGCTGGCCGCCGTCGTGATCGCCGCGGCCATCTCGCTGATCGACATCTCCGGCGTGGTGGCGCTGTTCCGCGCAAACTGGGTCGAGGGTGCGCTGTCGATCGCCGCGTTCCTCGGTGTCGCGCTGATCGGTGTCCTGCAAGGCATCCTGGTTGCGATCGGCCTGTCGTTCATCGCCTTCGTGAATCTCGCGTGGCGACCGTACCGGACGGAGTTGGGGCGGGTTCCGGGACTGCGCGGCTACCACGATGTGACCCGCCATCCCGAGGCCGAACGCATCGACGGTGTGCTCATCATCCGATTCGACGCCCCGTTGTTCTTCGCCAACGGCGGCATGTTCGACGACTACGTCCGAGGCAAAGTCCGCGAGGCGAGAACAGCGGGGCGAGAGCTCCACACCGTGATCATCGCCGCCGAACCCATCGTCGACATCGACGCCACCGCCGTCGACGAACTCGTCGAACTGGACGACTATCTCCGTAGCCACGGCATCACCCTTGTCTTCGCGGAGATGAAGGACCCGGTGCGAGACATTCTCCGACGCTATGACCTCCGCATCGACGGCAAACCCAGGTTCGACGACTCGCGGTTCGCGCCCACGACCGGAGCGAAGATCGACGAGATCACCGGACAACTCCGACGGGACATCCAGACGTCGAACGACGGCGCCTGACACCGCGACATCGGACACCGACGCTCACCGCGTGAGGATCACCGGCCCGAGAAACTCGCACACCGTCAGCGCCAGAGCGAGATCCAGGCGATCGCGGTCCGCCGGGACCTCGGCGAGCGCCTTGCCGACGCGATACTTCACCGTGTTGCGGTGGAGGTTGAGCCGTTCAGCGGTGTGGAGGTGGCTTTCCTTGGTGGCGAAATACACCGACAGCGTCTCCCGCAGCATGTTCGCGTTCGGGGAGTCCTCGGCGAGTCCGCCGAGGACTTCGTGGACCCACGCCCGCGTCGACTCGAGGTCCTGCGCCAGCAGGGACACCACGGCCACACCTCGGTCGCCGAATCCGATCACCCGATTCGCCGCACCACCCGGCATGGTCGCCACCGAGTAGGCGGCGAGTGCCTGCTCGTGGGTTCTCCGGAAACCCTGTGCCCCGGATGCGGGAAGGCCCACCGCGACTCGGATTCCCGCCGGCACGGTCGAGCGCACCGCGGTCACCGACGAACCGTCGGTGACGTCCCGTCCGACCAGTGGAATCCAGGCCCAGACCGTCGACCGGTCGATCGCGGTGACGATCGGCGGGGAGCCTCCGCCCAACCGGGTACCGAGTTCGCGGGCCGCGTGGGTGAGCGCGACCAGTTCGCGGGGTTCGTCGTCGAATGACCACAGGATGAGCGCGAGGTGCCTGCGGTCGAGCGCGTAACCGGTCTCGGACTCGAAGGCCCGCTCATCGGATTCGGCGCCGTCGAGGAACGAGTGGATGGCCGCCGATTGCACGTTGCCCTCGACGCCGAGCCACCGTCGGCGTTCGTCTTCGTACGCCTCGAACACGTACAGGGAGATCCAGTCGATGTATCCGGACAACACATCGGAGATGTGCCGGGTCAACGCCATCGACTGTCCGGCGTCGAGGTCGAGATCCTCGACCAGTCGGTAACATTCACGCATCACGCTGTTCTGCCCGAGATGGTAGGCACGCACGAGCGAGTTCGACGGCACGTCCCGTTGCGCCAGACGCAGCGCGTATTCCACTGCGGCGGTGGTCGGTTGCAGGTGTTCGATCGGAATGTCGTTCGCCAGGACGTGGATGATCGTCGAGACGTTGCCGTGCACGCTCGCCTCGAGCAACTCCACGAGCTTGGGATCGGTGTCGAGCTGATCGATCTCCCGGGCCATCATGGCACTCAACTCGGAGACGATCTCAGACACGTTCTCCTGCAAGTTCTTCGCGATCACGGCGGCCTGCTCGAGCAGCTCGGACCCGGCCGCCGCGGGGACTCCGGCCAGCCGGTCACGCGCGGCGTCCCCCGCTGTCCACAGCGCACGCGACGATCGCGAGGCGGTCATCGTCGCGACCGTGCGTATCGCAACGCCGACTCGGCGGCGTGGTATCCGCACAACCCGTGGATACCGGCACCGGGTGGACTGGCCTGAGAGCAGATGTACACGCCCGGTACGCCGATCGCGTACGGATCGAGCGCGGCACGGGGTCGCAGGACCATCTGCAGGCCGTCGTTCGCTCCGCCGATGATGTCCCCACCCGCGAAGTTGGCGTTCGACGAGTGGAGTTGTTCGGTACTCGTGCCGGTCGTTGCCACGATCCGGTCGCGGAATCCCGGTGCGAATCTCTCGATCTGCGCGACGATCTGCTCGGTGGCATCGCCGTCGAAACCTCGAGGGACATGCGCGTACGCGTAGATCGGATTGATGCTGCCCGCACTGCGACCGGGATCGGCGATGTACTGCTGACCGAGCAGGACGAACGGCCGTGGGACCATCACACCGGCCGCTCGCTGTCGCTCGGTGTGGGCGATCTCCGCGAAACTCCCGCCGAGGTGTACTGTCCCGGCCCGCAGGCAGTCCGGATTCGACCACGGGATGTCCCCGTCGATCGCGAAGTCGACCTTGTACGCCGACGACCCGATCCGATAACGCCGGTACGCGCGGCGAATTCGAGCCGGCATCTCGTCACCGAAGATCGAGAGCACCTGCGCCGGGGACAGGTCCAGGAGTGTGATGTCCGCCCGCGGCAGGTCGGCACGCGAGCTCACCCGGACACCGGTCTCGATCTTGCCGCCCGAATCCCGCAGCGCGCCGACGATCGCCGCGGTGATCGCTCCCGAACCGCCCTCGGCCACCGGCCATCCGTAACGGTGCCCGCTCGCGGCGATCATGAGCCCGAGTGACGCGGTGAGCGGACGGTCCAACCGGGAGAACAGGTGTGCCGCGATCCCGCCGTACAGCGCACGGGCACGCTCGGTACGGAACCAGCGCGCGAGCACGGTGGCCGGCAGGATGGCTCGCGGGCCGAACGATGCGAGGCGAATCGGGTGACCGGGCACGTGCACGACCGGGCGGAGCAGATCGTCGCCGAGATCGTCGAAATGCTCGGCCAGATCACCGAACATCGCCTGCCAGCGCGATCCGTCGGCGCCCAGTCCCGCCGCCGTGGCACCGATCGACCGGAACAGCAATCCGGCGTCGCCGGAATCGAGAGGGTGCGCGCAGTCGGCGTCGGGCCACTTCCACACCAGCCCGTACCGCTCGAGACCGACCTCCGCCCAGAACGGCGATCCCACGCCCAGCGGATGGAAGGCCGAACAGTGGTCGTGGATGACGCCCGGGACCGTCAGTTCGCCCGACCGGGCCCCACCACCGACGACCTCGGCCGCCTCCAGGACCTGCACGTCGACACCGTTGCGCGCCAGGTGCAGAGCGGCGGCGAGCCCGTTGGGCCCGCCGCCGACCACGACAGCTGTGGTCACTGCGGCGCCTGATCGGTCAGCCGGACCGGTGTCGCGCTGCGGTCATCGGAGCGCATCTTCGGTTCATGCACCACCTCAGGATCGGTGACGGCGCGGCGAGCGTCAACGTCGAGAGTCCAGTCGACCTGGAACGGGATGGGCCCGTTGGGCAGCCACGGTTGCTCGTTCACCGCGTCGACCACCCGGTAGGTACCGGTCTCGATGACGCCCAGCGCCGCATCGATCACCTTGAACCGCTGCGTGCCCCGGTGGATCGGCTGGGACTCGATCCAGGCCACCGTGAACTCGCCCGGTGCGAAGCCGCACCGCTTCTGCAGCGCCGCGATGAGCCGCTCGTCGTGGAGGTGCCCGTCACCGAAGTTGAAGGCCACCAGCGAGTTACACGAGAACTCCGCCTCCCTCAGCGTGTAGGTGTCGATGTCGGCCCCCAGATGACGGGTCATCAGCGAGTACAGCGCGCGCCCCTGGCTGTGCATCGAACGCCAGGCCAGCAGCTGGTGCATCACGACATCGGCCACCTCGGCCGGGTACGAGGCGAGGAGCTGGGTGCGGGTGTTCTTCGCCGGCCGCACGATGTGCTGGTCGAGCTTCTCCTCGGCACCGGGCGCGAAAGCCCACGTGGCCGACGCCCAGTTCCCCGCGTACTGGCGCATCGACGGCAGGAACGAGACCAGGTCCGGACGGAGGTTGCCGAGCACGGGGAAGAAGCAGAGCGCCGCGGCGATCAGCACCATCACCCACGGCATCGACGTGTCGGTCAGCGCGTAGCCGTCCCAGGCCGGGAAGCCGAGGAACAGGAACACCGAGGCGTACGCAAAGAGCAGGTTCCACTCGAGCGGAACGGCCAGTGGGAACGTCGACAGGATGAAGAAGTGGAAGCACACCATGAGGACGACCGCCGCCACGGTGAGCGACTTGCTCGACGAGAACAGCAAGACCAGAGGGGTGACGACCTCGACAATGGTGCCCAGGACGTGCCCGACGCCGCCGGCCAGCTTCGACGGCCGCATGTCCTCGGGGAAGTCGCGATAGTGCGCCCGCTTGATCTTCTTGCTCGGCAACCACGGGGTGTTCGACAGCATCGGCGGGATCACCATCGAGAAGTGATGTCCCAGCTTGGAGATCCCGGCACCGACCCACACCGACACGATGAGCAGTTTGAGCGCCAGGATCATGTCGACGAACGGGAGGACGCCGAAGAAGATCATCGCCGGGAGATACTGCTCGGAGCGAGCCGCGATGAAGATGACCTTGTCCCGCAGGCCGATCACGACGAACAGCGCGATGAGCGGGTACATCAGAACGGGGTTCACCAGTCCCTGGTTGTCGGCCACCACCGAGTCCAGCGAGCTCGACGCGATACCCGGGAGTGCAATCGCGACAGCAAGATTCGCGAGAATGAGTGCGTAGACCGCGATGTCGAACGCGGTGCGGGAGTCACCCTTGGTGAAGGGCACCTTGCCGGGCCACGGTGGGAGCCGGATCGTCTGTGGCCGCAGCCAATACAGGAAGCCGCCGGTCATCGGTTTGAAATGTCCGGCCAGCGGCCCCCACGACCCTCCGATGCCCAGGACCTCCACCAGCACGGTCCACAAGACCAGCTTCTGATAGACGATCGGCTGGTTCCACCACTCGGTCACGTGCAGTGGGTTGAGTCCGGACGTCAGCGTCGCGAGGACGATCCCGACACCGCCGTAGAAGACGAAGACTTTCATCAGATAGATCAGATGGACCATCTTCGGCGTGCCGAAGCCGTGATCGGCCCAGTGGGCTCCCAGCACGCGGATCCGATCGAAGAACGGCCGCTGGAGAAATGTCTCCGGGTCCACTTGGGGAAAGTCTGGTTGGGTGAGTCCCATTGGTGCGCACTCCTTGTCGTGTGAATGGGTCGGTTGTGGTGTGGATGGGCTGGGTATGGGACCGGCATCGCCGGTCTCGGCGCGCGGGTCATCGGCTCGACGTCCGCCGTGGGGCGTCGAGATCGGGCCGAATCGGGGGATCAGATGGGCTGCGGACTGCGGAGATCGGAGCGCAGCGCCGGTTTGTCGATCTTCCCGACCGGATTGCGTGGCAGTCGGTCCACGACGTGGATCGTGCTCGGCTGCTTGATTTTTGCCAATCGCCCGACGAGGTGGTCGGCCAGCTTCTCCGCGTCGACACCACGGTGTGGGTAGGCGACGACGAAGGCGACGGGCAACTCACCGTAGAGTTCGTCGGGTGCGCCCACGACCGCGCACTCGAGCACGTCGGGATGCGTCGCGAGCGCGTTCTCGATCTCCTTGGGATAGATGTTCTCCCCGCCGCGGATGATCAGGTCCTTGATGCGGTCCACCAGGGTGAGGTAGCCGTCCTCGTCGAGGCGGCCCACATCGCCGGTGTGCAGCCGGCCGCCGACGATGGTCGACGCGGTCGCCTCCGGTCGATTCAGGTAGCCGCGCATGACATTCGGACCACTGATGACGACTTCACCGATCTCACCCGTGGGTACCTCCGTGCCCTGTTCGTCGACGATGGCGATCCGCTGCCCCGGAAGCGCCGGGCCCACCGTCCCGAGTTTGCGTACTCCGACGACCGGATTGCAGGCCGACGCACAGGTGCCCTCGGTCAGGCCGTAACCCTCGACGACAGGTATCCCGAAGGCGCCCTCGACCCGGTCGAGCAGTTCTCTCGAGATCGGGGCGGCCCCGCAGACCGCGAACCGGAGAGACCCGGTGGCCTCGGCTGTCAGACCTTCCTGCGACACGAGGAGCGCGTAGATGGTCGGTACGGCGGAGAAGTATGTCGGGGTGAGCCGTGCGACGTCGTCGAAGAACCGTGACGGCGAGAACTTCCCGGTGATGCTGAGCTGTCCGCCCGCGAGCATCGGCGCCAGGAAGCTCACGCAGATGGCGTTCACGTGGAACAGCGGCAGCACCAGGAGGGCATGGTCGGCAGCGGTGAGACCGAAATGCGTGACCATGGTCGACGCCATGTAGTGCAGATTGTCGTGCGACAACCGGACACCCTTGGGCCTGCCCGTGGAACCGGAGGTGTAGATGAGCAAGGCGTCGTCGCCGGCGGCCGGTGACAGTGAGCCCCGCCAGTCCGCGCTCGGCGCCGTCGCCAGTTCCTCCACGTCGAACCGGGCACGGTCGGACCCCAGTTCTGCTGCGCGGGTCCCGATGACGACCCGTGCTCCCGAATCCGCCAGCTGGTACTCGGCTTCCTCCGGGGTGAATGCCGGGTTGACCGGAGTGGCGACCGCGCCGATCCGCCATGCCGCCATCAACGTGACCAGAAGTTCGATCCGGTTGGGCAGAAAGGTCGCCACGACGTCCCCGGGTCGAACGCCAGCACGGCCCAGTTGTTCGGCGACACCCTCGACGCGACGCGCGAAACCGGCGTAGTCCAGGGCGACCACGTCGTCGCGAACACACGGAGCGTCGGCGCGATGGGTCAGGTCCCATGCGAAGTACGTGCTGGTCACCGGGCTACCTCCGAAATCGTCGTGGTCGATGTGATCCAGAACACTATGAAATCGAGGGGCGAACGGAAACGGTCGCGGAGGCCAGACTTCGTCCGGACCTTTGTGCTCGGGGGACAATCCGACACCGGACGTCGTCGGTCCGGTCGAGCTCTGCGTGCGCGGGGTCCCGGTAGCGTGTGAGGTGCTCCGCGCAGGCCCTCGCGAGCGTTCGGCGAACCCGAGGCGGGCCACCGTTGCACGACGTCACCCGACCGCCGAGAAAGCACCATCCATGACCGCGCACGCCAACGGACCCTTACCGTCGAGACGGTCGCCGGACGACGGACGCGCGCTCGACGCGGTCACCGCCTTCGACGCCGGACTGTCCGACCAGGAGCGGCGGGTGCTGACCGAGCGCGTCTACGCTGCCAACCCTCGCACCCAGTCGGAGGTCGCCGACCTTCTCGGATTGTCCCGCGAACGAGTCACCCAGATCGATCGCTCCACACGACACCGCCTGCGCTCGTTGATCGAGGCGGACCCGGCCCTCGCCGACCTGTCGGCGATGATCAACCGCCGGGCCGCTCCGGTCGCGGACGCCGCTGCGCTCATGGCCGACTCGACGCTCGCCGGGACTCCGGTGGGCGGCGTCGAGGCCCCGTGCTGGCGGGTGGTGGCCGCGGCGTCGGGTCTGCGCACGAGCGAGAACTGGATCATCCGGGGCAGCCTGCGCTCGGTCGCCGAGTTCACGAAGTCGGCGGTCGAGGCGGCGGCGCGCCCCGGCGAGGCGGCTTCGGTCATCACCATCGCGGATCACCTGGGCCTGTCCGGAGATTCGGCCGCACGGTGGCTACTGCGGGCGGGATACGAACTACTCGACGGCCACGCGATCGCCGCCCGGTCGACGACGGGCGAGATCGTCGTCGCAGCGCTCTCGATCCGCGGCGCGCCGTTGACCTTCGACGACATCATCGACGCGACTTCGGCGATCCCGCGTGCCCACAACAGTATTCGAAACGCGCTCGCCTCGGACGAGCGTATCGTCAGAACCGACCGCACCCGCTACGGCCTTGCCAAATGGGGCCTTCCACGATACGAGCCGGTCCATCTGCAGATCGATGCGATTCTCTCCGACCGTGACGGGGCCGTGCCCCTCGACGACGTCATCGCGACGATCCGCGGTCGTCACGACGTCAGCGAGGCCACAATCCGTTCGTATGCCGGTGCCGGCGAATTCCAGATCCGCGACGGCATCGTCACCCGACGCGAACGACCACATCGGCCGCGGCGGACGCCGGGACGAACGCGCGGACTGTACCGCGAAGACGACGTCGTGCACTGGTCGACGACGATCACTCCCGCGCAGTGTCGCGGAACGGGTTTCAACATACCCAGCGCACTCGCCGGCCTTCTCGGCATCGGCCCCGGTTCACCGGTCACACTCGAGACCGAGCTGGGCACACAGGCTTTCACGTGGGCATCGGTTCAGGCACGATCCGGCTCGATCAAGCGGTTCATCGATGAGCTCGAACTGGAGCCGGGTACGCCCGTGTTCCTCGACTTCGGGCCGCACACCTTCGCCGTTCGACGGGCCGAGCACGCAACCGCGTCGTCCGCCGCGGACATCCTGACCCGGATCGGGCGGCGACCGACCCGGCTCACCAGAACCCGACTCCTCCAGGTGCTCGCCGAATCACTGTGGTTGCCATCGAAATCCAGCATCGACGAGGTCGTAGAGCTCCTCGGCAGGCGTCGCGAGACCGACCTCGCGGACCGAGTCACGGCCGCACTGCGCTGAGCATCGGGCATCGGTCATCGGGCATCGGTCAGCGAGTGGTCGGGGCACCCCAGTGGGGCTCGCCGTACGGGGCGTCGACCGCGACGCATGCACCGGCCGACGCGCAGGCGAGGATCCGGACCATGGTGTCGCGAGTACCGAGATCGCCTTCGAAAGACACATACTCGCCACGACGCAGCCCGACGTCTGCCACCATCCGCTCCGCCTCGGCGATGAGTTGGCCTGTGGCGTCTTGTGATCCGTCGCCGAGGTCGACGACGAGGCCGCCCTCGTTCCGGAGCATGTCCGCCGTCCGGAGTGCAGCGAGGACGAACTCGTCGCCGACGCGGTACATCTGACGACAGTGCTTCCGGGGCACGGCGGCTTCGACCAGATCCTCGACCTCGATGCATTGGTCGACATGAGCAAGCACGAAACCGATCTCGCACGAATGCGCCGGTTCGCACGATGGGCCGAGGACGATCGGAACCGTGACGGCGTCGACCTCCAGCAAGGAATGCCAGGCAAGCACGAACTCCCAACCCGTGCGGATCACGAGACCCACCCGACTGCCCGCGCGGACCCCGCAGGAGACCAGTTGTTCGGCCGTCCATTCCACGGACTCGTAGAACCGTTCGAAGTCGATGACGGCGTCACCGGTGTGCACCGCGGGCAGCGAGCCATGGGTGTCGTGGGCGCCGCTCAGCGGCGAACATGAAGCCGACGTCTGACTCACACATCCCCGTATGTGTAGCGAGTTCGTCTGCCGTGCAGCCGAACTCGTAGAACTCGCGGGCGGCTCCGCCGGCTCGCACCGGCATGAGACCCTCGCCTTGCAGAGGTTAGGCTACCTTTACCAGGCGGGTCGGTGTCAACCCCCTACATAGTTTTTCACTCATCTCATATTTAGGGTACGTTCACCTACGATCCCACCCTGCCGCACTGTCGGGCCTCCCCCTGCGATGAGTCCCGACGCGCATGCGACACCCCGTTTCCGAACGGGTAGATGACACGAGGAGAGCACGAGATGACACAACGAACCCTGCGGGCCGTCGGACTGTCCGCACTCATCGGCGGATCGGTCACTGCCGCGCTGCTGGCCGGCGCCGCGTCGGCGGGTGCAGATGCATTCGTCCGGCTTCCGGGCGGCACCGCGAAAGGTGAGGGCATCCAGATCGTCCGGTCCGAGGAGAGCGCGCGGGTCTCGGCGTCGATGGCCGCCAACGGGGTGTCCAGGACCACCTGGGTCAGCGGTCAAATCACCTTGTACGCACCGAATCTCAAGCCCGCCAAGGCAGGACCGAGCGTCGGCGCGGCCGGCGAGACGACGCTGCCCGGAAGCAACGGAACCGCGACGAACGGCGCCGCCGCCACCCTGTCCACCGGTTACATCATCGGGTGCCAGGTGAACATCAAGGGCCTTCAGGGCGGTCTGTCCGGATCGCTGACCCCGACCGCACCCTCCCTGTCGGGCACCCTGACCGTCCCGCTGGCCGCCGGCGACGTCACGTTCGTGGTGTTGAACACCAAGAACATCGAGAAGGCCGGTACCTACCACCTCGGTTACGACGACGCGCAGATCGACGTGCAGAACTGCGGCGGATACGCCCAGGCGCGAGCATTCACCACGATCGAGACCACCGGCGAGGTGCACCAGAAGGTGAACCTCTACGGCAAGCCGTTCTCCATCGGCTGACCGCGAACCCGTTGCCCACCACCATGACCCGCCGAATCGGAGCTCCCATGACCGTCACCAAGCGCCGCACCACGCGCACCCGGATCATCGCGTCCACGACCGCAGTCGCCTGCGCGGCACTGATACCCGTCCTCGATGCCGCACCCGCACACGCCGACACCACCGTCCAACTCCCCGGGCAATCCGTCACGAAGAAGTTGAAAGACGGTACGACGGTGACCATCACGCGCAGCAAAGAGTCCGCGCGGATCACCCCGTCGATGGGCGCCACGCCCCTGCACCGCAACGCCTGGGTGTCCGGCAAGTATGTGGTGACCACGTCCGACCCGGCCGCGAAGATCGGTGTCGGCGCCGGCTACATCGTCGGCTGCCAGCTGACGCTGGGCGGTAACTCGAACAGCAGGGCCGGCGCGACCGCACCCGACTTCGACCTCCAGAGCGCGACCACGACGGCCGAGACCGGCGCCGGCGTGACCATCGGGCCCGGCCAGGCGGTCAACTACGTCATCAACGACCGTGAGTACAAAGACGCGTTCGGTGCGGCCGGCCACTCGTCGTCGATCAGCTTCTCCGGCGGCAAGGGCACGCTGGCGTACACCAACGAGACCATGATGGTGAACGGCTGCGCCGGTTACGCGCAGGCCCGGTCGTACGCCAAGGTGAGCATCACCACCGACAACGTGTCGCAGTCGATCGCCGTGTACGGAAAGCCGTTCAGCATGGGCTGACCGACCACCGCTCCCAGAGATGCGAAATGGCCCCCCACCCGTGAGGATGGGGGGCCATTTCTGGCGGTGGCGGAGGGATTTGAACCCTCGGTACGGGGTTACCGCACACAGCATTTCGAGTGCTGCACCTTCGGCCGCTCGGACACGCCACCGCCGAAGACTGTACCGCAGACCCGCGGTCAGACTTAAATCGGCTGCTCAGGCGGGCTTCGTCGAGCGGCCGGCTGCACTAGTGGCCGGTCAGCTTGTCCTTGACGTCGTCGATCTTGCCCTTGACGGCGTCGGCGGCGTCGGTGATCTTCTGCTTGCCCTGAGCCTGCGCCTGGTCACCCTTGCCCTCGTTCTTGAGGTCCTGATCGTCGGTGAGGCTGCCGGCAGCTTCCTTGCCGCGACCCTTGAGCTCTTCGGCCTTGTTCTTGGCGTCGTCCGTGGTTCCCATGAAGCCTCCTCGGTGAGGTTCGGCGCGGCCGGGTGCCGTCCGATGTGGAAGAACTCGGCGACGACCGACGCGCCGGCTGCTCGACACTGGCGCCGCCTGGGGAGCGGACTCCCGCATCCCACCGTGCCACAGGTGTGCACTGAGCTGCATGACCGCAGGTCAGCGACCTGTCAGCGGCTGTTGAACTTCTGGGACACCTCGTTGATCTTGTCCTTGGCGGTACTGAACGCCTCTTGGACCTTCTCGTTCTCGGCGAGATCGTTGAGCTTGTCCTTGGCGGTGCCCAGCGCGTCCTGGACCTGCTTGCTCTCGACGAACTCGTCGATCTTGTCGCGCGCGGTACCCAGCGCCTCCTGGACCTTGCCGCTCTCGGCGAGCTCGTTGATCTTGGCCTTGGCGGTGTCGAAGGCCGCGGTCACCTTGTCGGACGGATCGGTCATGATTACTCCTCGCGGATCGGGGATGCTGACGTCCAATCTGCCAGGACCGCCCGCCACCGACCACCGGTCTGCACCCTGAGATCTCACCGATCTTGAATCCTCACGACCCCGAGATGACGACGGTCACGGGTGTCGTCGGGTGGCGAAGAAGTCGACCATGAGTGCGCGGCACTCGGCTTCGAGGACGCCGCCCTTGACCTGGGGGCGATGCGCCAGCCGTGGATCGCGGACGACGTCCCACAGCGAACCGACGGCACCGGTCTTGGGCTCCCACGCCCCGAAGACGACGGCGTCGACCCGGGACAGCGTGATCGCTCCGGCACACATGGTGCACGGTTCGACGGTCACCGCGATAGTGCATCCCGGGAGCCGCCATCCATCACCGAACGCCCGCGCCGCGGCACGCAGCGCAAGCACCTCGGCGTGGGCCGTCGGATCGGAATCGGCCTCGCGACGGTTGGCGGCGCGGGCCAGTTCGACGCCCTCGGGGTCGAACACGACTGCCCCGATGGGTACGTCGTCGGTCCCCGACAGTGCCGCCGCGTCGAGCGCGGACCGGACCATGGCCTCCCAGGCGGGCGCACTCATCGCGCGGCTTCGTGCGGGCTCAGTGGCCGAGGGAGTCGAGAACCTTGCCCAGCTCGTCGGCGAAACCGAGCCGCGCCGCGATCATGCCGAGCTGTTCGTCGGCATACAGATCGGTGTCCCCGACGATGATGCTCATGACCGCGTCGGGCAGTCCCAGGTCGGCGAGCAACCCGAGGTCCCCTTCCTCCCACGGATCGATCTGATCGAGCTCGTCCGGATCGATGTCGGGGACCTCGATGTTGAGGGCGTCCAATGCGTCGACCGCGATGTCGTAGTCGACGGAGGCGGTCGCGTCGGAGATCAGCAGACGCGCCCCGGTCGGCGACGGCCGGACGATGATGAAGAACTCGTCGTCGACGTCGAGGAGCCCGAAGACCGCGCCCGCCGAACGCAGCTCACGCAACTGGGTCTCGGCGTCCTCGAGATCGGAGAGCGCCGACGGTTTCATCGCGGTGACCTTCCAACCGCTCTCGTCGCGGACGACCGCCACGGCGAAACCGTCGATGTCGTCGTCCACGTCCTGCGCGTTCGACCCCGACTTCCCAAATCCGGCACCGGCCATGCGACAAACCGTAGCCCCTATCACCGGTACTCCCAAGTCCCGGTTCACCGGGCATGACCGGTATGGGAACGTGTCAGGGTGACTGCCGCGCCGTCGTCCCCCGCTGTCGCCCTTCCCACGCCGGTCTGTGTGCTGGGTCTCGGCCTGATCGGCGGCTCGCTGCTGCGGGCCCTGCACGACGCCGGGCACGAGGCGTTCGGCTACAACCGGTCGGCCACGACCGTCGATGCGGCCATCGGCGACGGTTATGACGCGTCCGCGGATCTCGTTGCGATACTCGAGCGTGCGGCGTCGTCGGACGCGCTGCTCGTGCTCGCGACACCGGTGACGACGATCGGCCCCCTGGTGACGGCCATCGCCGAGAACGCGCCCGGGCTCCTGGTCACCGACGTGATCAGCGTCAAGCAGGAAGTCGAGCGCCTACTCGCCGATCTGCATCCCGGAGGTCGATACGTCGGCGGGCATCCGATGGCCGGGACCAGTTCGTCGGGTTGGGCGGCAACCGACGCCACCCTCTTCGACGGGGCGATGTGGGCGGTCACCACCACCGACCACACCCCGGCCGACGACTGGCTCACGGTGGCCGCGCTGGCCGTGACGGTCGGCTCGCGAGTGGTGCCGGTCGCACCCGACGCGCACGATCGGGCGGTCGCCGCGATCTCGCATCTGCCACACCTGACCGCCGCGGCCACGGCCGCCGTCGGGGCCGGTGAGAGCGACCTCGCCCTACGCCTGGCCGCCGGCAGCTTCCGTGACGGCACCCGGGTCGCCGGCACCGCACCCGCCCTGCAACGCGCGATGATCGAGGCCAACGGCATCGCCGTGCTCAACGTCCTCAGCGAGACGATCGACCGCCTCACCGCCGTGCGCGACGAACTCCGCGACCACGGAACCGCCGAAGTACTCGTCGACGACGGGCACCGCGCGCGGAAGGCGTACGAACAATTGCATTCCGGCGCCGCGGAGGTGATCTCCGGGGTGACGGTCGGCGACGACGGCTGGCAGCAGGAACTACGCCGGCAGGCCCATCAGGGCCGGGTGTGGGTGGGCTGACCGCCGCGCACCTCAGGGATCAAGAGTTGTGCGGTTGCGCTTCTTTCGTTTCAGACCCGGCGTGCGAGGCCTGGGTAGTCGACGACGAAGTTGTTCTCGTCGACGGTGATGGTGGTCGTCGCCAACGGCGACACCACACGGAATCCGTCCGTGCCCGGGGTGTACGACATCGTCGCCGGCTTCACGTCTCCGCTGGGCAGGTACATGTAGGCGACGGGGATCTCGACCGCTCCGGGAGTCGACGCCGAGAGGGCACGTCGCCGGATCGGCAAGGCGTTGAACATCGGTGACAGTGCGAGGTCCACGTCTTCGGCGCCGTCGAAGTCCGAGCGGGTGGTCTCACCGTCGGGACGACGGATCAGCCACGTGCCCTCGTCGTCGCGCGTGATGCCGAACTGCGTCTCACCGTCAGTGCGTACCAGGTGAACGGTGAGCCGCTTGACCACACCGGCATCGGTGGTCTGCAGTTCGTACGACGCGGAGAACGCCTCGTGGTCGGCGGTCGCCGCGGCGATGATCCGTCCATAGGCCTTGAGTCGTGCGCCGGACACGACCAGGCGGACCTGTTCCAGTCGATCGGTGTCTTCGCCTCGCCACGTGAGCATCGTCTTGAACTCGTCGTTGGTGGCGGAGGACTGACCGCTGTCAGGGGCTGTCTGCGGAGAACTCACGTGACCACGGTAGCGAGCAACCGCCCCGATCACACATCGGACGACCTGGTCACCCGACCGATCACCCGGCCCGGGACCCCGAAGACGTGACCGTTCAGGCGATACAGGACGCGGTCCGGCGGGTCGATGACGGCGTCACGGTGTCTTCGACCACCACCTCGCCCGCGACCGTGATCGAGCAACTCACCGAGCTGCCCGTTCCGGCGATGACCAGGAGGCGCAGCGGGTTGACCCCGCCGGTGAACTGGACGGTCCACGGATTCGTCGGGGCGAACTCCGAGCGCAAGCCGTTGTCGTCGACGTAGAGGATGGTGGCCTGCCCGTCGATGGTCGCCTCGTAGGTCACCGGTTTGTTCTGCGGATCGATGCGCTCACCGGGTTGACCCGGGAGCCGCTGTCCCGGGTCGGGCGGGGTCAGGCTGGGCGGTTCGAAGGTGCGTGGGATCGGCATGGTGTCGGTGACCGTCGGCGAGTCGGCGAAGCGGTCCTGCGGTGCCTCCTCCCGCAGCCCGAGGAACCCGACGAAAGCCACCACGAGCAGCACCACCACGCCCAGGGTCAGGATCAGGGTCGCGGTGGGCACCTTGCGAATGCGTGATCCCGGTCGGCCGTCGGCGCTTTCGGCCTCCCGCTCGGCAGTCGCGACGCGTTCGGCCTCGGCACGCTCGGCGCGCTCGGCCATGGTGAGCTCGGTGTTCGTCGGCTGGCCGGGGCGGAACATCGGGGTCCCGTCCGCGGCGTACCCGAGCGGCGGATAGAGCTGCGGTGCGACGGGTTGCCCGTAGAGATCGCGAGGCGACCCGCCGGTCTGGCTGCCGCCTCCGTCGCGGCGTCGAGGGTCGTGAGCGCCGGGGTTCGGCCCCCCGTACGGCTGTCCCATCGTCGGCCTCCGGTCGGATTCTCGAGCGTCGTCGCCGACGCGGCGCGGCCTCGACCGAAACCTACGGTTCGGCTCGACGCCGCGCGTCATTCCCTCTCCGACCTTACGGCGCGAAGTCGGGAGCCCACCTCGACGATCGGAAAACCGCAGGCCACGACGATGCCGCGACGACAGTGAACCAGTCGGTCGAATGAGCCCGAACATCGATGACGGAGACGCGGAAACCGTGGCCGCGCTGCCGCCCCACCCCCGTGCCCTCGGGGGCGGCAGCCCCCTGACAGGCCCCACCGAAAAGAGTTCACCGTAGTGAACTGAAAGTACTTTCACATACAGCACCGTGGGCTGCAACAGCTGCGCGGACGTCCAGGACAAGTGATATCGGGGTCCGTTTCACCTGCGCACCCGCCGATCTCTGCCCCTTTCACCATAAGCCCTGGACAGGGGCTTGCCGCAAGACCCCCTATCCGGTGCAGAATCGCTGTCTCACCTGCGACGACCACCCCTGCCACCTGCTGATTCGGAGTCATCTCTGTGCCCCCAGTCCCCGACGACGCGACGTCAACGACCACCGCGGTGTTCGCCCTCCCCGACAGCCTGTCCCCGAAGAACGATCCGGCCCTCGTCGCCGACGACACCCGACACTTCGCCTCGATCACCACGAACCTTCGACGCACCTTGGCCGACGCCGACGAGCGCCTGCAGCAGCTTCGGCGCGAGGCCGGTGGCAGGGGTCGCCGGGCCGTCGACCGCGACATGGAGATCCACCAGCTCGGCGCACGTATCCGATCGCTGCGGCGGTTCGGCCTCGACCTGTGCCTGGGTCGGCTGGTCCGCGACGACGGGGAGATCCTCTACATCGGCCGGCTCGGGCTGACCGATGCCGCCGGCGAGACCCTGCTCGTCGACTGGCGCACCCCGCTGGCCGCGCCGTTCTTCGCCGCCACCCGCCGCGACCCGATGGGACTGGTGAGCCGACGCCGCTACCGCTGGACCCACGGCCGGATCACCGACTACTGGGACGAGGTCTTCGTCGACGACCCCGCGGTGCTCACCTCGCACGCGGCGCTCGACGAGCAGTCCGCGTTCCTCGCCGACCTCGGCGCCAGTCGTTCCCCGCGCATGCGAGATGTCCTGGGCACCATCGCCACCGATCAGGACGCGATCATCCGAGCCGACTCGCACGGGACCCTCGTCGTCGACGGCGGGCCGGGAACCGGCAAGACAGTCGTCGCGCTGCATCGCGCCGCCTACCTCGTCTACGCCGATCCGCGCCTCGCCGGTCATCGGGGCGGGTTGCTCGTCGTCGGACCTCATCGGCCGTACCTCGCCTACGTCGCCGATGTGCTGCCGAGCCTCGGCGAGGAGAGCGTCCAGACGTGCACCCTCGCCGATCTCGTCGTCGAAGGTGATTCGGCGACAACCGAAGCCGACGTCGACGTGGCACGGTTGAAGTCGTCGGCTCGCATGGTCGAGGCGGTCGAGCCGGCGGTCAAGTTCTACGAACAACCGCCGACGACGCCGTTCGTGGTCGAAACACCCTGGACGGAGACGACTCTGACCGCGGGTGACTGGGCAGACGCCTTCGACGCAGCCGAGCGCGGAACCGCACACAACGAGGCGCGGGACGAAGTGTGGGAAGAACTGGTGTCGATCATCGCGTCGCGACACGACGACGACGTGCCCCAGCACGCGCTGCGTCGTGCGTTGGCGGCGAATGACGAACTCGCGGCGGCCTTCTCGCGGGCATGGCCGATCCTGGACGCCGCCGAGATCGTCGGTGACCTGTGGTCGGTGCCGGCCTTCCTCCGCATGTGTGCGCCGTGGCTGCCGCCCGGCGAGGTACGCGCACTCCAGCGCAGCGTCCCCGACGCCTGGACCGATGCCGACCTGCCGATCCTCGACCGCGCCCACCGCCGGATCGGGGACCCGGCAGCGTCGGCCCGACGTCGCCGGCAGCGCACGGACCTGGCGAGGGAACGCGAGCGGATCGACCAGGTGGTCGACGATCTTATCGCCGCCGAGGTCCACGACGACGGCGAGGGACTCATGACGATGCTCCGGCACGAGAACCTGCGCCACAACCTCGGGGACGGGTCCGTGAGCGAGACCGCCCGCTCACTGTCCGGGCCGTTCGCGCACATCGTCGTCGACGAAGCGCAGGAACTCACCGACGCCCAGTGGCAGATGCTGATCGACCGTTGCCCGTCGAAGAGCTTCACCGTCGTCGGCGACCGCGCGCAAGCACGACGCGGATTCCCCGAGTCGTGGGCAGAGCGACTTCGGCGGGTCGGTCTGCGCGACGTCACCTCGGCGGGACTCACGATCAACTACCGGACCCCGGAAGAGATCATGGATGCGGCCGCCCCCGTCATCCGCGCGGCGCTCCCCGACGCGAACGTGCCGACTTCGGTTCGGCGCGCGGGCATTCCGGTCACCTACGGCGACCGCGCGGACCTCGACACCGTGGTCGACGACTGGATCTCGACGCATCGGGACGGAATCGCCTGTGTGATCGGCGAACCCGGCTTCGCCGGGACCGACCGCGTGCGGTCGCTCACCCCCACCCTCGCCAAGGGGCTCGAGTTCGACCTCGTGGTGCTCGTCGACCCCGACGCCTTCGGCGCGGGCACCGAAGGCGCGGTCGACCGCTACGTGTCGATGACCCGGGCGACTCAGCAGTTGGTGATCCTCCGCACGTAGACCCCACCACCGATTGGGGTAGTGCCGTACTCGTGTCGACGTCCCGGACGCCGGCGAGGATGGAAGACAGCACCGGCACCTCGTCCACCCACCCAGGGTTCCGGTGCACACAGAAGAGGCCCGTCACCGGGATCGGTGACGGGCCTCTGTGGTGCGCCCGTAGGGATTCGAACCCCAGACTTTCTGCACGCGGCGCTACCCCCGAGCCGCAACCGCCTGCTTCGCCGCCTCGACCAAATGTTCCGCAGCGCGATTCATCTTCTTCAACTCTGCGGAGCTCAGGTCCTGATGTGTGTAAGCAACCTTGTTCTTCAAATTGAGCAGCGTATTCAGATGCCGTTCGGATCCGCTGTCCGCTCGCCGGAGCAGGGCAACAGCCTCACTGTGGTTGCCGGTGTTCGAGTGCGTACCGAGGCGCACGCAGCAGATCGCGTCCGCGGCAGCGATACCCGCATCGACGTACAAGTCGCCGGCAGCGTTGGGCATTTCGTCGACGAGAAGTTCTGCGGCGTCGAAAAATTCGTTCGCCTTCGACAGACGCCCCGCGGTGACCCCGGAGTCACAGTTCCGCTGTCCGGCCATCAAGGCCTCCTCACCGAACGCAGCTGCGCGTTGAACCAGGACCGTGTCCCCGCGACGGTCAGGCCCTGCTTCGACACGTCGTCGAACACAGCCTCACCGGCAGAGGCCGCGGCATGAAACTCCTGCTCGGCGTACTCGACAATCCGGCCGTCGTTACCGGTCCACGCGGTGATCAGTCGAGCGAGTTCGGTCACCCGTTGTTCCCACAAGTCGTCCCCGTCGTCGGAGGAATCAGGGCCCCGCACCAGGAACAAATCGATGTCGCTGTCGAGCGCCATCCGCCCCGTGGCGGCCGAACCGAACACGGCGGCGTAACGCAGCGTGCTCCCCCAGCTGCTCAGGTGTTGTTCGAGTCGGCGCAGAAAAGTCGAGTTCAGGCGCGATACCGCCATGATTGCGTCAGCCGCTAGATGCTCGGTGTTGAGACGGTAAGTGTGGGTCCTACCCACCTCGTCATGCAGCACCACGCCCTGTTTGGTGAGGCGGTTGAGGACCTTGCGAATTCCTTCTCCCGACGCAGAGGTGAGAATGCGCTGGACCTGAGTGATCGTGAATGTTTCGTCTGCACTCGCAAGGACATCGAGCACGTCGCCGTCCAGGGTCGGCGTCACCGTCGCGAACGGCTTGTGGAGCTGCATCTCCGACTCCCCTCCAACTAAAGTTAGACTATCGCAACTATAGTTGGGGATCAGCATCTCGTGGTGAGAAGACGAAACAAAACGCCAGGCGAGACATGGTCTCGCCTGGCGATTCTCTGTGCGCCCGTAGGGATTCGAACCCCAAACCTTCTGATCCGTAGTCAGATGCTCTA